>Ga0247774_1000926_pt1 | contig 14814 bp, 17 predicted proteins | sample UWRJL001104B6_FD_179933 | JGI IMG/M metagenome (GOLD analysis project Ga0247774, IMG submission 179933) | Plant litter microbial communities from Arlington Agricultural Research Station in Wisconsin, United States - UWRJ-L001-104B-6 | ecosystem: Environmental > Terrestrial > Plant litter >... | reverse complement strand
CAAACGACCGCCTTGTTGCGTTTGCTTCGCTTTGGGTGGTGACGGAGTTTCCGTGGAGATACTGTCCTTTGTAGGCATGCTGCCTATCACCGTATCACCACTCGTGGGCATACCGTCTCTAGCAAAACGGCCCCATGCAGAAAACCGAATCTCGAAGGTATATTGCCTACCATGCGGGTGCCACCTCTTGATGCATCCCCTGTTGCGGGAAAGGTTGGGTTGAAGGTACACCCATGATAATTGCCTGGTCTGCGAAAGCTCCCCGGCTTGCCCACTAGTTATAGCGCTCCATGGGCGAGACGGGCGACATCGTAGTGTGGCGGCGTTCGCAACCGGTTTGGTATGGACAGCCGTGGCGTAGGTCTGCTTCCTCAAACTTGGCTTCGCCAGTCCCGGGTTCGGCTTGACCCGGGTTGGGCTCAAGTAGCCTTAGTAGCTTTGCTGGTCTAGGTTACTTGTCGTCCGTGGCGGCGGTGGAAGAAAATAATTATGTAGGATGAATGCGGACGGTGTTTAGAATTGTACGTGTTTCGTGTCGATAGTCCAAATACTAGTAGGTATTGATGTGGATGATGAACTGCGGCAGCTTTGCAGCAATGACTGGTGTAGACGAAGGTGTCGAGACGCACAGATGAAACCAGATTAGGGTTTGTATGTGAGTTTACTCGACTAAAGCTACTAGGTTGCCGGGGGAGTAGCCTTAACTAGTGGCTGCTGATTCTAAATCGCTACCGAACATAGTTGTGGTTGCAACTTGTGTCAATACGCCACCAACGCGCCTGCCCTATCTTTTGCGCGTGTCGAGTCCGGACGAGGCAAAGAAGCAACAAATAACCGATGGATCGAGGCAAAACTACCAGCCGCCACTTAAAATTGGCACGGAACGTGTATAACTACAAATTTATAGACACTGTTGGGTTAGTTTGCAGAGGTTTGCTCAAGACTTGATGATACGAGGCTATCGCACCCAAAGATCCCCCAGGCTTGAAAGGTGACAACTTATAGTCCTTTCATTAGGTTACGAAACAATGGGGGCTTCGAATAGCAGATGACTCCTGGTAATGTAAGGGTGCGGAATCCAAGCGTTGGACGCTCTGGAAAAGGCCAGAAGTTGACGGGTCATACGGAGTACGAGAATTTTTGCGGATATGGTGGTGGGCACGAGACGTGGCTGACCGGGGTATACTCGGATTGGTGGAGGCCGTTGCTTTCTTTACAGCAGGACTCATTATACTTCCGCAGGAGGGCAAGAAGGGAGAAGAGAAGTCTACGTGCAAGTGTAAGCAAGAAGGCAATTTTTTTTTGTTTTATTTTTAGTATATAGCCTATGTAGAGCTGGTTTCTATTCAATTGCTTGACTAGTTTTAAATCATGAAGCTGTAGTTCAAGGAGCTATTGTCTAGGCGGACTTCAGTCGTGGAAGACTCCAGCCGCTCTGTCCGATACCTGCCATCTATATCTAATACCGCATCTGGTTTCTGGTGTCTCGCGGTATGATGTTCCAACACTCTGCTGGTCTCTAGCGTTCGCAACCCACCTAAATTCGCCTTGATCAAACAACAATTTCTCCAGATTGCACTTTTCGATTGTTTCGCATTGCCCGCCTTAGGGAACGAGAATCGAGAGCCTGGAAGATGAAAGGATAAGGTTCAACCCGGAAGTCCTTATACCGCTTCGAACTTTTGACGGTATCCCATGTAAGCCAATTCCTATCTCAACGCCTGCGTTTTCCAGTGAATTCCTAATGGCTAAGTGCTGATATTCAGATTCCGGCTCGGGGACACATTCATCGTGATCCCCAGGATCTCGAGGCTGTCTAGCTCTTCTTCCCTTTTCCATGCTTCTGTTGCTCGTGTCGTTTAAGGTTGTCTGGTCGCATCCTCTTGTCGCAGTACTTGCACTGCGGGAGAAGTTCTTTCTGATGTCGAGAGGTTTGATGTCGGGCCAGGTCCTTCTTGGTGCCGAAGGCACTGGGACATCCTTCTTCTGTGCAAGCATATCTCTTGGTGTGGAAGCGCCTATGTTGACTGGCGAGATTCAAAAATGAGGGAATTAGTGCCAAAAATAACCCTGGGAGATGTGATCCGGTGTGGGGTTCCTTGCACCCTACCTAAGTTTTTGTCTAGATGCGAAAGTAGCGCTGCAGCCGGGGTGGTCACAGCGGATTTTCCCCTTTGTGGATGAGGCTTCTGCGGTAGCGGGAGAAGCTGAGGGACCGGCTGCATCATCATCTTCCTCCAATGTATAGGCTGAAAGTTCGGAATATGTGGATCCAGAGTCTGGGAGCATCCTATCACCAGAGGCACCCATATACCCAGATCCATAGTCCAAAGCTGGCTCAAGGTCCATGTTGTACTCGCCAGAATAACCAGAAGATTCGAAATTGCCAAAAGGGTCGAAATTATCATCATAGCCTCCCAGGTCGAAGGGAAATTGAGGAGCATGATCATAATTGCTGAAAGAAGAGGACTGGCCTGGGTTCCAGTTCCAATCGTATAAATCATGAGAAGGATAGCTTGAAGCGCCCGTTTCCGAGTAAATCAAGTCGTCGGTGGAAAAGTGCTCGAAAGAGGCTAAATTAGCGCCGCGGCGGGTGGATCTGGGCGTTTCTCGACCAGAATCAAACCGCCTTGGGTTGCTAGGAGAGCCACCGGCCCGCTCTGAGGGGCGGTTTCGAGCACTGCTTCTGTTGTCAGAAATGGTTAAACACGGGGATATCCTGGCCCCGTAACAGATAAAGATATATAGAGTACAATGACGTTTTGAGTTCAAAAGAGACTATTACAATAAGCAACAGAAAACAGAGAAAGAACCGACAAAGATGAAAGGTCTAACGTGAATGCTTCTGACAGAAAAGTTCTATTGAATTGTCTCTTGGGATTGTTTAACGAAGAAAGTGTTCGTCTTAATCGACGTTCCCATTCATCTTTAATACTTGGCCGCCGGGCTCCTAACACCTTAAGGCCCCACCGTGAATCGTTATCTCTCTTAGCAGGCTGAGGCCCCACCACGTGCATAGAAATAAGGACCGGCATCGCTCTCGCGACAACTATTTATCGCCCAAGAAACCCGGCAAAAGCAATTGGATTTTGCTCGAACTTTCCACCTCATTGTAACCATAGGCCATTTTTTTGGCCATTTCGATCTATATTCCGGAGCTGGCCTCGCTCACCGATAACTTTTCCTAATGCCTTCGCCGCCGATTGCTAACTTACCTTCGTCGACTTTGATTTTACTGCCCAATTAAAAAATGGCGCTTAAGCTTCCGCCACATCCGACCCTAGCCATTAGTCGAACTTCGCTTGGGCACCAGCGGTGAGCAAAGGCATCAGTAAATTATATCTCCATTATTTTCTCCTATCCAATCCAGTGGTTCTAACATTTATCCAGGTATTGGGCATCTGGGCTCTGTTGAAAGCAATACTCGGCCGGGTCGTAGGCCACCTGTTCCCCCGCCTTTGGTCTCTTCAAGATGCGTGTCGGCCCGATCAGTACGCCAGCTCTAACGTGCATGCTGAGCCACCCGGATATGTACGGACCGTTGGCAATGCAGTAGCTGGCTTGGGCATCAACCTTCGATCTGACCACCAGCCCAGCAAGCGCGGAGAGAGTGGTGGAAGCTGTCATTACTGGGCAATGGCAACCTGAGACTGAACCCAATGCTCGCGGCCGTCTGCATGCCGCTTTGAACACGCGTCATCACCAGGTTTAACCAACTTAGCATTCGGAACACCCGTGTCCTCGCAATCACCAAAGCATACCACCCACCTTCGACATTCATGCATTTCCCGCTCCAGTGGCAATAAGGAGGAGTCTGAACGAGACGTGCCCACCTGCACACGCTCGCCTTGGGGCAGACTGGAAATGAAAGGTCTCTACACCTTCTTATCCGTTCTATCTGTGCTCTGCCCTCAACCTATTCTGATCGTTGGAGTTGTAATTTCGGAGACCATGCATTGCTGCCATAATATCAGTTCTCGAGACCACGTACAGCTTTCCACGAATGCCCAAGCGAAGCGGCTGGTCGAACCACACTTTCACGGCTATTGCACTGTGGCAGACTTTCGATTTTCTTTCAACTCAAAAGCCTAGATAAAACGATTGGTAACCCGCCTCTGTCGATTTCCTAGCAGTTTCGTTCGACGACATCGTCCACGATAGAGTGGACGCCTTCAAAAACGTTCATGCCCGACAAATGGTGGCATCATTGGTACATGCGCATGTCGCGCTCCAACTGCGAGACACGTCGAGGAAAGGATGAGCGCGGGATAGCGCCGGAACCCCAGACTAATGTCTACACGAGAAGTGTGCGACGATCAATATTGGTGTTTCTCGATTGAGACTTTTGGCGCGTTGAGGCCATTCAAGGAGTTCGGGTCACATCCACGTTTTCCCCGGCATTCCGCCAGCATCAACTTCAAATCCCCAGCTCCTTGAGCTAACGCCAAAGTCCGCATGAACCAATGAAAGCACGGACTATAATAAAGCAGGTTCAATGATGAGCCGAGACGAAGACCGGACAGCTGATCAAAACACTGTTTTACTTCCTTCTAACTGGTTGCCTTATATCACGACTGGTGACTGTACACGGAAAGATATGTAAGGCAGACACGAGGCAACTTTTTCTAACAGACCTGAAAACAGGTGGATAGTCCTGCGGCCTCTATAGTTTTTACTATGTGAGAAGACCGTCTGGAGGTGGCTGGATGTGATGGTTCCATATACATTTCCCGCGCTTATAGAGTGTGTCCATGTAGAGTCACTGGTGGCTGGGTACGAGAAGTTGATTTGACCATTCTCTCGCTGTTTGGTCCTGCATGTCGGTGTCTCTTTCTCCGTAGCTGGGTCGCAGTATGCCCGCATTAAATGGTGACTAGGCGTATCTAAGTTAAAAAGGGTCAGCTCCACCCACGAGAAGATTGCAATAAACACGCACACGATGTTACAGATCGATTCTTTTTTCATTCGTGCCTGTCTATGCCATCATAACTTCTTCGCAAACTTCCATTTACTTTCTCATTCAGAACATATCGGCTGTATAGTGTAGCTTTTTCGGTCTGCATTCCGACCCCCTTTTCTTCTCTCCAGCCGGAATCATGCCTTCTGAAAGCGATCAGTCGAATTTACACACCATGGGCAATCCTACTACTTCACCTTGCAGTTCGAGCCCCATCCCAAACACCCCTTCGAACTATCAACAAGACACTGCCAGTGTGACGGCGCCCAACGAGCGACCACCTGCGCGCGATATCCCCAACGTCTCCGAGCCAGACGAAAGAAGTATCTCATTCCGATTGGACACAGAGACGGCGACGACCACAACGGTCACAACAGACTCCTCGGCGCCTGCCACGAGTACATTCTCCACGACAGGAATATTGACTACCGACAAGGCGAATTCTTGCACCGGCTCACATTCGCGCCATACCTTCAATAAGGAGACTGACTCTAGCAGCGAGGACGAACAGAAGAGAGCCTACGGAGAGGAGAAGATCTCTACATATGTCAGCAGCGAGACCCACCCTTGGAGCACGTTCGAAGTGGTGCCGCGCACGACCAGTAATTCTCATAGCGAGAAGGATAAACCGGTGGACGATGAGGGAAGTTCCTAACTCCAGAGCTTTGCTCAAGATCTCTGCCACATTGTCTTTAGATTTAAACGGGTGGAATCGTGGTATTATGGAATAAGGTTCTTTGATGTCGAGGTAGAGTAGCTGCGTTCGACCAGGCCAGCACATCTTGTGTCCAAACGTTCAATAGTCCTCTATTACTTGGAAAGGCCCGGTCTTTCTCTGTCTAGCAGTCTTTCTTTTTCACATAGTTTTGCCGTTGTCTTTAGAGACTGAGGCTTCATACATTCATTGAATGCGCAAACCCAAGTGCTGCACTCTATCTGAGCAGCGCCGAATTTTTTTAAGTCTCCCAATCTTCCCTAGCTCCCTCAAACGATGTTCCTCCATGCTTCCGTCGAAAGCCGACTCTATGGGAAGCCGTATCGGGCGCTGGAGACTGTCTGGTTCCTGCGCCGAGTCTAGGCCTCCACTACTTTCATAGGAGTTTTTGCGCCATGCTCCGTCGAAACGGCCCTCCAAAAAATCCCTGCCCGTATCACGGATTCAGTATCTAGAAGTACATTTGTTATAGGTTTAGTTGGCGGCGTGCCTAAGGCTTCCTCATACCGACTTCGGTTTGTCGGGATATATCAGAAGCACCGGAACAATACTAGCGAGGATACCCTCAGTCATAAAAGCCACCAATGATAAAGCTGCCGTCGTATACTCCTTCCTCGAGCTCTCCAGCAGACCACCTGACAAAGCCTAGGAAACTCATCGACATCCCTTCGCGTAGCTCGCCGTTAGGCTCTGCAGGTAGTCCTGACAGGCCCTGTTTCCACCTGCAAGGACGGATTTCAAGAAAGACACGAAGCACAGAATCTCCATGAGTCCCGTCCCCTGGCCCTGCTGGCGTGAGCGAAAGGCAGTACAAAGTTGAACTGGACACCGGGGTACCTGCCTCGTGACACAAGGAAAGCCGTACCACTGCATGCGGCTCACGTCATAAGGCAAATGAGCCAACGATACGGCGACGGTAGTATCATATGGTCGTTAGAGAGCTCAAAGGCAGGGTGGCCAAGAATACAATGCCCTTGATCTCCAACCGCGCATTCCGCACTAAGCTGGCGGGATCACTTCTGGCCTGATTGAGAACGGCGTGGACCACTGTGAGCCCACAATCTTCGATTTCTGGCAATAAAAGTTTTTTCGGCGCAAGTTTTGATGACCTGATGGCTATAGACGGGCCATTAGGGTGTTCTGTAGGGAAGCAGGTGCACCATCTTATGACTCTGCCCAACCACGTTACATCTTGAGGTCTGAACATGACAAGCTAGTACGGCAATATACGGCTTTATTGAACCCGGTCGCGCTTAAATAATAAAATTTGAGTGAGAGAACGGAGACAAGGCGGTTTTCACGTGATGGCTTTAGGGCCTCACATGTCGTCGAACTAACCGGGATACTGACCCCCGAGTCGGAGATACAACGACAACTCGCAGGTCTTCATTTATGATTTTGCCGACAAAGCACCACTTCTATTGGTTCAGCCATATCCATACCTGGAGTAACCAATGAGCGTAATAGAAAGTAGTGTATAGACTCTGCGCGAAGCACGAAGCAGATTTGGCGTCCCGCCGCGCAGAAATTCATCCATTCTTGACATACTGCGGACAGTAGGTTATCTTTCTACGTGGTGAATCTGAACATTGGGCAGAACGGACACACCGCCACACTAGAGCCATGACCGACGTACATGGGGACTGTGGGGACTGTTCAGGATAGGACGGAGGAGGAATAGACTATCTCATCAGCCTGTGGGCAAGTTTTCGCAATGAGGGTCCTCTGATTGACGAGTGTTAAAGAGGTGACAAGGTTCATGGCTAAAATTGCGAAATAGACTCTCATTTGTTCCTTATATTTACGACAAAAAAAATCAGGCTTTCTCATAGTCGTTAGTGTGTTTTAGTGCGGCTGAATAGAATGTGTTGCCAAATATGTGAACTGGTGGGGCCAGCGCGTCACACCTTGTGTAACACACGCTCCCAGGTTAGGGCGATACTGTCACGTCTATCTAGGCAGATTCACAGGAACTCTATTCTTCTTCCTATCATTTTTCTTTTGGTTCTCGTAATAAGCACATCCCTGCGGGAGAATTTCCTCGGCCCGGGGGAGTAGGGACGATCGCAACCTTCAAAGACGATATTTGTCATTGTCGCCTAACCAGTGATATTCTTATATTCCTAAACTTGTCATAACTCACCAAGTTAGGCAATTTTTTTAGAACCACCCTGCGCTAGTGCTTCTTACTGCCGAGGTTCAACCCCGAGCTTTGTGTTCCAGCGACTCCTGAATATCTTGGTACAGCCTACCGGGCACGTACCGTCTTTAGCAGCGCGTATTAGGACGACAGAAGTTGTCAGATTACCACTGCACCAAAAAAACTGCGGAGCCGCACTAATGTACTAGTGGAACCTTTACCCCCGTACTTGAAGTTCTGACAGAAGTCACCACCGATAACAAGCATCCCCATTTTCACCTATGCAGCATGGTTAGCTGACAAGGGAATAAACACGTGAATATAGGAATACGTACAGAAGTATATGCTGGCAGCCGCCTTCAACACTCACTCACATAACGGTGCAGCAACAACAGGCCAAACAAGCACCACAACATCCACCACACCCCGCCACTGCAGCTGTACCTCCTCTGCTTTTTTTCTGCTGGATTATCACTGGCCCCGGTGCAGGTTGTTGCTGCTCCGTGGCCACGACATAGACAACCTGGCCAGTAGGCACACTCGGTTGTTGCTGAATGTTGGGTTGGTATGTGGGCCACGACTGTTGCGGCATCGGCTGCATCTGAATGCCCATATGGCCGGTGTTCTGCGGAGAAAGATTGGGGTTCCCATAAACGGGTGGAGGAGAGCTTGGTACAACACCGGGCTGGGGGTGATGCGCGACAAAATACGGCTGTTCCTGACCCATTGTATACGCCGGTTCATTGATGGAATAAATATCAAATATAGTCGTAATAGGAATAGAATGTCGACAAAGGCTAGTATATGTAAAGCGCGTGGGAATTCGGGGTGGAGGAAAAATAAGAGAAATGCGGAGCAGGCTGATGTGCGGGGGAGTGCGGAACCGTAGCGGAGCGAGCGCCCTCTTGAGCTGAAAAGCTTCGCAAGGCTCGCAACTTGGTACCGCGCCAAGAAGTCGCTAGTCGACACACTACCTTCAAAGAGGCGTCTGTGACATGCAAGCCTATTTACTTCCACAATTCGAATTGGCCACAATCTGCAGGCTGCTGCAAAGACAGCTCAATTCCTTAGGGAATGTCTCGGAAAACACAGTCTCAGCTGCACCGCGTGATCCGTCAGTGGGCTGGAACATCAGGCTCAAATCCAGCGAGTGCCGCCTTCGTCTTTTGTATTTGGAGTTTCTTTCTCGCATCCAGTTTTGATACGCCGGACGCATCGCAAAGGCAATGTTTGCTCACAGCCTTCCCAGCTGTCGCAGTCTAGAAATAAGGGCGACGGTGGGGAATTGAGTGTCGCGGACAGAATCGGCTCTAATTCTTCTATCAATAATATTTTCAAAGATTACTTTTCGATGATTATAAATCAGCGATAAGAGACTCAAAAGAGAAAGCAACTCTTGCTCGACTTGGACTTGCGAGGTAACGTGTGCGTGCGAGCTTGGTTTCGCAGTCCTCGAACCCCGCCTTGAGGCGAATTGTGTCTCCATGGAGGTTTGTCGAGCAAGCTGAGCGTTCTACAGACACCAGTATCCTGTCCTCTCTCCTTGTGGCGAAAGATCCAGTGGCAGGGAAAGGAAAACTTAGGCATGCCAAGACGATTCTATGGTCTTGGCATGCAGAACGAAAAGACGGAAGACAATGTTAACAAATAAGTAACAAGAGTGGCAGGCTTCATCACAAGCCAGACAGTGTTTTGGCTCGACATGTATGGGCCAGTCGCGGCTACTTAGAAGACTCGACCCCATGTCTTTATCGATTCATTTTCTTCCCATTTCTTCTCTACTTCATCGGTGCCTCTCTAGAGCATTTCGCTGCCAAATACCAAGATATCACAACAAGGATACCAACGCAACCCGTCAGTATGGAGCAAGCTCATGTTTCAGTCCATAATCTCGAGGCGCCGCCCAGCCGGCTTTGGATAGGCAAATTGACAACCCGAATCGTGTCGGCAATCTTCTGCATCGTCGTCATTGGGGTTGGAGCCAGTCTTGCTGCGACTGTTATCGGTGCTATCCCGTTTGCTTGTCTTGCCCTTGGCGTGAGTCAAACATGATTTTTCTTTCCTTCAATCCCCTTTCGGTCCTTCTCTCAATGCCCGCGTATACAGCGTGGCACTAATATGTCCTTCGAATCTTCCTGCAGGTTGTTGTCGGTCTCTGCTGGGACATTGCCGAAATTGTCTGCATCATCAAGCGTGAGAATCACAAGGGAATCCATCCCGGCGCCTGCGTGGGCGTAGACCTCATCCTCTGGCTCGAGTTCCTCTGCGGTTCCATCGCCCTCAGTGTTCTGGGTTACCTCACCGATACTGGCCTTGTCGGACTAGGCCTCATCGGCGGGCTTAGTGGTTATTATGACAGACGTCGCCAATTTTCCGACTCCACTTTTGACAGCAGCAGCGACATCTCCGATGGGCTTGACGACGCCATGGCCTACATTGCCAAGACTAAGGCTCTACTCGCACTGGGTGTTCTCTTGTTGTAAGTTATCAAATGTTCCATATTACCTACGCATGTATCCTCATCATGTTGGTAAGAAATGTCACTAATATGCGTGAGTTATTCAATAGGCTGATCCATTTTGCCTTGTTTGTCATCGCTTGCGTCGAGACTCACAGGCGCCGAGCGGCTCGTCAGGTCGTGGTTGTTCACACCACCACTCCGGCCATGCAGCCTGTTCAGCAATATGGAATTCAGATGCAACCCGTGCAGGGGACCACAAAGGGGCAGATGCAACCGTCTGTTGCTCCAACGCCCGGCTATCATGCCTAGTGACTGGTTGTCCACCAGCGTCGGTACACCACAAAGGTGAACTGACGCATTAACGGCTCCTAATAATACCTGCAACCATTCCACAGGTGGCACATGCCGGCCTTCTTAACCCCCCTGTGGGGTGTTTTTCAGTGGTAATGGATATGACTGTGCAGGCAAAGACATCGACTGTTGGCTATTTAAACTGTTATATAGGGCATAAAGGTCTTGAATGGTCAGATTCAACTGTAACCTGATTCCGTGTTCACAAATCACAAGGCTCGTCTTCAAAAACACAAACTCCTATAGTTTGAATTTAAGTTTTGTACTACGCCCACGCTACTGCACCGGTCATGCTGTCACAAAGGACTCCAGTCCTGCCATAGATTGCCCAAATTCCCAGGTCATCGTCAGCGGAGAGGTTGTGATTGTACTTATCGCAGTAATCCTGATGCGGTGAGCCAGCGAGCTAAAGTAGGCACATAAATGGTAGCTGCAACGCGACCCAGCAAGTACAGTCGCTTTGCGTCGTAAAGCAGCCGAGACACGCGTTCTCTTCTGAAAAAAACACCGAGCAATGTAAATCACAGCATTGGAAGTTTTTGTTATGTTTTGCCGGTTTGTTCGGCTGTGGAGCATAGGGGGTGTTTCAGATACTTCATTACAACAAAGAACATCTAATACAGTATTACGGTGGGTGGTTGTTGATTTTGCCCAAAACCTTTGCCTCGAGATTCAACTCTATTTACTTCACAAAGGCTGACAGGTGAGGGCGACGGGCTTCTCTATCCCTGCACAACCGAAAAATTATCCGTGGCCAATCAACGGCGGATAGGGGGTCACGACTGGTGGAGACCTCTGATACCGACCAACCAGGTCCGAAATTCGGCCCCGCTCCGGCCCGACCACCCTTCTAAATTCGGCAGAGGATCTTCGAGCGATCGGCCGACATTGCATGTATGGAGTCAGCGACAACGAAATTGCGACGTCATAAACCTGATCAGGATTGTGTACGTCACGTTAATTTTGGGGCAAATGCAAAGTAGTTAATAATGAAAAAAAAACCGAACACTTGGCATACTCAGCCGCCAAGAGATTTATTTTCTCAGTTCATGTTCAGAACTCTTTTCCAGTCAGTCCAGCCATGGAGCAAACCCGAAACAGTTTACGCGTGATGCGGCTAATATTGGCCTTTTGCATCTTGACGACAGGCCTTGCCTCCAAATTGCCCCCTTCGACGACCCAACAAGCACCGCCGCTTGCGCCACTGCAACCCCGAGATGATGAGGACGAACCGTTGAATTGTGAGTCCGTTGCCGCATCTGACTACTACGGCCTAGGAGTCCGCTTAGGCATCTACTTTGCCTGGTTGACTTCATACGTCGCCAATATCTCCGTCCCAGATGAGATTGCGAGCGCGCTTGACACAAACTGCATCTTCCTGCTCGCCCTTCTCGTATCCATGCTCAGGAGCACGTACACAAAATCCTTGAAGCAAATCGACGCCCTGATCCTGCTGCAGCTCAGCTTCGGCAGCATATTTGGCGTGCTAAGCCTCTGGGGTCACCGGACATGTCGGTTCCATCTCGAGGGCCCCGCCGCGATCCGCCACTTTGGCGGCTTCGGCACTCATTCGCGCATCATTCTGACGGCTGTCGCGAGCGTTTTCAGCGCTTGGTTTTGGCTCCGCGGGGTGCTGCCTGACAACGGCAGCAAAGGCCTCAATCCGGTTCACGAGGATGGCTGCGAGATGCTATATACATTTTTATTCGCGAAGGTGCCGGCGCAGGGCGGGATCCGCATCTTCTTCGCGGTTATCAGCGTAGCCAACACGGTGTATTTTGGGGCTATTCTCTTTGTGTCGAGCGTTGCTTTCATTGCTAGGATCAAGCGGATGCTGCAACTCGCGAGGACCGAGCAATGGGCCGAGACATCACGGCTGAAGTATAGGACCGGCTTCACTTACAAAGAGTATGCACGCCGCCCCTCCCCCTATCGTTTGTCTCTCCCTCGAAACATGTCGTTACATCAAACTTGCTAACATGTTACACAAACTGAAGGTTACGCCGCATTTTTAAAATGCTTCGGATCCTCAATATCATCTGGCTCGTCTTAACAGCTATATCGGTCGAGTTCACGCTGAACTTTAACCACGTCCATGGCGTTCTTGGCGACGCCGGCCGTATATACATTCCATCTCAGCTGCTTCCAATGCTCATCGGGGTCTTGAGCTTTGTCCGCATCCTGTGGATCCGCTTCGAGAATTGGAGGTCGCCAGATGACATCGAACCGTCGCTTCCGCCCACGTCCAACGCGCGGCCGAGGCGTGCGCGGACGTTCCGGAGCCCGAGCGACGTGCTCAAGCTGTTCTCGCCGGCGCTGAGCCGGACATTTATGGAGACGGATCAGTTGAGTAAAGAGACTAATGCGAGTTACGCGACAGTAGTGGGGCCGAGGTGGAAGAGATATGTGGTTGGCTGGCTGCCATGGCTTAGTCTGGTATCATGGTTTTGCAAGGATGACGATAATCCTGAATTGAAGAGTGAAGCGCAGAGGAAAGCTGGAGAGTCTTACGACGCATAAAATTCTTTTACATATTATAGATACTGGTCGATGAATGATACCCTCTCATGATGGTGCCTCCTTTGGCACATTGTTGTTACTTGGAAGGTGGCTTCAATCATGACTGCGGCGATGGCCGCCTTCCACGCTCTAGCCTGCTTCAAATTGCCAGTCTATGAAAGGATAAGCTCCCTTGGAGCTTTCTTCACCAAATACCATGCATCCCTGTCAACCATTCCAATTGCCTTGCGGTATGCAATGCCATCTTCCCATCCTACCCATATGATATTAACAGATTCCCGAGCACGACCGTCTGGCTGTCTGGGCATTGAAATTGACAACTCGAAAAGCTCGCATACCTCGCCTTCTACGGGCCGCACGAAATTTCCATCGCCCTCTAAACCTCCATGCAAAACTAAAAAGCCAACTTCTTTGCCATTATCATCTTCCAGGCCGACTACGGCTGCGTATGGACTCGATATTTGAAAGAGCCAGTGCCGTTTTGTCCCCGTCTGTCCCAGCTTCAAGAACCCCTGGAATGTCTTGCACTTCAAAAAGGCTGACCGCAATGGTTTCGGAGGCCGATCTCCCTCGGCGGAAATGGGTATGGGATACCTGAACCGACGATCTGGGTCACAACGATGGGCAAACGAGGTGCGCCCGGTTTCGGCTCGAGTTGGACAACTCCAGCCATCCGGCAATGCTTGCGATTCACGCTGCCTCGCACCTCTATCGTTTCTAGACAACGACACACGATGCCATGGCCCAGCTATCGATGAAGCATGTTGCCACAAAACACTCCCAATAACATCGAAAGCTAGATCCTCTGGGGCATCCCTCTCATCGATAAGGTAGCTGCATCCAGCTACCCAAAGCTCTGAATGGATATGCCCTTCAAATCCGACCCACGACCAACTCGGCAACACTGCTCTCTTCTCTCTCTCATCATTCCCCGATTTTTCCTCTTTCCCTTCCTCTTCTTTCTCTTTAGTCTCATCCTTTTCTTCGTTCTGCTCTTCTTGCTTGCAGCTTACCCGTCTCCGCCGAGAGCGATGATACGGCTGCCACAGCAGCGCAGCATCAAAGAAAGCAACCGGCAGGCCGGAGATGAACCCTCCCGGAAATGCATGTGATAAGGACCACAGAGCGCTCTCACAGGCATCCAAAACGTCCTCTGGGAACGTTAAATCGCGTGTGTTGAACAGTGATATCAGCCTCGCGTACCGATAGAAGTCGGGCCACGGTGCCCCATTGAGCGTGAGGCGGTTCGGCGTCGGCTTCCCGCACTGAACTGCGGTAATGTGCTGCTGTCTTTCATGAAAGGACGCGCAATGACAGTCCCAGTTGACTGTGTTGCTTTGGAAAACGAGCCTTCGTGGCGCGAGCAGATACTCTTGATACGTCCAGGCTCTCCAGCTCCACTGTGAGCTCAAAAATTCGAGTAGCTGGAAGTGCATGATTTTGTCGTGTCGTTTCAGGTTGTCTTGCTCATCAGACAGATTCTTGGGCGCTGCCGAGCACGGTAATCTTCCGCCTCGCTGAATGCACAGCGGCTCTACCTTCCCCTCTTTGCTTCGAATAGTAGTAATGTGAGACTCGCCAAGAAGAGGAGAGACGGCGCCAGAACCATTTGCTGCGATGATTGCCAGCCTTGAGTTGGCATAAATGTCTCCCATGACACTAATTTGCTG
>Ga0247774_1000925_pt1 | contig 14820 bp, 17 predicted proteins | sample UWRJL001104B6_FD_179933 | JGI IMG/M metagenome (GOLD analysis project Ga0247774, IMG submission 179933) | Plant litter microbial communities from Arlington Agricultural Research Station in Wisconsin, United States - UWRJ-L001-104B-6 | ecosystem: Environmental > Terrestrial > Plant litter >... | reverse complement strand
GCCAAACCCCCCCCCCCCCTTCACAGTTAGAAGAAAACAAAGAGAGCACTCACCATAAACCCCCCTCAAGAACGTCTGGCCCAAAATAGCATCATTCTCATTCCCCTCTCGCTTCTGCATCCCCAGCACGCACCGCCCGTCCCCCAACGGGAAGATAAAGTCCGAAATCGGCACCCGCATCTTGACGCTATCGTCGTTGAAGCCGAAATCAATCGTCCCTGCGTCCTCCCTCCACTTGCAATCGCACTGGAGCTCGCCCAGGACGTCGTACGCCTTCGTGTACGCGACGAAGCGGTCCACGATGGCCCACGGCAGGTAGCTGTTTGTGGCCCCCGTGTCGACCAGGGCGTTGACCTGCTGCGCCTTGTTGGCCGCCTTGAAAAGCCGGGTCGAGGTTCCGTTCTGCAACGTGACCCCAAAGGACGTCACGTTGACCTTGTAGTGCGTCCAGCCCGAGGGCTGCTCGTAGACGGACGGCCAGATTTTGATCGGGTTGAGCTTTCCCGAGAAGCGTGATCGGTTGACGCCGCCAAAGACGATTTCGCCTTTTTCTTGTTAGTTTGGACTTTAAGACCTTTGCGCGTTAAAAGGGTAAGGGGTGACGCACTAAGTCCCTCTCCAATCCTCCCCAGGGCCGTGCTAAAGACGGGCCCATTTATATAGTTATACACCACCAGCGTATCCAGCACGTTGTAGTAGTCTATCGTGTAGCCATACCCGTAGCCCAGCCCCATGATGCCCGACACGGTATAGACCGAATCCGTCGCCATGCCAAACTTTTGTCGTACCACCAAGTCCTCGTCTAGAACCCAACCGCAATCACGTTAGCTAGTGGCCTATGTCTCCTACCGCAAATGCGGGCTGTCCCCACAGGATAGGAGGGGCGAAAAGGAGGCGGGGGGATTGCTCACGTCGATAGTAAAACCGGTCCTCTACGTATTGCCCTATTGCCTCGCCCGTGCCGTACACCATATGCCATGTTCCACCTACGTACCGACCAAGCTGCGACTTGCTGATGTTGTAGTGCATGTTCCGAACACACATCATCGGGTCCGTCGCCCGCCCTTCGGCGCAATTTGGATTGACCCACGTCTCGTACGACCCCGTATCCGGCATCAACATGACCACTTGGATTGGGTCTCCTATTTCGACTGTGCCCCCAAGTTAGCTTTCGGTTGGTCCTACTTTGTTTCGCCCTAGTCTCCAACATTGCCATGCTATCCCCTCTTCTCTAAGGGCCCTACCTTCAATAAAATAAGCAAGCCCGCGGAAGTCTTCTACATCCTTCCACACCCATTTGTAGTCGGCAACTTCGGCTACTGGCGGCTCGCTCCCGGGCAGCTGCCTCTTGGGTCGGAATTTCCTCTTCGCCGTCGTCCCATTGATGGCCTGCTCCTTCAGATTCCACGTCACAATCTTGGATCCCGGGCCTGACCGTCGTCCAGTACGTGTCCGTACTGCATGGCGGGGGTCGAGCAATGGGCCATTGCCTCGAATGGCGGGCACATATTGGGCGGTAGCTGTTGATATGGCGGCAGCGACTATGAGAGGGGTTGAGAGTAGCATGGTATCATACTTCTAGCCGTGGTTGATGAGATGACAGAGAAAATCATTCCTTCTTAGGCGTGAGAGGTTGTTGGTGTCGATATATGTATAGACCAATGCCAATTAAGGAAATCAAGGTCGACCGACACCATGCCGGTACCGGCTGACCTATCTCTTTGTTGGAAGGAGAGAAAAAGAAAGAGAGAAAAAAAAAGAGACAGGACTATGTACAAGCGCCCATTGACGCTGAGTGTATGAGGGACGCAAGAAGGTCGTTTACTATCACCCACACCGAGCAGCAGCATGCACAATTCCTGCAAAGTCCGCCTGTTGGTGATAAGACAACACGTTTAAAGAAGGAAAGAGAAAGAATTGAAAGAAGAAAAAAAAGGCAATTAAGATTGATGTCTGGGAAAAGTGCGGCAAGCAAACGCCGACGTCCGATACGTTAGACGCGCGGTGCAGACACTGCAGAGGAGCTCACTGCGTGCGGGAAGCGTGTGGGCCGGCGCGCGCGATGTGAGTGGTCTTCTCCGTACAGCCTGCAAGATTTCATATAGATTTTTTTCTGTCTGGAGGAGCCCGTGATGCCTCTTCCAAATTTCTGGTGGCGGATTCTGGAAGCGTGACCTCTCGTCCCAATTGTGGTGCGATATGTTCAAGAGTAAGCGCTCGACCAATCCACTCGTTCCACCCTTTTCCACAAACCCCGCAGACCCTGTTCGGGCACCATGATGGGATCCGGATGCAGCCTTGTTCTCTGTCCTGTGGATTTACATGCCACCAGAGGTCCAGGTCCACCGTGTCCCTTGGGAGCGTTTTAACCGATCCGGGGGCGGCGAACAATAAATGTGAGGATATTGTTTTCCCATACTTTCTACCGACCGAGCGGCGGGTAAATGCCCCTGGGCCACTCCCAGTAGCCGCTCATTCCCAAAAGCCTCTGCTTCGAGCACTAGCTCACGGCTATCACTGAGCGGAAGCATTCGTATAGTAATTGCCCACGGCGCCCAACACGCAACCCCGTCAAGGAGGGGCCGAAAGCGACCAAGCATGGAAAGGATTCTCAAGGTACTAGCTGCTGAGATGATTACCTTGATACGGCATCGTGTTGTTCTTGGTCGCGACGCCGCTCAGTGCTAATGTCTGGCCCATCGCCAGCGGCAGTTAGACTCGACTCCCAGATTAACATGACACCTTTGTTCTCTGGGGATTGCCCCGTCGCCCCCAACAGCAGTAAGCATCTTGCAGAGACTTTGCGTCGATGACCCCGTGAGGTCCTGGCCAAGGCTGAAAGATAAGAAAGCCCCAAGTCGTTGTAAGCACCGTCGGCAGTCGTTTCGCCATGTCGAGTCGTCAAGGCGAAGAACGGCGAAGAACGGCGGATTGAAGAGGAGGAGCGAGCTGGTGGGCTACTACCTTGCGACAATATGCGGCTTAGATGACCCGGCGCCAGAGCTCCGATTGGGAATCCTGTTCGACCCATTTTGACCCTTGCGAAGCCGTACTCTGCAGCGTTCCAAGAGCGAAAAGATCGACGCAGATTGCCAACTGGGCGGATCAATTGACAGAGAAGTGCGGGGCCGGCAAGCAGTGCCTGAATATGATGAACGCTGATGGCATTGATGGCGACGCGCACAAATCCTGGGTAGCCAAAATTTCCAAAAAAATTCTGGCCAGATCAAGCACTTTCTGGTCAACCCGTTTCCTCGTGTCCTCCATATCTTCCCGAGCAATTGATCCGACTGCAGGGAAGGGTCTAACGGCATGGACGCCACTCCCGTCAATATTGAACTCAGTATTGGATCTGGATGGCGGTGGAAACGCGTCACTTGTCGTGTATCCTACACCGACTGAGGGTGTCGTGGTCATATCTGTTGTCGCCATTGTATGTCTTGGTGCTTAACGTGAGTTTCCGTCATAAGATTGTCATCATCGGGCATTTTGTTAGGCTTGCAGAATATGAAGGGGAATATTCTCGAGGCTGCCACACCATGTGCCACGGAGGTTGAAAATGCGGAGAGCCCATGACCTACCCGATGGAGGCTGCTTTCTGCCGATGGTCATCCAATTTCGGCTGTGCGCGGCTGGCAAGATCGAAGGCGCCAGAAGAGTGGCACCCATAGAAGGGTTCCAAATGCTAGAGCCCAGTCCAAACGAGCTTCACCATCTTTGTCCATGTTGTAGGATTGTGCTAGACCGTCTCAGAGATCAGCACCGGATCTTGCCCCAAACAGCATCACCTGGTAGCTGACCTTCTCTATCGCTCCGAGCACCGTATCCGAACCGCGTCCTTGCGGAAACGCAACCCAGGCGCCGGCGAGATCGCACCGGCCCGGTGGCACGGTATGAAGAAGAAAGGCCAACCATTGCGGTCTCTCGGATTCCAGGTTCAGTCGTTGCACCAAGGGGGTGCCGTGTATCTTGTTGGACGCGCTGCAGCTGCAGTTGGTCCAAAATAGTCGTCGTCAATATCAACCTAAGTTAGCAAAGGTGCCGCTTTGCCGTCTTCAGGCGCTAAGGTCTGCCATTGTGAACAGTTAAGTCGTTGAGCTTTGATCGGAGTGTTGGCCGTGGCCATCGTGCATTCAACTTCATCAAGCCACCTGAGCTGTTGGCAACTGCTGCTGAATTTGGCTTGTTAGTAGGGAAGACGCTCCAAACTATTGGCTCCGTTTCTTCCATATTCAGTCACTCATACAAGTCTAGACCGGAAACCAACTAACTCTTTCCGATTGCCATGTCATCTGGTCTGCGAATTTAGCTGCTCTCGGCTCTATCATCGCAAAGCCTGGACAGCTTCGCGAACATCATCACCACCATGGTCGTCTAAGAAGTCGCCAGACAATGTAGATGAGGGTAGTAGGCATCACTACCAAAGCCATCGTGAGGGCGGCCGGTCGATCTTTCGTACTGGTATCCGACAAGCCGAAACCGTAACGCTCCAAGCTCCAGAAACTGATGACGTGCAGTGATTACCTGCATCCTTCGAGACAGGGTTTTCACTCCATTAGTTCGCCGTTGGACCTTAGGGGAGACTGCTGGCAAGTGGGGCTCCAGCCCATTCAATTGGGGCTGCTATCTCATGTCCTTGTCGCAAGCAGCGCCAGCAGAGTAGCTTAGATCGAGTTTTAATCTCGATCCGACTTGATCTGACAGATGACGATCATTCCAAGGGAGGTTGACGCCGACCGCCCCACATGGTAATTTCATGAGTACAACTCCCATTTCAAGATGAAGACAGCCCAGTGCGAAATGTTGGTGTTGAGTGGAGTTCAGCGCAGCGTTTCCCAGGCCTTCTCAGCGCAACACTCCAGACAAACCTTATCGGTTTATATCGGGTTATCGCACCAATCAGCGTCCAGGATGAAAACGACCCACAGCGGCACAGACAGCCCACGTGTAGCGAGCCTTCAGCCTTGCAGCTTACCATAAGGACAGCAAAGCTCTAGGCCCAGGGGTTCGTGACCTTGCATTTTGAAAAGTTGTCCTCTTCGCTGACAAAAAGTTTGGTTCGAGGGGGCGTAATCTTGAGGACACAGTCACCACGACTCTTTGCCCTACATTTTTTCCGGGACAATTCAATACATCTTGAGGGATAGATTCGTTTCCCACTTAGAGGACGTTCTCTTTTCTCTTCGTTTCGGTTTTTGCTTTCTTTTTCATTGCGACGCATTCCATTTCGTTCTTAGAATTGCGTCTCACAACACTCCGCCACATCCATTTCGATCTTCCACCATTTGCGCTCGGCGCACATCTCCATCATGAGGCGCCACCGATCCTCGCCGCTGTCGCTACTCCTCGGCGCCATATTTTTCCTCTCTACAAATGTCGTGGCAATATCGGCCGTCCTCGGCGTCGACATCGGTACCGAATACATTAAAGCCGCCCTTGTCAAGCCCGGCATCCCCCTCGAAATCGTCCTGACCAAGGACTCGAGACGGAAAGAAATCTCGGCCGTCGCATTCAAGCCGTCACAAGATGGGCCCAAGGCAGGATCCTTTCCTGAAAGGCTTTACGGGTCTGACGCCATGGCCGTCGCACCCCGATTCCCCGGCGATGTCTTCCCCAATCTCAAAACGCTCCTTGGCCTCCCACTCGACCACTCGATCGTCCAGGAATACGCAGCGCGTCATCCAGCGCTGCAGCTCGAAAAGAACAACGTTAGGGGCACAAGTGCGTTCAAGAGCAACTCGTTTGTCCCGGAGGAAGAAGCCTGGATGGTGGAGGAGCTGCTGGCCATGGAGCTGCAAAGCGTCCGGAAGAACGCCGAGGTCACGGCCGGCGATGGCTCGACCATTCGGTCCATAGTCGTTACCGTGCCACCTTTCTACACTGTGGAAGAGAAGCGCGCCGTCCAATTGGCCGCTGAGCTTGCCGGGTTGAAGGTGCTGAGCCTCATCAGCGACGGACTCGCCGTCGGCCTCAACTACGCGACGACTCGACAGTTTCCCAATATCAACGAAGGCGCCAAGCCTGAATATCACATGGTCTTTGACATGGGTGCCGGATCAACCAAGGCAACTGTCATGAAGTTTCAGAGCCGTACGGTCAAGGATGTGGGCAAGTACAACAAGACGGTGCAAGAAGTCCAAGTTTTGGGGGGTGGCTGGGACAGGTTACTCGGCGGTGATGCGCTGAATGCACTCATCGTAGACGACATGATTTCCAAGTTTGTCGAGTCCAAGGGTGCAAAGCAGGCGTCGGTCGGTGCCGAGAGTGTCAAGGGCCATGGTCGGGCTGTTGCCAAGCTGATGAAAGAAGCAGAAAGGGCCAGGCAGGTTCTCAGCGCTAACGCCAACACACAATCAAGCTTCGAGGGGCTCTACGACGATGTAGACTTCAAGTACAAGCTCAAGCGCTCCGATTTTGAGGCCATGGCTTCGGGCCATGCCGATCGAGTCGGTACCGTCATCACCACCGCGCTCCGGATGGCCAACCTGGACGTCTCCGAGCTCGACTCGGTCATTCTCCACGGCGGCGCCACCAGGACACCTTTTGTGCAGGCCGCTTTGGAGAAAGTGGTCGGATCAGCCGACAAGATTCGATCCAATGTCAACTCGGACGAAGCAGCCGTTTTCGGCGCGGGTTTCCGAGCGGCCGATCTCAGCCCCAGCTTCCGAGTAAAGGAGATTCGGATTGCTGACGGCGCTGCTTACTCGGCCGGCATGAAGTGGACTGACCCCAAGGACAAGCTACGCCACCAACGGCTGTGGGCGCCGACTTCTCATATCGGCGCTGCTCCCAAGGAAGTCACCATTCCCAACCACGAAGATCTGTCCATCACGTTTTATCAGCAGATAGACTCGGACGAGATGGACACCAAGATCATGACGACAAAGAACCTCACCGCCAGCGTGGCCCAACTGAAGGAGAAATACTCTTGCGCCGACGCCGACATTCAGTTTAAGCTGGGCCTGAAGCTGGCCGCTGAGAACGGCGAGGTCACGGTCGCCAAGGCGGCCGTCGAGTGTGAAGCCGATGAGAAAGAGAGCATCATGGACGGCGTCAAGAATCTCTTTGGATTTGGCAACAAGAAGGAACAGCAGCCGATGGGTGGCGAAGAATCTGCGTCCGAAGAGGCCGCCGCCGCCGACGCCGAGTCGTCGGATGCAAGCTCGTCGACCACCGAACCAGTCGACACTGCCACCACTTCATCCACGGTTTCGTCTGACGCGCCGGCCGAAGCTAGCGCGAGCTCCGAGACGGAGGAAAAGAAGAAGATTCTCGTCTCCATCCCCGTAGATTGCAGCCTAGAGGACGCCGGGGTGCCCGCCTTCTCCAAAGATGAGACAAAGAAGCTCAAGGACCGCCTCAAGGCGTTTGAGACCTCGGACCGAGCAAGAGTTGCCCGCGAGGAGGCCAACAACCAGCTCGAGGGGTACACGTACAAGATTCGCGACCTTTTGGAGAACGAAGACTTTATCAAGCACTCGACCGACAAGGAACGGACCACACTCCAAACCAAGGCAAACGACGCAAGCGAGTGGCAGTACGGCGACGGTGCATCCGCCTCCAAGGACGACATCAAGAAGCGGTACAAGCAACTCGAGGATATTGTTGTGCCTATCCAGAAGAGGATAGACGAGGCATCCAAGCGACCAGGCGCATTGGATGACCTTAAGAATGCACTGAAGCAAACAACTGAATTTCTGTCAACCATCCGGAAGCAAATCAAGGATTACGAAGACTGGCACAAGTCCGCATCGGAGTCGTCATCATCCTCGACACCCGCAGAGTCGCAAGCGACAGAACCACCGAAAGCAGAGTCGGCAGGTGACTTTGATGGCCTGGAGGATGATGAGAAAATTGTGTCTGAGGAACCCAACGCGGAAGATCCCCTCGCGAAGGACCGAGGGCCCGTGCCGCCTCTGTACAAGGTTGAGGATCTGGACGTGGTGCAGAAGCTCCAGGATGATGTTCAGAAGTGGCTGGACGAGAATTCGGCAAAGCAGGATAAGCTCTCTGCCACGGACAATCCCGTCATGCTGGCCAGGGACATTGTGTCCAGGCGAGAAAAGTTGGACAAGGCCGGCATGGACCTCGCCATGAAGGGTGTCAAGAACTTCGAGTCTAAGAATAAGAAGAAGGGTGGCGACAAGACCAAGAAGTCTTCGAGCACCAAGACCTCGAGCGGTGGTCGGTCGCAAAAGACCATCGACCTCGGCAACAACGGCGAGAGCTTCCTCAAGTTTACGAGTGGCGAGGACGGCCCAACTGAAGAGGACATTCAGGAAATGCTCAAGAAGATCAAGATAGAAACGACAGACGGCAAAAAGAAGGAGAAGGGCAAGGAGCATGATGAGCTGTAGACGGCGAAAAGGCACCTTGGTCTATCAGAAAGAGGAGAGGGAGGAAGACGCTCATGACTGAGTGATGCGATGTACGAAGTAGTACCTAACTAAACAACAGTGGTTTCCGTTATTTTTGCATAGGGCGGCGGAAGGGTCTGCACAATTAGATTCTAAAATTTCCACCTGCTACTCACGATGGTACTGTAGCGCCTGTCCATGTTAGGGTTGATGCAATAGAACGCGTGATAGTCGGGACATAGGAGTGGGTGTGTGTGCGACCGTCGCTGTCCTTCCCACGACACTTGGCCCTTCTAGTGAAAGCGTACTATGATGGACCATTGGAGCGAGATGTACGGTACGTGGTTACGTTCGTCGTTTGAACTTGAAGTGCGGAATTTGTGCCTCTATGCGTCTGTAGCATTCATTTCATGCGCAGTGTTCGGAACATTTCTGGAACAGCTGGTCTCGGCGTCGACCTAATAAGTGCAGAGATCTCGCGAACTGCGGCCGGCGTGCTTTGGAAATAATGAAAAAAAAAATTTAATTTTTTTTAAGAATTCGGCTTGTCTTCATATCCACAAGTAGAAATCTCAGGTATGCCAACGACGTAACGTGGAGTATCACATACGGTAAGCACAACAACCTAATGCCGTGGAACGCGTACTAGCTGGGCCTTCTCACACTCTTCTCTAAGTGGCCGATGACGATACGTACCACAGATATGTGCTTTATAGACGAGCCTATTACCGTCGGCGACTACTCGATCGAGCAGGTTGACGTGGAAGTTGCCAACGAACGTACCATCTAGACGTCGCGGTTCTCTGGAGTCTTAGGCATAGCCAAAGCCCGCGCCTCAACGGTTAAGGGTGCCAACGTCTGGCGAGTTTCGGACCACGTCGTCAAGGACAAAGATCTCAAGGAATCCTTTGTCTCCGTAGACTTGAGTCGAAAGCAGGCAATGGGCCCGTCTCCATCGGCAGCCTCGACGCCTCGCCTGCCAAAGGCGATGCTGCTTGGATCGACCACCACCCCGACCATCAGCACTGGGTTGTCGGGGTGGATCCGTGGTGTGAACTGGACTTTCCCTTAAAATGGCAACGGCAAGCTACCTTATGGCGTAATCGACGCAGGTTGCACCGTCCACCTCGTTCCTAACGAGGTAGCCACCGACTACTACTCCCCACTTGTGACGCGACTCAAAGTTTTGCCCCGGACTCACCCTAGATATTTCCGTGTGAGTATGCCAACACCTTGCTCGACTTTCATTTGGAGCTGGAACTTTGGCCTCAATATTCCGGCACGGTACATGAACTTCGTGCCGGCCAGTGAAGACCAGACCATGTGCTTTGGAGGGATTCGGTGGAGTGAAGGTCTGGGCGAGAAGACCGCGTTGGGAAATGTGATGAACAAAGCGCTGTTTTCGGTGCTTGATTGAGGAAGAAAATTGGGTCGGCATAGAAGGACCTGGGGGCATGATCTGTTCACAGGCAATCCGCCAGTAGCATGTATTGTAATGAAACGAAATATTGATCTCAGTAGGAGGCGGAGGAAGGGAGAAGCGCGGCACGGGAGGATTCGGACATTGAGACCATAACATCAGACGACAATATAAAGTTCCAATTACAAGATACCATTCCGCGCGCAGCGGAGATCTCCTCGGCCGAGCAAACTCGTCCGATGCTGGCAATCCGAGTTAGGCGGGTTTGATGGACGCGGGATGCTGGCGCAACCCGCACACTTTCAGGCAGAGCCTCGAGTTTTAAGGGGCTTCCCAGAGGGCGGGCATCCCCGCGTCCGATACCAGAAAGAAAGAAAGAAAAATGGCAAAGCCGCCGGCGCAGGCCGTAGAGGAGGAGCCATTCTATATTGGTCTGAAGAATGGGGAAAGCAACTTTGAGCGTTCCCGCCTGGCAGACAATGGGGGAACTCGTAGCCGGGTCGGGAGGAGCGGGAACGGCTTGTTGCGACGGGATGGATGGACGGGTGGAATGAGAGAGTTGGAGAAGGTGACCTAGATGTCTCTGCCCGCTTGCAAGATTGTCAATTGCATAGTTGTCACACGTCTTGGGATGCCCAGGGCGTCCAGCTTATTCGTGTCAACACTAGATAGAGGAGAAGCATGCAAGCAAAGATGGGCCAAGACCTCGAAGAACATGGTGCCACATTCCCATCCCAACATTACTATCAGTAGTAGCTTCTGCATTAATATAGAATGAATAAATATTCCTATAGCCATAAAAAATGAGGGCATTTGCGAGCTCAAAGTCCAGGGTCAAGTCGAAGAACCAGTCCCGATAACAATGAGGTGTTTATATATAGCCCGTCGCGAGTGCTGCCGCAAACAGAAAAGCGCAAATAATGTCGACGGATGGAATGAATCATGCGCCGTCCCCCGCGTGGCATGAAAAACAATGGAAGGGCAATATGCCTCTAAAAACGCCGCCGCAATTCGTCTAGCGAATGGTGTGTGATGATCTCTCCTCAGCTTCCCAGCTTCCTGAGCGCAGATGGAAAACTCCGCCAACGAAAGTCGAGGCCCCCAATATACCTTGCCAAATCTTTCCCAACAGCACCAGCGCCGTCAAAAAGACGTCGTACCCCGTTCCTGGAATCGTAGACTCGAATGAAAGTCGTTATTCATGTCCGTCTGCTCGTAAAGTTTCGACAGAGGTAGACTCCTATTACATGCGGTGCTCCCCATCGCCATCTGGGATCAAGCAAAAGGACACAAGTCAGTAATCCAGGTTTCGAGTCCCCAAGGCGGGTTTGCGTCATTGTGGGGTGAGGAGCGAGCGTTGCCAACGTCTCGGTCGAGACTCGGAACGGTGGATGGGAGGGAAAGGACAGGATGCAATCACCATGGTTGCAATCATGCTCGGGAATTCAGGCTCGGGATTGGCGGGGATGGTCGACCTCGTCATCCTCGAGGTCGGCCCTTTCAACGATATCGTATTCACCTTCGCTGGCCACCGGCGTGGGCGGCATTGCCCCCGAGCTGGGTGCCGCCCGCGCCGTCATGGAGCTGCCCGGGCGGGACCTGGACTTTTCGGCATGGATATCCTTGGTGGGCACGGGGGGTGGCCTACTGTTTTCGTCTTCGTTTTCTGCGACTTGACGCGGCTGCTGCTGCTGGAGTTCGGCAGGGATCGGTCGCCTCGCGTGACCACTCTGTCCACCCTGACCAGCCTGGCTACGGCGGAGGCGTTCCTCCATTTCGCGGATGCGTGCCTCGAGCGACTCGAGCTCGTTGGTTCGCGTGTGTACTTGGTGCTTCCTGTTGGTTGTCAGTTATTTGTCTTAGCATGCCAGGGCTTTCCGGGCGGGGCAGGTGCTGGATCCGACACACCGCTGGTCGACCTTGGCGTCCAAATCTGCCACGCTTTCGTCAATCTTGAAAATATCCATCAATTCGGCCGAGAACGATCGGGCAATGGTCCTACAGCTGCGCATTAGCAAACAGTCTTCTCCGTGACCTGTGCGGCGGGCGGCACTTACGAGACGGGACGGCGGCCACTCGGCTTCCAGTTACGATCGAGCTCCTCGTCGGTGAGAGTCATGATGGCTGAACTTTGCAAAGAGCAGGCGACGGAAGAGGTTACAAAACAGCCAGCAAGGCGGACGACGAGTTAATGGTTGGGCGTTGGTTTTGTTGTGGAAGAGTAGTGGTTATTATTGTTCTCTGTCTCGTCAAGAGTTGAAGTAGATTTCCAGGGGCAACCGAAAGTGGGATGAAAGGAGGCGTCGTGGGCTTGGGGACCTCCACCTAATAACTTAAATTACCTCCACAGCTAAGTACCAAGATCGTCCCCAATGACAGGGCGGAAAGGAGGGCAGCAAGAGCCGAGCGATAGAGAGCCGCAGCTAAGAATCCGCCAGCCTACAGGGATTTGACCGCTCCACCACGTCACGAAGCACACCTGTAGGCAGCGGCAGGCAGCAGGAGCAATTTTGGCGGGACTTGTCTGAAACAAAGGCGAGGTTGTAGGTCAAGAGATCAAAGACTATTTTCTTACCGTCCACGCTGGCATTCCGATTATATTGATTATGCAAACATTTGTTTTTCGCCGGAATGCATCATGGTCAAATTCAGGGACGAAGCAATATTTCTCCAAGACGACAAGTGCTAAACTAGCCTAGTGCAACCTTTGGCCAATTCCCCCTTCCACCGTTCGTCCAAATCTCTAGCGCCTAGCTTAGGGTCCCAAGCCCCTATCCTTCGATTTTGTACGACATGCAAGGTGACTTGTTTCCGCCTAGTGGACGCTGAACAAAAGGCTAGGCGGTGGCGAGGATTTCGTTCATGCAATTCTCCACCAGCGTGGCTGGATTCAATGCACATTGCCCAATGCCGTCAGGAGAGGCTGGCGAATAAGACGACGAAGGCTACGTCTGGACTGCAAGAATGCGCCATCAAGCAGTCCAGACAATTTACCTTTTGATAGGCCACAACTGGCCTCACCGGGTCTGTACTGCCTCTCCCTCGACTTACAGTCAAAATTTGAGACTTAGGCAGGCTGGTGAGATGCTGATGGAGATTTTGTTTTGTCGCTGTAGCAGTGTCGAAAAAAGGCTGAATTCCATGTTGTGTCGGCTGGCCGATCCAATGTCAGCCGCCACAGTCAAGCGACCTTGTCGCTAACTTGAACCCCCACCAGCACTAGGTAGCCATGCAAATAGGTCACGAGCCTGCCTCCCCAACGGACAGGCAGGCATCATCATGCCCCAGACGACATGTCATGATGTCTCTCTCCTTTGGGAAATTTTGGCCATGTCATTGAATTTCGAGACCCGGACCTCAAACCCTCTAAAGTGACGCCTGCATGTGATGAGTGGATGACAGGGGAGAAGCGATGACATCAAGGTGACCTGCGAAATTGCTCCGACATTAATTGATGGTCGCACGGACCTCCCTACGATTTGGAGCTCAAGAGCAAAGTGTCTCCAAGTCACATGATGTTTCACGTGATTCGAGGTCGAGGCCCCACTGCGGGTTTTCCCTGGCTGTCCTTTTCCTTTGATGCTTCCTGCCCTCAAAGCTTGCATAGTTGGAGAGCTCCGCAGGACTAAATGACAACCGCGGCTTCCTCTCGCATTCGAAAAATCTTCGCGACACCGGAACCCATCACGACAACACCTCCAGGCATCATCGAATCAGCTCGTCGCGCCGCTGACCTATTTTCGCCGACGTATCGTATTTGTCGCGACGCTTCCGTACATGGAGACGACGCCGTTCTATCGATTTGCGAATTCACAAATCGACGGTTGAGGTTGGGAGGAAAGCGCGTCGCGAGGCGCAAGAGCAAAGCTTAGCATCGCTCGTATCGACTTACCGACCCTGGCGCCGATACACCTCCTCCACGGACGCGCCGGGCCCCGTGGGAGGCGAGGCGGGGGTTGGGGGATGTATCAACTTTCAGATTACCCAGCATGGGTAATCATTCTCTTCATCCGCCTCCTCGACAAGCACCTGGGACTAGGCGATCAGTGCATGGATCTCGTCTCGAGGATACTTATGAAGCATTACCTTGTCACGACCGACGAAAATTTGGCGCCGGCCCAGTTCACAGAGGATGGACTAAGGAATCTCATCCGAATGCTCTTCGTCGAGGATCACGAGGAGCAACAGAAGCAAACGCAGAACCCGTCCACGGTCGCCGTGGCACATGCATTTGGAGGTCTGGCGCCGCCCCCGAACGACGTGGCCGCCGATGCTTTTCGCAGGATATACGAGAGGGCGTGGAAGAGGCTCACCAACGATCTGATACGGGGCGTACACGAGGATGACCAGCAACTGGAAAAGCTGAAGCAGGAGTTCCCCGAGTTTGCGGAGCCTCAAGCTGCAGTTTTGGCCCCTCAGGGCAAAAACGGCACGTCGTCTTTGAGCCAGGCGGCCCAGGGTGATAAGAAGACAGCCGGGGCGAGCCCGCTCGCCGCGCCAGTTCCAGAGGCAGTTAAGAAGCAACCGAGCCGGACACCTACCCCCACCCCGCCGCAGCTGAAGAAGGACTCTGTCCCTCAAACCCTGCCACCGCAAGCCCTCCCACCGCAAACGGCTCACCCTGCCCTGCCTCAGCCTCAGCCCCAGCCGGCGCCTACGCCGTTGCGGCAGTTGCAGCCAGTTCCGACGGCGAAGACACAGGAAGCACCTCGGCCAAACGGGGCTACCCAGGTGCTTCAGCCTCCGCCAGGCGTGTCAGGCGTATCGCAGCAGACATTACCTCCGCACATAGCGTCGGGACGGCAAGCATCGCCGGCAGCGCTGACTCCACATTCCGAGTCGGGTCTGAAAGGGAAGCCGTCCTCAGGCGTTGGCCAGCCATCACCCGGGCCGCCGCTCAAGTGGGAAGCCCCTTACCAGGGTCCCCAGACTCCCACCCAGAGACCACTGCAGCCAAGTGTCAACCGGAACCTTGCTCCCCAGCCAACCCCACAAACCGCCGTGTCCAAGTGGCCTCCATCGCAGGCAACAGCACAAGCGGGG
>Ga0247774_1000922_pt1 | contig 14862 bp, 15 predicted proteins | sample UWRJL001104B6_FD_179933 | JGI IMG/M metagenome (GOLD analysis project Ga0247774, IMG submission 179933) | Plant litter microbial communities from Arlington Agricultural Research Station in Wisconsin, United States - UWRJ-L001-104B-6 | ecosystem: Environmental > Terrestrial > Plant litter >... | reverse complement strand
TTCCAACGAACCTTTTGAGAAAAAAACCCTTCTGAACAGTTTCAACAACATTCCAATGGCCAAAGTCGACAAAACTTTATATTTAGCCACGCTGCACACACCGACTTGCCGAATGAATGTGATTTCGAGCTAGCAAGCGACGAGGTGCAGACTTTGGCCGGCGGGTACCAGAGTGGCAGGTTAGAAGTATGAGCGGGGTTTCATTCGTCACGGCCCCGATGCAGACGCTCCATATCACGCACGTCAGATTTCAACTGAAGTCTGCCTCGGGATGCTGAACCATTCAACCTTTTTCATGGTTTTGCGAGTATCGGGTAGCTTCCGACTCCGTACGGAAGGTGCCTTCGTAGTACAAGGCAAGGGGTACGACAGCACTCTACCTACTACGAAAGTAACCCCTCTGAAATTTTGGCAGTAGGGCGTCGCTTCGTGGCATCGCTAGTGTCAAATCCAGCCAGATAGTCGGAGATGACGCACATCATCGGCGCCTCGAGCTCCTAGCGGACCTCTTTCTCACGGAAGGACCTAAGGCCCATGCGAACCAACATTGTTGAGAAGTGATTGACGCCAGGTCATTCTTACCTCACGCCCGGATTACTCTCTGTCAATGCCATGTTGGAAGGTCCCCATCAATCCTTTGAACAACAACTTTGTCCTCTCCGGCCGGGCTAATTGTCTGCCGTCTGCTCCACGGGCCCGGAAAGATTCCAATGCTTTCGTGCCGGTAGGGGATCAGCATCGACCGCCCCACGGGAAACGACAAGCTTGCGAACCGGGCCGCTGTCTCGCGGGAAAATGGAGTGGGCTTGCTATTGATCTTCATGGACCGACTTCGCGCCGAGCTTCGCGGAGGCTAAAGTGATGATGGTAAAAGTCTGTATTATGCCTACGGGGGTTGTTGCTTTTTGCATCGGCTCTTGCTTCGAGATTTTTGATGGACTCTTCCCCATGCAAATCGGCATATGGGAACTTTTCCCCTGGCTTGGACGTGATGCCAAGTCGTAGAGTGGCTCGTGGGCAGGGTCCTTGATTTGTCCAATCCGCCTCTTTGGTATGTAGTGCTGCTGGATCGACTCCCGCGCTGCACTGCATTCTTGCGCCATCCTCTCCCAAACCCGATCCAGATGTGCGTATGTACGAATAGGTGTGTGTGTCCCCTTGCACACCAACTTCGGCGGACGCACAGTTCGCGGGTCAACTTGCCAGGGCTGCACACTGCACACTGCACAGAACCTCCTTCCCTCCACACCTGGCTCGGTCCCAGTGGCTGCACCGAACCACTGACAGGCGCCAGGGCTCTGAGCGTTTTGAGCTTGTGAGGGTTGGTCTGGACTCTGGAGCCGCTTCCCACCGGCGCTGTTTTGCTGGATTTTGCGGGGAAAGGGCCCATGGCCGACAGTGGTTGGACCGGTGAACACTGCGCATCTCGTTCCCATCTCGTTCTAAATCGATCCCCCCTCCCTCCATCCATGATCCATCCCTCCATCATCCTTCCCGTCGAGGGACCGCAGTCACCGCACCCCCTTCCCGACGCCTATTTCCATGCCTCTGGATCACCACTTCCGCCGTCTGCCGAGAGCCACATTCACTGTTGGAGAATTTTTTAACCTCTGTAGTGCATGGGGTTTCTATGGATGTAACTGTTGCGGTCTAAGTGGTGAATATTCAGGCCCGCAGGACGCTTAGCGCTCAAGGCCCCAGGGCACGGTCAGTGTCAAATAAGTACGTACTCTGCATTGAAGTCGAGGGAAAAACCGACTCGTGGAAACATCAAAGACATGCATAATTGCAGGGCCCCGGAGAGAGGCTCTCGCAAATCTGTCTCCCGTCAAGCAAGAAATCGACCACGTCCAGCCTCCAATAATTACGTTGGACGAGCCTCGCGAAACTTGTTCAACGGCACATCAAATCGATATTACAAAGTCGGTAACTTGTGTGGTACGAGCCTTAGCAGGGACACTATAATTGACCGAGGCTGTTATTAATGTGAGTGGTATAGCACCTTCGCACGAAGGCTCGGAAGGCACTCCATACATGCCAACAATATTTCCTGGATTCTATCGAGTGTTCCGAATGTCGTTGTGGAGCATGTTAAAGCTGGGGTTGGTTCTTATCCGATCTGACGGGTTCACTAGACAGGCATCCCGTCGGCTCGGCATGACCTCATGCAGTCTCTCAGAATAATGGTATGGAACTACGAATAGAAGGACCAGCAGAGAGCTTTCGTAGCCACTTGTAAAGTGACGAGATAGTCCCATCACGAAGGTCATCCAAGCCGTATGGCGCGAAGCAGCCTGGAGCTCTCAACGCAACATCACCAATTTCGTCGCGACGATAGTGGCGTCGACTGGTCGCGAAGTAAGCTTAGACTCCGAGAGGCTCTTGCAAAAAGGTAACGAAGGGGATATGAGAGGGTGCTAAGGATCCAAACTGGAGGGGCCCCCCTGTAGTCTGTGCTTCCCTGGCCGTCCTGCTTCCTTCTCGGGTTTTTCTCTGTACACGCCCCCCTCCGCTTCCCAAGCGCAGGCTTAGCACCTGGCAGGATGGATCTACTGGCAGTGGTCGTCGTCCAAGGATTACGTACTTTCATATTGCGATACCTTTAGTCCCTTGCACGACGAGGACGCCAGAGATGAGAGTCTCCGGTGGGGAGCTGTATTAGGAAGCAAAGACGAAAGTAACTACAGACAGCAATGCTCGGTCATGCTCTCGCGACGATGGCGGTCGGCTTTTGTCCCTGAATCAAGAGAGAGCACGACTCGCGCCAGGCCCGCTAACCCGCCAACCCGTCTGTCCTCGGCTCCGTGGCTGGGCATGTCGCAAAGCAAGCGCAGGGAGGCCGCACGCAGCAAGCCCGGCACCCCGGCTCCGCATCGTTGCGCTAGCACTTCAACCTCTGCGGATATACCGCTGTAGCGTGAAAGGACTCTGGCCTTGGAAGCTGGCGCGATTGGTTTCGAGCTCATTTCTACTGCTGCCGACACCATGGTAGCATTTCCGCAGGATTCCGATATGAGATCTCGGTGACATGATGCTTGAGCCTTGGCTAGTTCAATCTTCACATCATCACAGCGCCACCCGCGCTTTCCGACAGGCTGCGCCAGGGAAGCGAACAACCAAAAAGATCAAGAGAACCAGACTTTTTGCGTAGAGCCTGGCGGGGTTCGTGGATCAGATTCGGAGGAGTCATCAGAGCCCAGGCGCTGCAGTTACCATCCCGTCCTCCTGTCGTTCGTGGTCAAATCAACGACCTCCCCCAACAATCCGTGTTCGGCCGAGGTACGGGATACTTTGGTCGTCTTTGAATGGCTCAAAGTCTACGAAAGTGGGAGAATCAGATCTGAATGCAACACGCGCGAGAGGTATCTTGCCCCGCCTTGGTACTTTACCGCTACTTAGAACGCGGGGGGCTGTCGCAGGACCGCATCAGTTAATTTCCCAGAGACGCAAGTATATTATCAGCAAACATTCGTTTATTGACGGTGCACGGTACGCTCGGCCTGATAACAGACCTTTGGTTTGCGACGAAGGTACCGGGTATGCCTACTCAAGCGTTTCTAGAGACCTCTATCGAGTCCTGCCTCGTCTGTCACCTTTGTCAAACTACATGCGTCTGAAGCCGGCGTCTGTCGACATCCTACCCTGTTCTTCTTTCCAAGGAGTAGTTTAGAACACCAGAGCTCCTCCGGACATGAACTACAATGGTAGTCATGCCCATCTGGACGCTTCGGGTTATCGCGCCGACCACTTTCCCTCTCGCCACAGCCGCACATAATATGCAAGCGAGCGTCCGCCGTCATATCACCAAGAAAGGACTAAAAAGTAAAGAGCCCGCGACGACACGATGCGGACTAGTCATAATAGGAGTCACTACCAAGCCAAGAGTCTGCCCCGAAGGACCGGAGTCGAATTTGGTCCGTCGGTAAAATCGACAAACCCTCAATTTATTCCTTCGCGCTCCATCCCTCTGCGACGCGCATCGACCTAGTATTGAGTATTAGTAGCGAACTTGTGCAGTCCACGTCCTTGAACCGACCACGCGCATTGCTGCCTTCTTCGGTCGTACAACGGCAACCTTGCGCTCTCTGCATTTCTGCATTGCGCTTGGCGCCGCCGTGTCTGAAATAGTTACCAGAGTATTGGCTTTCCGGCTGGGCTTGCGCAACCCGTTGTATCTTGTAACTAATTGCCCCATCCGCTGACCCCTGTCCCACGGCCCACGGCCGCGTCGGCTTGGCTGGCCTTTCCTGCTGATGCAGTAAACACTTTTTGTCGCAGCGAAGAAGCTTTTTTTTTTCTTTCTTTCTTTCCTTCGTCGTCCAGTTGTCATGGACGAGAGCCGATAGATATTTTGGCCGTCCAGTCGGGCTCGGCGACCGTTGATTTGTGATCGGGAACCTGACAGATGCTACGCCTGGAGCTTTGAACCATTCGTACGAACACCACCAGTCCCGGACGAGGACGCCCAGAACGCCCCGCCACTAAAGCCCACCTGGTAGAGGCTGGCTTGCTTAGCTCGGCTGGCCCACCATCCAATAACATTCGAGCCACCCCCCAGTTCCGCTTCCCGTACCATCCCCAGCAGCCCCCGGTGGGCTACGGCGCTCAAATCCCTTCGTCCCTCCGCAATAGGCCCTTGCCCGTACAAAATAGTGCAGATTTGCACCCCCAGTTCCCCCCGTCTCTCCTCCCGTCGCAAGCTGCACAAGGGCATGGACACTGGCACACTGACATTGAATACGGGAGTACTTTGTACCCTTACGCCTGGCTCGCCCTTGATCTACTACGACGTAAATCCGCAATTTCAAGGCCTTCTGAGTTCTCGGTCCTCGAGACCTCCCTCCACTCCCACACAAGAATGCTGGGCCGTGATCCATCCGCCTTTTTATAACCCGCCCGTACTCGACACGCCCCTCCCCTCTAGTACCCACGCAACCACGACCACGCTTCGCCGCCTTCCACATGCACGAGTAATCGGTCTTGCATCTTCCCATCCGCACACTCTAGATCCAAGCTTGGTGCTTGCTTTCTTCGCGCGTCCCATCCAAAAGGCAGTCCAACTATTTCACGACACGTCGTCGTCGACCTTGCCTTTTGACGTGCTGGTTGTTGCTGTGCGAATGTACTTTGCTGCGCCAAACGGGCTTGATAGTGCGACAGTTAATCCAGCCGCTCTGGAATCGCCCGGTAAGTCACGAAATCCCACTGTGCGTTATAAGCCCCATCCAAGTTCTGCCTCCACCCCCGAGCACCTGCCCTCCCGAGTAGGAGGCGACGCCGTTGGTCGACGACCGTGTCCGTCGCCGTCGATGCCGATGCCACTGCCGACGCCGATGCAACAATCAAGCAGACGCGAACAGAAGCAAGCAAGATAGAGCAATAGCAAAGCAGCCGGGCTCCATCGCCGCGAAGAGGAAGAAAGCTGGAGCGGTGCGCGACACTAGTCACGCCCGGCATCCTGGGCTTCAAAAACGCATCGCATCGCCTGGCTTACCGTTGCGTCGGCCGCGCGCGCGCCGGGCAAAGATGGACACCACCCGATCGAGTGTTATTGCCGTTGCCGCCACTTGAAGATGCTGACGGTTTCAACCCGTAAGACCTAGCAAAGCAGACGTCGACGCCGAGACCGACATAGTCCCAGCCGCAGACGCTCCGAGGAACAAAGAGGAGCAGGTCCCGTTCCGGCTACCCAAGCGGCTCCAACATCCGGCCAAGCGGCGGACCACGGTAAGTTGTGTTCGGCATCTTGTGTAGCTGTGCGCCTCGACTTGCACGCGCCAGACACGCCTCGGGTTACATGATAGCACGGCCGTACGACGCAGCGCAACAAGTCCCAGACTAACAAGGCTTCTCGTGACGACAGGTGATTCACAGTCGAGCCAAGGCCCAAGACCGATGAAGTCCACCACCACGCCGAGCCTCGCCGATACGTCTGGGCAGGTAGCAGGCGCAACCGTACCGCACGGCGTAAAACGAGAGCCTCCACTGACTCCCCAGTCGCAAAATGCGCCGTTGTCCGGCCAGGGAGGGCCTTACCCGCCCGCCGCGGCGGCAGCCCCGGCGCCGGCTCCTACGCCGGTAAAGACGACGCCGACGAAGACGACGCTCAAAGCTCTCCCGACGGTTCGAGACCACACGACGGACCAGCTTAATGCGGCCGGAGACGAGTACCTGCCGAGGGAAACGGACGAGTTCGGCGAGAAGAAGGTAATGCCCAACGGACAGCTATTAGGAGGTCGCGAGTATAGGGTGCGGACGTTCTTGGTGCCGAACCGTGGGGATAAGCTCTTCATGCTCGCCACCGAGTGCGCAAGGGTGCTTGGGTACCGCGATTCCTACCTGCTCTTCAACAAGAACCGGTCCCTCTTCAAGATTATTGCGAGCCAGGTTGAAAAGGACGACCTGGTAGCGCAGGAGATTCTCCCTTTCTCGTACCGATCGCGGCAGATTGCCATCGTGACGGCCAGGTCCATGTTTCGACAATTCGGCAGCAGGGTCATAGTCAACGGAAGGCGGGTGAGAGACGACTATTGGGAAACGAAAGCCCGAAAGCAAGGCTTCACCGAAAATGACTTGGCAGGCGAGAAGCGGCCGGGAGCCGCAAAGGCACGGGAACAAGCCCAGCAGGAGGCGGCGGCGCACAGCCAGATGATGATGCCGCATGGAGAGATTGTCTACAGCAACAATCCGGCCCCCTACCCAGGCGCCCCCCAACCTCTTGTGCAACCAGGTATGATTGGAGGACCTTTGGGATCGGCGCCCAAAATGCCAGGATTAACAGTGGGACCAGACTACAATGAAAGTAGATCTCGCGACTACAGTGGAATCCCGCTCAAAGGACCACGCCAGGAGATCACCGGCCCTCCCTATCAGGACCAGACCAGGACGAGCTCCGTTGCCGATCTTACCGCCCAGGCTCACCAGGCTGCCGAGTTCAACCGCAGCATAACCCAGCAACGGGACGCGAGGAATGATTATCTTAGGAGCATGTGGAGGCAGCCGCATGAGCAACCCGCCACCACGAACCTGACTCCCGCCCCGGCCCCGGCCGACAGCTCCGTACCGGCGACCACGCGCCCGTCGCAGTCGCCCCATGCGACGTCCTCGGGCATGCCACAGTCGGGTATGATGCCGAGTCAGAGCCCTCAGCTGATGATGACGGCGGCCCCGTACTCGCAGTCGATCCACGCCCAGAACACGATTAGCCAAGCTCCCATTCGAGGTATGTTCATCCTTTTTTGAGGAGTCGAGCGGTTGAGCGGCCGGCGGCCGGGCAGCCCTAGCCCCGCAGCACTAACGGATTGTCAGCAGGAGCATCGGGAGCCATGGCCCAAAGTCCAAGCTATCCCTACCAACCGTCGAGCCAGATGTGGCCGCAGACGCCGCAGACGCCCCAGAGCTATTCGGCCGCCGCCTACACCACGCAGGGACAGTCGGCGCATCCGCAGCAATCGCCGGCCCCGCAGCTCAGACACCAAGGCAGTAGCGCCATGCAGCCGGGAATGCAGTTCTCCAGCATGCCGGCCATGAACCAGGGATATGCCGGCGGCCAGTCCATGTATCCAGCCGAGCAGACGCCTCGCCAGTACATGCCGCAGAACCCCCAAGGCTCGCCAGCCGTCACTCAGGCCTGGTCTAACCAGCAGACGCCAACGCAGCCTCAGTGGTGGACAAATCCGCAACCGCAATAATGCGGGCGAGAACGATGACGACGACGATGATGATGCTGCCATGTTGTTGACGGCCGGCTTTTCATTCTCCAACTGTTTGCTGAACACACAACAACGCCATGTGCATATCAACATTGACGGATACGGGTCGGAAGCGGCAGGCTATTGTGTTTGTTTTGTATTCTTTGTTACTGCGTTCTGGGATGGCACCCTGTTGGCCTTTGAACAGCGTTCAGGCCCTGGTTGGATAGAGGAGTCGCGGGGGGCCCTGGAGACGTTCGATCCAAGTCGCTCTGGCGACATAGGCTATCACCTATTTCTACCTTTTCTCATTTCCACTCCCAAGCCGCCGCATTCATCCCTACATCCTCCGTACCCCGGTAATCCAATCGAGACCGAGACCGAGACCGAGACCGCGACGGGACTTGACGCCCCAAGCATCATCCACCGGTCGCCCACATATGTTTGACGATGCGAACTGGAGCGATTTGGATCGAGCCACTCGACGGGGTATTTTATTCTTTGTCCTGCTTATTTTCCGGCATCGTTTCCTTTGTCTACTCGATACCACTTGCTCTCATTCGGTGGATTTCTTCCTCGGCTTTCTAAATACGACATTACGGCAGATACACACGGCTTCCTGGCTGATACTCGAATCCCGCCCACGCCCTACGAGATATTGTAGATGCATGCATGCATTCTTGCTGTTGCGAGTCTCTCCATAATACCCGGCGCGTACCGAATCTTCGTCGCCGTGTATCTTTCTTCCTACCATCGGCAACGTTCTTACCCCTTGGAGACGCTGGCGGCATGGAGAAGGGGCATCTACAAACGAGAAGGTTCATTTAAAAAAGGGATGAACAAGCAACTCTTCCTCTCTCTCTCTCACCTCTACAATAAGGGCCTTGGCGATGTTTGTCGAATGTATCTACGAGCTTGTGTAATCTAGGTTTTTTATTTCGGGTTTTATTTCCTTTTTTTGTACCTTTTCGAGCATTGATCATTGGGACATAGGGAATAAGGATACCTCTGTTTTTTTTTCCTCACCTTTTAGGGACATTGGTTGGATGGGTGGTTTATTTTGTTGATATTTCTATGCTTGGGCAGTATGTGTTATTACTTGGCAGTGCGACAGGGGGTTGTCCTCCCCCCCTAACCTCGTAGGAGACAGCGAGAGAAAGCGTCCCGAGGTATGGTGGGTTCTGGAGGATAGTCGAGGACCTCTCTTCTATTATTTTTTTTTTATATTTTTTGGTTTGCCAGCCGATGTAGTTGGATGTCTCCCTTATTTTATATTCATATCTTTCTTGACTTGTATGCGTGCTGTTTCTTCTCTGAACATGGTTCTATTTCCGCATATTTGTCGAGTGTAAGCAAAGCAGCCAGCTCTTTTGTTTCCGCAGCTTGGTCTTTGCGGTAGTAGTTGTGCTTTCCCCTTCCTTGTTTCGTGGATTGGAATCATCCATAGGTTTCCAAACCTAACTGTGCATGCTCGGCTGGTGGGACGGACATTGGTCTTGGGACAGGAGCCGCAGCGTCTTTGGGTTCCGGATTGGTAGGCAGGATACAAGGAAACATTATTTGTTGTGATTGCAACCTCATTCCTCGCACTTGGTTTCGTGACATTCTCTGTCCCTTTCCTCTCCGTAGGTTGGGTTCGACAAAGAGGGATTTCTTTTGGCTATCTACTTTCATATTTTCGCTACTCTGCACGTCCCAAGCGTTGATAGTCGTAATACCTCTCTCTCGTCCTTGTCTGAAGTTTGGGCTGTTGAGACTTGATGCATGCGCGTCTTTGCGGATGATACCGACCCCCCATCCACAAGCAGCGGAGCTGGTGAGCGCAATGGGTTGATACAGAATAGCATGATCTTCCTTTCTCCTTTCCTTCGTCCACCACCACCTAATTGGGCATGGAACTGCTGCATTTACGTTTTCTGGAAGAAGGCGCTTCGTGTCTTCGACAACTTGCGGGTTTCCATTCTTTGCCGGGAGCGCAGCATGTCAATAGCGAGTGGAGGCCCAAGTTTCCCGGCATGTGGTTGATCTGGGGACGAGACCGAGGGACATGAGACATGTCCATCTCCAGTTGTACGTATGTGTCTGTGTATGTACCTATAGTTTGGACCGAGAAAGCCCTTAAACGGCAAGTATGCATTGATCTCAACTGAAAAATTCCGAACATCCCCGAAAGCACGCGGGTGCCATTTAGATCCCATGTTGATGGCTGGGCACGCATTCCATGTAAATGCTCGGTCACGAGGCGGTTTTAATCCCAAGTTCGTACTAGCGTCATGGTAAGAATGTGTTTATGGCCAAGGGGTGCGGATAAGGGACCATAATGGCATCCGATATTTGCATCTACCAAGATCCTATGCAAGGGCGGTGCGTGCGTGTGCATGTCCGTCGCGAGTGGCGTGGTTGCCGCGGAAAGTTTCTTTGCAAGGGAGATGGTGTGGCAGCGGAAAGATAAAATTGAGGAGCGTTCTCTGGCAACACTTATTGCCCCAAAAGCTGTGTGTAAGGTTCTTGGTGGTGGTTAAGCGGTTGGCGATGCATGTTTCCCTTGGTTCGTTCATCAAACTTTTGGAGAATCCCAATCAGGGTTCGAACCATGCGAGCGCCATTCCCCCGTTTCGCCCCTGGATTTTTTTGAGGTCATTTCACACGGTTACAGGAGAGACTTTCCGACAATTGGATATACATTTTCCCGGTCTCGAAAGGCGGTCTCGGTTGTCGCAGAAGGTTGGCTGTTTCGACACCGAAAATTCCGAAGCGTGTGGTGACGCACGACTCAGGTGAGACCGGTTGGCAGGAAACTCTAGGCTAGGTCAGGAGAGCTTTTACCTCCTAGAGCCAATTGAAGAAGAGGAGGGTTTACGGTTTACGGTTTACGGTTGGCTTAGTTGTTTCGTTGGGAAAACCAGCTGTCATGAGGATTGGTTCTGGACTTGATGCAACTTCATTACGTATTCGTCGCCTTGGGGTACAAGACGCCATGGCCTTGCCATTCCTAGCCAGGGACTATTCTTCACCACCTAGCTAAAATCTGGTGCGTGTGGAGAGAAACGGGGTTGAGAATCGGAAGGCACTCCTGTTTACTCGGACAAGGATTGAACCTGGCAACTCCACAGAACGTGGTGATGAGAGCTAATGAATTTGCGTGTACGGAGAGAGTGGCAATGTCATACCCATTTCCTTCCTAGCTTGGGAATCCAGGTTTTTGGCTTGGAAGTTGAAGTGATAGCCTCAAATTCTACTAAATCTAGATTGAGAAGGGGACGCTGCAGAGTGAGAAATATACTCTTTGTGGAAAGGTTCAGTTTCCGGACAGATGATTCTTTCTTAATACTGTGGTACAGTTCGTCCTAGGGGTGGTGCAACCCCTTTTCGCAGATTTGGAGAGTTTTACGCTATGCCAAAACAAGAGATGAATCCAGACAACTACAGTTGCAAAGTCAAGTTCAAACCTTGCCATAATGGCTGGATCGGACAGGAAACAAAACAGGTTTAGGGAGAAACTTGTTGAGCTGCGGGTAGCCAAACAACCAGGCGGTAAGCAACAGAGATAGCTAGTCTGCTGCCTACAAGTTACTCCGGAAGTGGAAGATGCCCCTGGCACCTGGCTGCGATGGTATGTCGTGCTAGAGACGTCCAAGAAAAAGCTACACTCGACACAAAATCGGTGCTTCACCATGGCCTCTTAGACAAGTGATGAGCTGGTTCCATTAAGACTTCTATTGCTCCACACTTCACGGCAGCATAAGAGAACCTACACTCGACAATATCTCCAAGCGCATCTTGGCGAACACATGACACTGTAGTGAAGAGGAAGGGAATGTCCATACGGCGGAGGCGTACTTGATCCAAGCCCTAGTCGCTGTCATCAGCGTCCTCATCGTCGATTTGGTCCTCCTGGTCCTCCATGGCGTCTTCTATCTCGTCATCTTCATTAGCGCCATCGTCATCCTCCTCTTCCTCTTCCTCTTCCTCTTCGTCCTCGTCGGCCGCATCATCATCTTCCTCCTCCTCGTCCTGCTCGTCTTCGGGCTCGGTCTCGGCGTCGTCGACCTCCTCTTCGTCTGGAGCTCCGCCCGACACTCTAGCCTTCTTGGGCTTGGAACCTGTCTCGTCCGGCTCCGTGTCGTAGGCATGCGCTTCGCCGGCGGCATCGGCCGTGCCACCATCCGTTGCAGCGCGCTTGGCAGCCGCTACCTTTTGGCGGTACGAGGTGCGCTTGAAGGACTGGATTTGGGCATACTCTGCACTGCGTTAGTGATGATGCTCCAGTCAGTGGTCAGCCGTTCTTGATAGAGTACCACCTACTCGTAAACTCGGCCTCCAGCGTCGGCCGTAGGAAGCCAAATTCAATGTCGTCTAGTGCCTTGAAGACATCTGCTGGCATTATTGTCTTCTTGTTCGCAGCTTGCGTGTGCTCATTTGCCCTGCAGGGAGTCTTGGTTAGCAAAGTCCTTCTTGCAATGCTCTGCGCTAGACGAGCAGTTACGAATGGGCCAGTTAGGACACCGACTGAGCAGCAAGATAATTGATGAAAACGGTGGCACCCTGCCGGAGGGCAAGAATGGCATTGCTCTGTATCTGCGTATGTTCTGGAAGTACTCCCTTTGCAAGTCGCGTTATGATGGACTTGGGGAGATTGAGATCCTACGGTTGTTAGCCATGGTCCTCTGAGACGCAGACTGCCTCTACAAGCCATTTGATTGATGGATTAAGGGGCTACCGCGCAAGAGAGATCAGCTTACATCGATAGACACAGTATCCTTAGACTCGGAAGCACCAGGTTGGCCCTTCTTGGACGGAGTCTGGCCCGGCGTACTGGATCCCGCAGGAAGATCTTCGGGTTCTTCAGAGGCGGGGACAAGACGTGCCGTGGTGACGTCGCTCTTGCGGCTCGAATCGCTTTTCCGGGGCGGCATGGTGAAAGGTCCCTATGCTCGTTTCTCACCCTAGGACCGTTCTCGCTTCCTTGGTCCCCCGCCACTAAAGAAAACACGGGATTCGAGAGATACCTAGCGAAGGGAGAGGATAAGAGCCCTTGGTGATAACCTTGGCCTTTCTCCCGTTCTCGACGGACCGATTAATTCGCATCCACTTGCCAGGTCTGGCGGTGTAGCGGAAGATATCCTATCTGAACCCCCTGCGTAGTATATCCCGTTATGCTATGGCTACCACGTGACGGGAGTCGGGTTGTCTAGGTCATTCCTCAAACAGCCGAAGGTGAATGTTGGTCTAAGGCGAGTTCTGAGGGCCCTAGTACACAAGCAGTGGATACGGAGGCTCTGGTTCTTCCCCGCACCGGGACCGATATTGGTGTATGGTGTATGGTGTAGTGATGTGTATGTAGTCCTTCGTAAAGTGGATGTGGTGTCGACTCCGTCTTCCGGTGTTTCGAGGTTTCGAGGCTGAATGGCGGTGTCGACCTCAAGGATGCAAGATTGAATCTGAGTTTTCCGAGTCGCATGTGGTGAGAGGCGCGTGTGGAGAGCTGGAAAGCGCGTTGCCCCGCCAGGTGCCAACCTCGCGTTAAGTGGTTGCATTTGAGGGCTGGTGCCGAACTTGCGGCTCACAATTAGCACCGTTATCACTCGTCCGCGGGTGGGACGGGTCTGCATGCCATATATCCCTGGCCATGACAAAGTACCACTAGACACGGCATTTTCAAACATCGTTCGACCGGGAAATTTCCGTCTTACAAAGCTCTTGCTCATGTCAGCACTGTCTTTGCACTCGCCTTAGATTTCGGCCATACCTATTCGTAATAGCCAACTTGTCCAGCCTGGGCGACGATGATGACGATCGCCGACTGCCATGTATCAAGCCCAACCTGGTAACCATCTCGTTACCTGATGACCAATTTTCGCTAGGATTGCCAACGGGCAGCCAAGCAACGAAAACAGGGGTCCCATACTCATTACGCAAGCCACCGTCATTGTCCCTCGACATTTCTCACTATCAATGGTAGGGACTCACCAAGTTATGAACAGCCTAGTCCTAGCCGTCGAAGGAGATGGGCGCCCTCCTAAAGGTGTTATCCATTTTTTGAGCTCCATAGACAAGCCCATGATCCCACGAGGTTGACGGAGATTTCACCTGAACAGAACCAAAATTCGCACTGTTACTTTTTGGAGCAGCGCAACTCATCAATCCGTGGATTCGTCCGGGTGGAGGTAGAGGCATGCCTTACCGGAATATGACACGAGGGCTTGACGCCCTTGCCTAGCTACCCCGCTTACCACTGGTCTATTATTATACTACGAAGCTGATATGGAGTCATGATTTGATATTCTTTCATGGCACCGCTTGTGCCCCTCCCGGGGCAGTGGAACGCACGTGGAAAAAGATCAGTGCTTGAAAATCAAGGAAACAGAGACGAATTCTGGGCGGGATGACAAACATTGCTAGATCGATGAATGTCGTTTGAAACCAACGGCCCAGGTTGCTTCGTCGTTTTGAGGGTGGGAACATGACCAAGATATCGGATTCACAGTTATTCAAAGTCGTACTAATTAGTGACATTTAAGGTGTCTGCATTTCTTTTACATCGGCGAGAAGATTGAGTTCTAATTCGATCTGCCCGAAATGCTTCCAGAACCAAGGCGTCGACATCCAAAGGCACAAAGACAAAATCGAAATTATCAGCCTCCCACAACCCGATTCCACAAGATAGCACATATAGCAGGGAGCGTGATACAACGCGGCAATGATAGCCAGCGATTGATCAACCATCGATAATAACCATCATAATCCAGTTATGACGTGGTCGATATTAACCAGACGTTAACCATGTCTACTTCCCGGCCTGATTCAATCTCTAACATAGATCATTGCTCAGCATCAAAATGCATTACCTTACCTGCCAACGATAAGAAAAGTGGACCGTGAGGATCTCTCGATTCCCCACGTCCATATCCCGGAACGCCTGGACAGGGCACTCACACATCGCACTCCCTCGGGGTTTCATCGTTCATCAACTTTTTTTTTGTTGGGGGGGGAGCTCGCTCCAGGGTCCCGAATATAGCGTGGATTTGTTCATGAGAAACCGTAGTTAACATTGGCCCTTTGACCCGTTGGCTCTAATCCAACAGGGGTACGTACCTAGGAAACTTCGTCGAAAACCCCTCCTTCAGCATCCACAATGGTGGCCAGCAAGAGAGACAATTAACGTTTCACC
>Ga0247774_1000921_pt1 | contig 14865 bp, 12 predicted proteins | sample UWRJL001104B6_FD_179933 | JGI IMG/M metagenome (GOLD analysis project Ga0247774, IMG submission 179933) | Plant litter microbial communities from Arlington Agricultural Research Station in Wisconsin, United States - UWRJ-L001-104B-6 | ecosystem: Environmental > Terrestrial > Plant litter >... | reverse complement strand
ATGGTTGGGTGAAAGCTGAGCCATTTACTGCGAAGCAGCAGCACCTCTGCAGAGAGGGGAGAAAAGAGAGAAGAGGATTCGCCACCAAGATGTTCGAGCACGTATTTGAAAAAATCCAAGAGCCGTGGACCTTGCCCTGCGAGGAAGGTGGCGATTTTCCAGTTTTAAAAGACCGTCTGCATCAGGAGTAAGGTCGGTACTGCTGCGTCAGGCTTTTCGGTCAAAACTCGGTCACTTCGACTTGGATATTGCAAAAACATGCGAGGGATGCGCGATTTTTGGAGCAGATGCGTCGCGGCGCATTTGCGCCCCGGCACGGACTGCTATACGATGGTGCCCACGACAGGTTGCAATAACCCCACCAATAACAAGCTTTCCTCGTCAGCCACATGGGATGCTGTCCGCATCGTTGCATTTGCGCTATTGAAGGCGCCAGCTGGATCAATCCTGCAGTTCATTTCGAAACGCGGCTCTTCGCCAATGCTGCTTCACTTCTATGTCGGAAGGTGACTGATTGCCGGGATTAGGACGCGAAAACGGAAGCTGCCACAGACAACTCAGAAGTTGGCTGAATTGCAGCCCTTCTTTCCAGGCCTCTTTGTTTTTAGCACGTTTCCTACAATGGAAGGCGAAGTGAGGATTTCTGCGATCGAAGGGGGTGTACAAGTTTCGGGTGTGCTCGAGGACTGCAAAACTCAAGCTATGTGTATTGTGACTTGGGGTTGATGAGAGGAAGGACGCTTAATGCGCTTCAAGCTAGAATGTCGTGAAGGCCAGCACTCCGAATTTGACGCTCAAGTCACGGATGCAGTATCGAGACTCATTTCACGCCATTGCGAGATCACGTAGCCTTCAAAATAAACTCTTACTTGCCACATGTTTGAACTACATGCAGGAAAGAGTGTAGGTTTCAGGACAGTGGTGTCCACGCCCCTGACTCCGCTTGCCCTTCACAATCAAGTAATGAATGTACATCTCAATGAAAATAGAGTGCCAACGTACTAAAGTATATAACAATTTTGGGCTTTGTACTAGTGTATAGTGGCTTCGGCCTAGGTCTCCAGCCTCCAACTCCCAGCAACTTCTCCGATCGAAAGGCCGCACCGCAGGACATATTCGGCCCCCACTTTTTGCGAAACCCTCTCCCTAAAAAAACCTCGGCAGCGCAGCTGGGAACACCTCTCAAGCTGCCCTCGAGGGACGCACATATGCCACCATAATTACTAACAAGACAACCGCGTATCACTACTAAAGCAGCAAGGCAGCCCGCATCGTAACCTATATCCGTCGTGAAGAGCATCGTATTCTGGTATAACGATACATAGTAGGCCCACGCCAGAAGGAGGAGCAGAGAAGAGTAAACCCTGGAGCAGGACGACAGAAGCGGTATTCCGACTGCAGAAGCTGAAGATGCTGAAACTTCAGCATCTTCTAGCATTCGTGATCATCTCTTAGCATTTAGTTCTACGGTTTCCCCAACAACAGATTGAACGAGACAGACACATCTTCAGACACAATACACACAGTCATTACATTCATTACAAAATCGGGCGTAGCAGTCTCACTGCGCCCGACAAAGTATGCCTCTATCGAGAGAGGCAAACCGGACCGGTTCGGCGCCCTGAACTATAGCGCTAATTCTTCTAAATCGTATGTATATCTGGAAGTGGGCTAAGGCGATACCTATTTTCGAGATTACTGATTGATTCGAATCGGCGTCTAGAATTTGCAATTTGGCCAAGATATGGGAGCTGTTCATATTTCTTTAGATAGAACCTAGAGACCACATATTCGAGAGCTCCGCAAACTAGTCGGAGCATCCCTTCGTTAATAAAAGTAGCTACGTTCGGTAGGTCTCGACTGTGGCTATGCTATTTACGAAAATTTGAGAAGGTGGGTTAAGAAGCCGGGTGAGATTCTTGAGTTTGTGATGAATAGTGATGAATAGTGATGAATAGTTGCTTGTCCATATTGCTAGCAGCGCTCTAAATCCCGATTTTAGCCCGAGACGCAGGCCTTTAAGAACAGCCCCTCTTCCCTCGATGTACAGCGATGGTGGCTGGATGTACCATTGTGCGAAAGCTAAGACTTACGGGGCGGCGGGCTACACCAAACTTGATAGTCGTTCCAATTATCGTAGTAGGACCTATTCGGGCTAACTACCTATCGTAATACGTTAACTAGACCGGATATCACTTCCGGGAGGGAGTTGACTTAAGGATGTCCTATATTAGGCCCTGTCGAGAACTCTGGGTTTCTGGAAAGTTTATGGCAATATGTCGTTCCTTGGTAGGGTTTTCTAATTAACGACAGAGTTAGTAAAGCCACAGCAGTGAGTCCTGGCTTCGGCACTCAAATAAATCTATTGACTACCGCACGTTTGGCGGAGATGTTAGGTTAGTCGTTCCGGTATAGATTAAACCTTAGTACTGTCAAAGAGACCAAGTGAGGAAATAAAGCGCCGTGGTTAATCCGAGAAAATAGACGCTAGTCGCGGTATTGCCGAGTTGAATTGTGCGATCGTTTGGAAAGAGCCGCTTTCGCGAATTCAAGAGAGCTAGTTCTGGCGATGAGAGGAGAATATGCTCGATCTTGCGGGTTGTTTCACTACGTATGGCAAATGTGCTTCCAAACAGTCCCTAACCAAGTATTACGGCGAGAGGCTGCCATAATACCTGTTACCGCACAGAGTAGGCTGTGTATGAAGTATTTCTGAGACTCCACTGAGCTTGAACAGGTGGATTCGACATCTTGATGGCTTGGCAATTGGGTCCGCCGATGTGAAAAGAATGGCCATGTAGTTTTCATGATGCGGCGTTCCGAGTTTTTATTTAAAAGGCAGAACTTGAGCACAAACTATTAGCTCATCTGGTTAGTTGAGCGGGTTTGGTAGGGCATAATTAGCCCGCCGCCAGACTGCTTGACGGGCGCTGCGAGAATACGCATTCATCACCGCCGTTTTGCAAGGCTCTTAGACTCACGGCGCATGCACCCATGACGTCAGGCAGCCTATAGTGACCACGCACACACCCGACGGCACACTAACTGCACAAGGCAGTACCGGCCTATCTATGAAGATGCAAACGACTGAGAGCAAGATTCGGGCATCATTTAGGTATGAAATCAACCCCAAATTTGCAATCCCCACCCGAAGTCCAATACATAAATCGAGCGCTTACTACCTGACCTTCTCGCTGTTTTGCCGAATTTCAACTCTCCATTTCTCCACGCAAAAAGTATACTCTCCAGTTTAAGCTACATCTCCTATTGATACTAATATAACAAACGTATTTCAAGCTGAAGATTAATTTTCGATGCTGGTTGCGTGCCTCTAGCGAAGGTTGAAATTCGGCAAAACGGCGAGAAGATCAGGTGGTTAATACCACAAACTGATACCCCAGTCCTCAACTCTTCCAGTATATGAATTCTTCGTTAAGTCTTAGAATCATCTTGAAATAGTTGCCTTTAGGCGAACAGACAGAACCGCTTCCCACCCATAGGTTGAAAGCGTACCGGGTCGTTACGTCAGCAAGCGCGATTGTAGAGGAGATCCCTATAAGCTAGCGCACATACAGCGTCAAATAACGACCCCTAGACCCTACAACATCTCGCACCGGCAGCGACGAATATGTCACACGATGCATCTAAAGCCACACTACTGCTGCGAAGGCTATCCCGTAGTTCACACTACCTCAGTGAATGCAGGGAGGTTTCAGTCTTAAATTGATTTGCTGTAACTCGGCCGATTTCTAGGTTCCACGAACACTATGATCGATCGCTCGACGGTATGGGCTCAGGAGTGTAGAAGTCGGCCTTACATAGAGGACAACAAGCCCTCTGAATAGTAAGCCATGGGTCGGCGCAAGCAGTGTGGAAAGCATGTCCACAAGTCAAGCCTCGGATGTCGTCGTCGTCCTCGAGTGTGTCCATGCAAATGGCACAGGTATCGTCCCCGGGACCCTCGCACTCGACCGGCAGCGGAACGTTGACCTCTTTTTCATCCTCATCGCCGATATTGATTCGCTGTGCATCTGCAGTCGTTTGCTCGTTGCCGGTAGATATCCCCGAGATTTGCTCCCGATCGGTTGTGACAGGTTTGGCATCCTCCTTCTCATCTCCCGCATCGCTCGGAGTAGTGACCAGCTCCTGGTCTCTCCCAGCTTCTTTGATAGCACCTATATCGCCTAAAGCGACGATTTCGATGACTATTTTATGCTTGGAGGTCGCAGCTAGCTGTTGCTCGTGGGATTCCATCTCTCTGGGGAGTGATTCAGGCCGTCGTCCTTCTAATGAACGGACACTATTTGCTCGGCTCGCGGGTGCGAGAACGCCGACTTCTTGATGCAAGACCTGTTTCGCTCGAGAGGAAACCCAATTCTTGTACTTCATTATGGGGAACTTCCCGTCCACTTCATCCATTGTTATAAGTCTCTTCTCTTGACCTCTTTGATGTTGCGGCTGAGGTTCGAGCACAACAGGATCGCCACCCTCAGGCAACAGTGTCTGCTGGGTTCCGGCATTACAGCGAACATAGGTCTTCACCGCAATGACGATCCTGTTCGAAGTGTTAGCGAATAGCAGTCCAAATATCGAGCTTATCATCGCTCGAAGATGAAACGTGGTTGAACAGACACCTCTTACCACAAACTTGCGAAAATGACAACCAATCCAAGAGCCACGAAGAATACCAAAGGGGAAACCGCGTTGTGCGGGCCTGTTTCGTGATCTCGATTCTCGGTGGCAGTGCTTTCTCCCTCTGTAGTTGAGGCCGGCATATCAGATGCAGGGCTCACGGGAGACGCATGAGGCTCGCCACCGGGTGTTTGTCTGGCATGTAGCTCTGCGACCCTTACCACCATCCTCGTAGCCTGAACCGCGGCCTTATTTAGTGCGACCATAGAGGGCGAACTTGGACCTCTATCTGAGGGAAGAAATCGGCCTGTCTGGGATGGGGCTAGGCGCACATCAATCTAGGGTTCCAACGCTGAAGCAAACAAGCAGAACCCGAAACGTTGATTCATGTACTTCTCATCGAGACTGCTCCACCGCAATTATGCATACTCCTTCAGGTAGTAGTCGTAATCATCATTACCAGATGGCCAACTTTTCCCATGTAGTAAGACGGTCCGCATTGAGATAGGACTGAGTACGAGAAACAGAAAAACAATAAAAGAACGACGGAATATTCAACCAAGGAAACACGAAAGGGACACTTGGGGGGATATTAGGGTGGTACCAGACTATGGAAGAGTAAGTGGAGGCAGTTCAGAAACGCGACTCAACGTACAGGGGAAAAGGAGAGAGCGAGAATGGGGAAGTGTAGAGTGGGGGCACTCGATGCACGTGGAAAGAGCCACACGATTGATGACGACGCGGTCTACGCAATCCAAAAAGCCTGTGCCACTAACCTTCGAGCCTCCATTGACGCGATAAAGAAGGGAAATGGCGACATAGAGGTGGCTTTCTTGGCTCATGCCACAACTGACGGTCCCATTCGGCGCCAAGATGCCAAGCGTGCAGTGTGCGAGGTGCGGCCGACGAATTCCCAATGATTGGTTGCATGGTCGTATTGATATCAACGCGGGATCTGGTACAGTGGCTCCAGGCCTATGCGGGCACTGTAGATTGGGTCTAAGCAATCAGGTGCGCAAGTCTCGCCCCGCACCACTCGGACTGGTTTCCAGGTCGGGTGGGCTAATGCACAAAGCTCCAACTCTCGGCACACACAGGATTCTGTCACGGAAAATGCCCGATCTCTCAATGTGCCGAGGCGCATTGCTAGCTTTGTGGGCAGTTGGAAACCGGGTGGGTAAAAGATCGAAATAGAAGCAGACTTCCACTAAAACCGCCGTTGGGAGATAATGCGGCAACATTTGGAATTACGCACGGCGCCTCAATTAAAGATCAACTAAAAAACATCGCGTGCTTGGCACGCGTAGGTCTCGAAAAGAATAATACATGCTACTTTCAGGACAACAGGACTATTTATTATCCTTGGCGCATGTAAGGGCTGGCTCTGGGCCCGCTGGCCTGCTCGTATTTAATCAAATGTCCACATCCACGGACCACCAGCATTGTCCAAAGTAAGGTTGTAATAGATTTGAGATTAGTGCCCCCAATCAAGTATTACTGCTGCTTAGCGTCTCCGAGTTTGTTGGCCTCGTTGCCAGAGCCCTCATCGGACGCAGCTGCATCGAGCTGATTCACCTTGCGTCGACGGCGCAGAAAGTCATCAGTCCAACGGAAAATGGCTAGCGTGAGGGCAACTGCAAGCACAGCGATGGCAACGCTAAAACCTCGTCGGTAAAGCGGCTTATCATCCGCTCGGAAGATCTGAGCTCCGTATATGCCTGCAATATTGGCATTCATGATGATGCTAGTACGGATACGGGAAGGATTAGCAACCCCTTTGCAAGAGACTAAGAATGTGGTTGGGGAAAAAAATGGAACAATGGCCGGCGGAAGACTTACCCGGCCATAGCAAGCGCTCGTTGCTCCGAGTTGTCACAAGCGAGCGAAAGCCATGCAATGTTGAGTGGGTGGGAAAATGTCCCAAAGGTTTGCGTCCAAACCACCCCGAAATAGCGGACTCCACGAATGGGGACGCTGGTAAAGGCGCGGTTGAAGATGTAGCCGACTAGATGGCAGAATAAACCGAGCATGACCGTCTCTCCTCGCCGGTTGCTACAAACGTAAGTTGTCAGGAACCGAAGCACTATAACATTTCCAACCGGTATATTCGGGGCAAAGGAAAAACTTACTAATGATCTGAAACCCAGCTGAAGGCAAACGACATCGGGACTTGCAAGAAGACACCGACAGAGGCCAGAGCGTTACTGACGAGAGCGCCATAGCCGAAGCTGGTAACGATAGACGGGGCATAAGTATCAAAGGCGCGCTGAGGCCCGTTATTACAGAGCGTGATTATGAAGTGGAGCCAGATGCGCCAGTTCACGAACTGCAAGACAAAAACATTAGCAGCATGCACAATAGAATTCGACCTTGGCAACTTACAGCCGTCTTGAAATCGCCCAAGAGGATGGACTTCTTCTTCTTGCCCTTCTTCGGGTCGTCGATCAAAACACGGGTTTGCAAAATGTGCAGCTCTCGCTCAGTGAACCAGCTAACTTTCGGTAGGAAGGTACTATGCGGGTTTCTGAACGAATCAGGCAAGAAGAATCCGAAGATGAAGCCGCCAATGACAGTGAAGCCGCCCATGAGAGCGAACAGCCAGAACCAGCCGGGCTTGCCACCGACACCACGCATGTGGAGGATACCGAAGGCAAGCAGCTTTGCCGACGCCTGGCCGAGTTGATTGCCAAAGTAAAAGACCATGACACGCTTGGCGGTCTCGTCTCGCGTGTACCAGGTGGAGAGCGTCCAGAGGCCACCCGGGATAAACCCCGACTCAGTTATGCCCAGGATAAAGCGGGTGGCAATGAAAGCGCTGTACCCGTGCTGGAAGGCCTGGAATGTGCTGACGATGCCGAAGAGGAAGAGCTGCAAGGTAAGCCACTTGCCCGGTCCAACACGGTAGAGAATCATGTTGGAGGGGATTTCAGTCAGAACAATGCCGAGCGACAACATCTGTTGGCCGATATTGAATTGATCCTGATTAATGCCCACATCTTCCATGAACTTGTCCGTGATGGCATTGGCCATGTTTCCTCGGTCCAGCTCTGGTAAAATCCGAGTTAGAACCAGCTTTTTCCGCCTTCACTCGCGGATTAACGCGGACGAGATCAAGCGAGTAAAGACTTACGCAAGCAAAAGAAGCCGAGAGTGAGAATGGGCATGATAATCAGATCCAGTCTGTGAATTGGCGAGGTCCATGTTAGTCTCCGCTGCGCTCTGATAGAACGCGCCATTTCTCTTACTTTCGCTTCGCCCGCCGCTCCTCATCCTCACTCCAGTCCACTTCTCGAGTGAGCGGTACTTCATCGTCCCCCGGGCTGATGTGGATATCCGGGTCAGTCTTGAGCTCAGACATGATTACTGGCAAATGGACTCTCGCGCTTGATAGGTATGAAGGTCCAGCTGCAACTTCCGCCTGATGATCAATGTGACCCTGGCTCAATCTATTCAAATATGGAAATAGCGGAAACTGGGAGTGAGGTACGAATATAGTCTCGAGCAGCCTCTCTACAAATCATTGTCACGCCGCAGTTGCTCAATCACAACTCCAGCTTGTTGATGGAAATGGCGAGATATACCGTTTGGAGCACGCAATTATTGAAGGATTGTAATTTTTGCAATCGCGGCTTGGCATCTAGGACCCTTTTGAATACCTGCTGTCAAAGATTTCGTGTAATGCCAATGGCCGCTGGGAAAACCCCACGCCTAAGTGCCTCGAGAAGATTGTTGAAAAAATACCTCGGGATACACCGAATACTAGCGTACAGCATCTGCATTCTGCAGACAAACACGCCAGCAGAGACACAGCTAGTTCACTTGCGAATGTGGTTCGGTGGCGTCTAATACCGTCCTTAGTCGTTTAGCCCACGGGGATCGATTGTCGAGATTCAACAGGGCCAAAATTTATTAACGGGCAAAAATCAGATCCTAGCACTCGTAGTATTAGTTAGATAGATCACACCAGCATAGGCGCCATTTCCGACTGAAAGACGGATACCACGCTTTCGTTGATAATTAAGAGTACACGACTTCCTAGCAGCCATCGATCCTTCGGTACGTGTTCAGCCCACTGCCGGCGCGGTGCCAAGTGGCATTCTTCATCCAGAACCGCCTTTGGAATGAGTTGGCCCCAATGCCAAGACGTGGCCTGAGAAATCAGCTTCACCGGACCTCCAAGAGAAGAAATACCATGCAGACGCTCTCCTGGTAGGACTGGATTACAAGACTCCAGGTTGACTCATGCAAATTGCTATTGGCACAGGTTTGTCACGGCACAGCAGGTTGAGATGGCGTTTGGAGAGAAATGAGAGAAATAAAGATCAATATATTTCTTGGCTTCCTTGGCTTCCTTGGCGACGCGGAGACCAGCATGGATCAGATAGGCTCATGACCAGCCCACGAAAATACTCAAGCTATCAAGGTGCTTATTTATCAAGTGCTCGTCGTCAAAGACAGGACGAAATAGGGATAGCTCCTTGGCATGTGACGGCCTGCCACTGCACTGCTGATTTGCTACAGATTAGATTTGCTCCAGATTAGGCCTATCATCGATGCAGGGTCTACGCAAACACGCTGCGCAGATCGGGTGGTGAGGGGTCAGGGAGGTGGGGCGTTGGCTGCTCCGCGCAGACAACAGGGGACCCCTGTCGCCACTCCCGCCTGACCGCAGCAATCGGGCAACCGTCCGAATTCCTGGATATAGGTGTGGGTGTGAGGTTTTCTGTCTTCCATTGTCGATGCAAGTCTCGAATTCTACTACATGACGACATTCATCAATACTTTCGCGCAATTTCAGCTCTAGGAAAACTGCTATCTCGAGCGATTCAACGCTCGTTGCCAAGAGGGAGATGCATCAGCAGACAGGCTTATTGGGTGGTATCACAAAGCGTTCGACCTGAACATCAACGCCCGAGAATATCAAATCGGCATATTGGACCATCTTCTCTCAGCCATACCGACCCGGGCTCGTGGATGAGGGATTAAATACCGAGGAGCACCAACGTGGGGGAAGGGACTTGCAGACCGTAGATTGGGCCTCTGACCCTTGGAGCTGAGGTGGTGGGCAACATCTGTTCCGACGCGTTGGGAATTCAAGGACACAATTCAAGCGGACGCTAGTTACCGCAGCAGCGCTTGAGATGGCTAAGACGCTTGGCGCTGACCACTAGGTTACAACCGGAAGCCGTCGCCTGCGTCAATGTGACACCCATTCACATCGTCAAGGAGACTCCCGCCGTCGCATTACGCTCCTCAAGGCCCCCGTGGGAGGTTTGCGAGCTTCCCCAATCGGCCAGAGATTTCTGCATCCACCGTTCTACACCCACTCAGCCCCGGCTCACGAAACAGAACGTTGATTTACGCTTGCAGCCCACGTGCACCGAACCAGAGGACGCATTACGAAGCTGAGATCCCAATGGTCAACAAGCCGTTGCCCCACAGAGAGAATAGCCCGCGTGTATCTCGCAGCCAATTTGGAGAGCAGCGTCTGGCCATTCGTTATTCCTATTCTATACATCCTTCTGATCCGAACTTTTTTGTAGAATTTGGTATCACATCTGTTCTGGTGCCCAAAACAACTGCTGAAGTATGAAAGCCAAAGGGAGATCCAAGACGTGATGTGCAAAAGGTTCTTTATACTCTTTTTATCTTTCCCTTCCTGAATTTGAAACAATAATACTTAGGCCAGTGAAGTACGTAGCATACTGCCCGGCTAGATCATATATTCGTGAGCAAGATGATGAGCGTGGAACCCCCGAGGGGAGAGATATATGGCGCGATGATAGAGTCCAACACGGTCCCACTATCCCAGTAACCGTAAACACTGATCAAAAGCTGTGGATCAAACAGACTTCTCTTCTAGTCTTGTCTTTCTGATCATTGTGCCGGTGGCTTTGGGCATCGTCGTAGTAGTTCGAAAAGGTACACTCCAGTGCCCGTACCCTGCATTCAGATTTCCATGCTCAATTCACTCGGAAGTCTGTTCTCGCCTTTGTCTCGCTCTGGTAGTATTGTACATTACTGGTGAATAAAATTCCTGTCTCGATGTCGACTGGTACGGGAGCGCATCTCTGACATACTGTGCGTTCCAACCGCTAGTTAAGAAGCTATACGTATTTTCCTAAGTCAAAGGCGTCCTCCTAACGAGTATCCTGCTATTTAGACCGTCTCTTCTCTCTGCGGGGCCGCTCGCAACTCGGCGGCTTTTATCGTCAGAACAGCAATATCGGGAGCTGGCTCCGATAACATCTCCGTTGAGACGTTGAGTTCTACTATAATCTCAACGCCCTCGAAAATTTGGACCATTATGTAGAGGGTGTTCCCTAGATTATCGCTATTACTAATGTTGTCCTGTTTACAAAGATGACGAAGAAACGTGGCCTTGTGTACGCCATCATAGGCATTTTCAGAGTGGCGGAACCCTCAGTTGGAGATGGCGTCGCCTCAGATTATCCTGGAGATGATGCTTTATCTCTATTTGCCTATCGACAGTGTGAACATAGTTGTGACAATTCTTCCTCCTCCTATTTCTCGGCCGAGAGTCAACCAATTCCCGCTGGATACTAAAGCTGTCGCAAATTTCAGGCCTCTGGCGCCGCACTCTTGGTTCGTGGAGTGGCCTGTCTTCAGTATACTATTCAATGGGGCCGCCAGTCGCGTTCGGCAAGCAACTTGGTCACCCGTACCTCCAGTCTTCATATTTCCATAGAGTCATGGATTTTGAAGTAGAGCGGCGAGCGCATCATCGAAGTGCAGACTTGCGCAGGCCTCCTTCTCATTCTTTTCGTTGATGCCCCATGCTTCTCCTCACGACTGGAACCATCACCAGACCCATTCTCAAGTACGGATCGAAGCGACGCCGCCGGCCTGTGGTCGGCCACTTGTATCGTCTTTTCAAAATGCATACTTCGCAAGAATTTCCCCACAGCCACATAAGAATCAGTGCTGCTTTCAGCTAACACGCCTCGTCAACAGTGTGCTAAACCCCGGCTAGTTCCAATCCATCAACGGATCCAACAGACTCTCCCCCGTCGACCTCGACATCGCTTCCTCCCCCTGATTCTCACCGTCAAAGACGGAGACGTCGAGGACGGCTTTCTCGGCTAGAAGATCAGAGAATTCATTCCTTCCGCCGTCGCAGATGTCCGTATCATATCCGTCTGGGCTGGCCTCTTCACGGCCCTGTAGGTTGACACGGAACTATGCAGGTGGATTCGATACCAAGCCCTCTACAACTTCAACATAGACCCGTGCTTCTAGACCACCATCACTGTGTAGTCAATTCTACCGAAATCCGATGTGCCCGTGAGGCTTGCGCTCGCGTATTTAGTTAGTTCCTCGACGCAACGGTAGCCGTCCCCATCAGGGAGATTGTGCTTGCAACCCAGCTCCTACAAAGGCTCGAAGGTATCCCAGGGCTAGCAGGACGCTCGTCAAGTCGGCCGGGAGAATGCATCGCCGCTACTTAGCTCCGTTCCCATAAAGATGCGGGGCAGTTCTTGAAGCGTATAAAACGGCGCTCAAGGAAGTGTTCCAGTTTTGGCTGATTGCAAAGTATCTCGTCTTCCTCGGCGTGGCTGCGCTGGAGCGGAGGAGCGTTCTTGGGAAGCTGAAACCGCCCGATGGTGATGCTCGAGAGGGAGAGATGGGCGAGGAAAGCAAATCGGAGAGATGGGCGAGGAAAGCAAATCGGAGAGATGGAAAAGAACAGCACAAATCTCTATCTCTAGATCAACCTCAGAGGACCTCGGTACGTTATGATGGTGGCGACGCCTGGGTGAAAGATTGAGATTAAGGGCAAGAAACATTCATATTATCGAAAGAGGCAGCGTAACATGATTGGAAATCTTTCCTGGATGCTAGTAACGTCTTGTCATGTGCTTATTCTTTCTTTGCCGACTTGCTAATGGAGTATCGACGTGTTAAGTTCTTGTGTTGGATTTCCGCTTGCTACTGTCGCTTATTGCTCTACAGAAAATCTTGCCATATTCGTCGACGGTGGGATAGCTAAACACTTCCTCTACCCGAACCGAGATTGAGATATCCTGCGACGTTACACTTTTCCGACCAACGTCCATCTTCAACTATAGTCGATAACGCGCTGAAGGAGCCAATTCCTCGTGAGGACTGAAACCAGTCAAAGACAACGGGCGCAACGGTATCCTCTACTAGTACGTGGTTAGAACCTAGTCGATTTCGTCTCGACTTCGCTAGATGTTCATCAGGAGCTTCACTGCGCCGTGTCCGCTGATAGATCACATGCGTCAAGAACACATCGTATAAAGTTTGACATCATGAATATTCCGGATGTCTTTCGTGGCACCTTGAATGTCGGAAAAGGGATTTTAAACACCATCAAAATGGGAAACCCGAATCGATATAGGATTCGAACCAGCTACCTCATCATCTCGAACGAAGGAGCCTACCAGACGGCTCCGAAGGGATCCGCCGATCATTCTCGAGATACGCCACTATCTACCACTGGGCCATTCCACGATGATAGAAAACGGGAAAGCATATTTTGCGCAATAACGTTTCCAATTCTTCCGTTCTCAGCAGTGGCAATTACAGTTGGGGCATATTGAATCCTATCTTGAGTCCCGAGAGACCTGAGACACTCTTCCATATCAATTGAGAATTGACCCTCTCCATGTCTACCCGTGTATGTGCGTCACTAAAGCATGCTGGGTAAGGTTTCAAGCGAACGGGACCAACCCATCTGACAGAAGTGCGGAACAATCTGACGCCGACCGGGACCTGCCAAGCGGGCGACAGAAGGACAAGTTGAAGCGCCCGTCCAAAAGTATCCCTACAATCATTATGAAGGCCGAGCAAAACGTGGAAGATTGGAATGTCGCAAAAGGTGTCGCACGGTTGAAGGCCCGAATTAGAGAGATGGATAAACAAAAGTAAAATATCGAACCACGAACTTGAAAGAGAAAATGGAAGGGGGCGCGGTAGCAGAGCAATTTACTCTCTTGGGGCATGTGGGTGGTCAGTTTTGGGCCGGTTACTCTTGGCCGATCGAAGATTTGTGTCCACGGCATTCTTCCTGTGCCCTGCACCTCGTTCGCGAAAGATTCAACTAGGTTCTGCCCAAATCCACATTCTATAAGTTCACCTTCCTAAACTTCTCATTTCCACCACCAGAAAAGATGCTTGACCACACGGGAATTTTCGTCCCCTCCTCCCAGCACGCCGCCGTCGTGAAGTGGTATGAAGCTGTCCTGCGACCCCTTGGCTACAAGAAGCTGCACACCGAGGGTCCCAACGAAGAGGTTACCGGCCTGAGCGACAACGGGACGCACGCAGACTGGTGGCTGATTTCGACCGACGAACAAATCCCCGACAAGCCAAGGATGCACCACGCATTTGTCGCGAAAGGTAGGTAGAGTTTACTATGGCGAGTGACCGATACGAGTTGATTGGGAACACATCTGTTCTAACGAGCCGCTGGGGGATATCAGATAGGGCAACGGTGGATGCCTTCCATGTCGCCGCGATGGAGATCGGTGCAAAGGACAACGGCGCGCCAGGCCTGAGGACGCAGTACCATCCAAACTACTACGCGGCTTTTGTGTTTGACCCGTGCGGGCATAATATTGAGGTGGTCTGCCATCTCGCATCCTAACATGACTAGCCCTGACTAGCAAGACTCGACGGGAATGGGGCGCCCAGAACAGGCTGGTCAAAAATAGTCATGGACAACAACTGCAAAGATTTGAGAAATAAATCTCTTGACCTTCTAATCTAATGCAACTTGTTCTCTTCTCGTACAACACGTTCCTCGCTCCGACAAACACACGCCTAGCACTTGAACACATCCGGGCCTGGATTCTTGTATGTCGTCGGCACGGGGTAGTTGATGTTGATCTGGATGCCCGGATCCGATGCCTTGTACGCGCCCGGCAGCGCCACCTTGTAGGCAGCTGGCGGGTCGGTGCTGCCTCCGCCCGTTACGGCCAGCTGCGCGCACGAGATGTAGAACTGGGCACCGCCGGGGCTGGACGCTCCGTGGAGGCCGATGTGCTCAGCTCGGAGGAGGTACTCGCCGGCAGCGATGCACTTTGGGATCGTAACGCTGAACGAGCTTTTGCCTGTTTTTTTGGGTCCGGATTGTTAGAATCTTCCTCTCCTCCAACCATTGAGTTTTTGGGGAGTTCTAAAATTTGGGGCGGGCCGGGGGGGGGGGATAACGAACTCGTGCTCGGCCATGTCGTTTGCTGGCCGAAA
>Ga0247774_1000920_pt1 | contig 14875 bp, 10 predicted proteins | sample UWRJL001104B6_FD_179933 | JGI IMG/M metagenome (GOLD analysis project Ga0247774, IMG submission 179933) | Plant litter microbial communities from Arlington Agricultural Research Station in Wisconsin, United States - UWRJ-L001-104B-6 | ecosystem: Environmental > Terrestrial > Plant litter >... | reverse complement strand
CTGCAGCTTAGCCACCTCCACTCGACTTTTTTTTTAGTCTGAGCTTCTGCTGCGCGTTCTGCTCGGTTATGGCGGTGATCACCTAATTAAATCCCTCCGATGTACAGAAATTATATCAGAACAGCGAGACTGTTTGCAGCGTGCTAAGGTTGCTTTCGATCTTATAGGTAAAGAACAAGCCGGTAGTGTAATTACACCCCTTGGAACCATTTAGATCTGTGTATTTCAATTCCTGCCGCCATTGTCAATTTGCTACAGGCCCGGGCTCTTAGATACCACTCAAAAAACACCGAGGCTGGCAAACTGGTCTCGCAAGCGACAAAAGCGTGACATCGGAGCATGATCAAAGCTCCAAGTGTTTGGACATCTGTAAAAATGCCAGTCTGCAGCCAGACCTTGTTAGAAGCCAGCATTTCTGCATTGGCGCCCTGCATTTCTTGTAGTGTACAAAGTGCTTCAGACTCCAGAGAGGGAATTTTTTCCTCCATACACTCCTTGCAGACAGCATACAGGATGCTGGTTCACTCGCACCACTGATCATGCCCACACCCTCCTCCCTCAATGCAGGAGGCGGTAAATCTTTGTTGACAACTCATCAACTCCATGCTTGACGAGCACTGGCCCAATCCACCTCCTGTCTTGCGGTACAAACAGATTAGTCTCCCGTCTACTAGTTGCGTGCCACGAGCCTGTTTCTGGAGTCTTCTTCACTCGAATTGATCCCCTTTCTCAGACAACGCCATGGCACAACCTAGCTCCTGAGGAACATCAGGTCGAAATAGGAATGAGGACACTCCCAATGCCTATCAAGGCTAGAGCGCCTCAATTTACGCCCACGGCTTGCAAGAAATACGACTGAGCGAAACGACGAAAAATTTCCCTTCCGCAATCGACTCCTTAGTCTCCGAGACACTTGCATTTCGGAAAACAGGTTGCGCTTTTTTTTCGTTCTCTAGTTTATAACTGTTCATGGCATGTGTCGCCTCGTGTTTTTATTGACCACCGCGCCTCTGGAATAAATCAAGCTGCATCGAAACATTTTCACCACAACCACGGCCCGTCGGAGCCTCAATCTCAGCTGCTGGTCCCCCGCAGCGCCTGCCTGCTGTGTGCGACGCACGAGTCAACGAGGCTCCCACGTTTTATTGCGTTCACGCTCCCCGGCTAGTCAACATCAAGACATGCTGTTCTGCCTGCTGCGTGGGCCAGCCTATAACCCTGAAATCCGTCGCTCGGTTCTCACTCCAAGCATTGGTCAACCGTCACCGACCTAGCCAGCACCTGAGGTCCGATGACCTATGACCCTTCGCAGCCCCAGAATTGGGCTGCTAAAAGGTCTTGCTGACCTCGTCCTCACCTTGCTGCCCCTGTCTCTTGTCACCGCTACGATTAGAGTCACTTGTCTGAACATGACCAAGGTCCTCAGACACCCCGAGTACAAGAATACCAGTCCGGACAAGGGCCTATGCTCCAACAGCTCCACATAAAACGCCCTTAGAGTTACCTCACCGACGGGTTCTTGCATGCGTTAGATGTACTTCAGCGGCCATTCTTCCTCACCGTTCACCGTCTCCACCGCCATCGCGCACAACCGACTCGGCTTCACGCAGTAACCTTGGGACGAAAAGCAAGGACGCCGGTGCTCGAGCTACCGCTAGTGTCTGCGCGCGGTGCGTGGCACAAGAGGAGGAGAGTAGGGTACGGGCTACCACGAGCCTGGCGGATCACGTTGTCTCACAATCCTCTCACAATCCGCCATATACTTCCCGCCGCATCCTCTGTTATCTCACCTGGCCAATTCGCAGCATCAGAAGTAGTCTCCCTCCTCTTGTCGAGCTCGAGACGACGAGAGCTCGACTGAGGAGTGCGGACGTACCTGGGCCGCTGCAATGGCTCAACCAGGAGTGTCTAACACCGAGCCGCCCGCGGGAACCACCAATTTTCTAAAGAGGCTCTTTGGCCGTGGCAGTTCATCGTCGGCCTCGGCAGCTGATACTTGTTCGGAGATGCAGGGCGGCAGTAACGATGGTGACCTATCGGAAAAGCCCGGCCTCATTCGTCGCGTCTCGAGAAAGGTGGTACCAGGCCTCCCACGAGTTCAAACGTTCAAGCGCCAGCAATCTGAGAAGCGAACCAATCTCGCTCCCGTCAAACCCACGCCGGCTGAAAGAAGAGCTGTATCAGTAGACAGACGGGCAATCATCTCACGAACTACATCCAATACTGGAACAAGTTCAGGCGCGGGTTATCACGCATTCCCGCGGGCAAGCGCGCCAGAGCTCTTCGACCGTGGTGATGGGCATGGCCTGCCTACATTCATCCCCTCGCTCATGACGAGTCCACATGAGGAGCCCGAATATACGCCATTAGACCTTGCATCCAGCCAAGACAGTCGCGCCGATGACATTCCTGACAACTCACCATATGGTGATGCGGAGTCGGTAGCAGATACCCGATCCGTCACAAGCACTCAGATTCACGAGGAGCTCGAGAAGACGTGGATTTTGAATCTCAGCATGCACTTTCGAGATAAGTCAAAGAGAGAGAAATTCTTTGTCACGTATCGAGAGCGAGATACCATTTGGCGCCGTGTGACCGTCTCGGTCGACTACCGAGGTGCCCCAGCAAACTCTCTCGAGGACGACCTGCTCCATACCAAATTCCAGCGTGAGAAGAGCTCGAAGATATACGAAGCCATTCGGGAGAGCCTAGGAGAGATTCAGTTCTACGAAACCGTTACAAACCTGAAGCTCCAGACCACAGATGGTAGACTCCACGTCCACGTGGTGGAGGATGTTAATGTAGGTGATCTTGATGCGGTGGGCTTTGGCGCCTCAAGGAGCTAACATGCAGGTAGGAAATCATTGATTATCCTACAGTCCAGCAAGTGAGGCATCTGGGATGTTCGCTCGTGCGGGAGCGAGATATCTCCTTCGACTCTCACATGTCGGGCTTTGTATATAAAGTCAATGTCGGAGGGGCGGTGCTCATCAAAAAGGAAATTCCTGGACCCGACACGATCGACGAGTTTTTGTACGAAGTCAATGCTCTCAATGCGTTGCGGGTTTCGAAACACGTCATCCGATTCTACGGACTGGTCGTCGACGACCAAGAAGAATTTGTTAAAGGACTACTTATCAGCTATGCTGACCAAGGCGCCTTGATCGAAGTCATATTCGACCATCGCATGGAGGCAATCGAGAGCGGTCGCCTGGGCCCTTCGATTCCGTGGCCCACGCGTGTCAAGTGGGCACGGCAGGTGGTGGAAGGGCTATCCGACATTCACGAGTCGGGTTTTGTACAAGGAGATTTCACTCTTTCCAACATTGTCATTGACAGCCGGGGCGATGCTAAAATCATAGACATTAACAGACGAGGCTGCCCAGTGGGATGGGAGCCTCCGGAGGCAACTCCTCTTATTGCGAGCAATCAGCGCATTTCCATGTATATTGGCGTTAAGTCGGATCTTTTTCAGCTGGGCATGGTACTGTGGGCCTTGGCACTAGAGGACGATGAGCCTGAGCTTCACAAACGGCCCCTGGTTTTGAGCGAGGAGAACCCGGATATTCCTGATTGGTACCGGCAGATGACGGAAATTTGTCTCAGCGAGAATCCACGGATGCGGATGCAAGCCTCGTCCTTGCTGTCGCTGTTTCCCGCCGATTGCGACGGCACGGTTGCTCGTGGTCCACCCGTCCAGAATTACCTCGATCCTTACGGTATTTACACACAAAACGGCGATGCCAGCATCCGAACGATATCCCCGTCGACTCGTTGGCCGCACAATAGCATCCCCACAGCCTACGAGAGCGGTTTCGGTGGCTACGAACCTCAACCTGACTATCCGGTGAGAGGCCGATCACCGCCCAGACACTTTTTGGGTAGTCCCGGCGCCTGGGACGCCAAAAGAAATCTCGACGGGCGTTCGTGGAGCCACGGTGGAAATATCGCTTCTTACAGCGATGCTGGAGTGGAAGAGGTCGATCACTCGATATCATTCACGCCTACCCCGAAGAGGGAATATGCAGTGGCTGCTGACAAGCCTGTTGATTTTCTCCATGACGCGGCCAAAGACGTGTTCGGACACGACGCGACGACCATCGAGGAGGCTCCCGACGTGGCGGTTGGTGATGATACTCCAAACCCCACTTCAGCCTCCGGAGGGTGTGACGGTGCAGCGGCTTCATCGATCGCGGTTGAAATTTTCGCTGAAGGTGCTGCCAGAGCGGAGCATTCGAGCAAACTCGACACGGTGTCACAGGTGGACCAGGGATCGGGTCCGGTCCCGACGATTGGGATTGAGACTTTCTCCGAGGGAGACAAGAGCAGCATTGGTGGATCTAATGGGAAGCCCAGCGGCTGTTTGAGCAAAGCAGCGGATCCGGGGAACACAGAACCCGATGTACAGATTGTTGGCGGAACTGAGGATCAAGGGCTGCAGTCCGAGGCGGACGCATCAGGCGTGGCAGCCGAGGATGCCAAGGTAGCGGGGTTGGCCGAGCCATCGGGGGCTGTCGACGAAACAGACAACAAGAATGACGCCCCAGAAGCCCGGCTGGCGACAGAGACGCCATCTAGCGAGGATCTAGCACAGTCCTCAACCGAACCTCCGAGGTCTCCGCGTGCAGCGAAGGTCCCTGATGCGTTGGCAGGGGTTGGGGCTGCGCATGACGCAGAACACCCCGACCTGATGAACAATACAGCCTCGCTTGAAGAGGAGCTACGCCTGATGAACACAACACCAGGAACCTCGACGGATGCTACAACAGGAACGACAGAATTGGACAAATAGGGTCGATTTGGAGGCCTTACATTCGGATTTGGGCGCCATGTTTGGGGTCATTATGTTTTCTACATTCTTCGCACTTGTCCTTTTTCGAGTTATACAGCGGTCATGTCACAACAATGATGGGACGGCCTTGGATTCTGAGCAAAGCAAATTGGGGAACGGATCGATGTAAAATTAGACACAGTACTAGTTGTACCATGCAGTTTGAATTGGTAGACTCATTTGTTGAGAATCACATGCTGACAATAACTTGATCGCCCTTCACATGTCAATTCGAGTCAAGAGGAGCATCCGGCCCTTCTAGGCAAAGTCGAAGTGTTGTTAGAACTAGAGTGCAGGCTTGCCACCAACTTGATTTTCATCTATGGTCGGTTGGGGGCCATAGAGGACTTACACTTACACAAGGTAGTTAACCGTCTGAGTCTGGGAGGTCCGGGGTCATGGCACGCTGTCAGGGTCCAACATGCCAGCAAATGGGATGGCACACCATTGAAAAGTTCGGATTCCCTCCACGGGCCGCATCGGTGGCGTCCGGAAGCGAAGATTTGTGTGGGCCAATAGGGTCCAAACAACAGTACCGAGTAAAATTTTGCACGTCCATGTCACATACCTAGTATGCGTGCAACTCGTACCCAAAAGCTCGGCGCAATGTAGTCATTGATTCGTGGTGAATAACGGTCTAGCTTGCCGTTTCTCTGTTACTCCGATTCATAAACATGACATGTTGCTACTGCGAAGGAAAGCACTTCAGGAGCAGCTAGGATGGATCTTCGGCGAAAATATAACCAGCTGCAGCAGGTGCAATTTCTTCCCAGACAAAACTTGTCAACCTCGGCAGAAGGCATGCCCGTGTGAGGATTTCGGCTAACCGTATTGCACGCAATGGGATTAAAAAGCAGTTATGCGCAACGAAAGGTGAGAGGTATCCCCATCGGTTGAGATCACAGTCAGGCCACAACGCCACGTTGACATCTTTCCCTCGGCTGATGGGGTCCGATAGACGAAGTCAACTAAGTATGCGTGCCTTTGGCGAAGAGGTAGTATTCCGAGCGGATAATTGCTAAGTGCCTAGACAGCTTGGTGCTCGCGTCCAGAGCCGTACAGGTTCTAAACTACGCCGCGAAGAAAAAATTTATGGAGCCCCACAGCCCACCGAACCACCAGGAAGGAAGAGCCACGCGCGCGGCGACTCCCTCCTGTCGCAGCACCCCACACACACTCTCTCAGCACACCAGGCCCTGCCTTGAATAGAGCCCACCAACCAGAATGACGCACCTGCCCCCGCGACGTGCAGGGGACTCCAAGAAGTGTTGAGACTTAGCAAAATCGTTGGGGAAGCTCCGACACGTACATCCTAAGTGTCGCGTGAATGGGGGTTCCCAGCAAATATACATTCACTTTTGGCTAGCAATGCACCCGTAAAGTATGTTTTTAGAATGATCATATTGTGACGCAGCTTTCCCTGGAATTGCCCTCAACTCGTCAATGAAACCAGACTTCCCATCAATAGTATTCTCTTGGAAGTAGTACCTTCTGATTGGTAGGGCTGAGGCTTGTTGCGAAAGTACCTCACCCCAACGACTTTTTTGCCCATTCACCCATTTCGGACATCTGGATCCTCGAAAACTAAACCACGACCGATTCAATATATGCGAATCTCTCCCCCAACCATATATTGGGTTTTAGTTCCTCTTTAACCCCTACCGCCTTAGGCCTGGTAGCCTTTGCATTGTTTTGAACATATCTCCCCACCAGGGTCTTTCGTTCTTTGCCTGCTGCCTCGAGCTTGATTTCTTGAAACCACCACAACACGCCCAACGACAAGACACAAGATTCCCAGGCTGAGAAATTATTTACGCGCTCCTTCAACGCCGCGGGCAGGTTTTCGGTTCTCACCAGCAACATGGCTTCGGCTTCAGCCCCCGGGACCGATGCCGTCCCTGATGGTACCAATGATTATGTTCCCCTGAGGTCGCAACGGTACGACGTCGACAAGAAGACGCATATTTCGGAGATGCCCATGACGTGGAATAATTGGTATAAGCACGTCAACTGGCTCAATACAACACTGATCGTGTTTATCCCCATCATCGGCCTGGTGTCTTCGTACTGGATATCTCTCCATGCGTATACGGCCATCTTCGCCGTTCTGTATTATTTCAACACGGGTCTCGGCATCACGGCAGGTAAGTTCTTGTCCCCCAAACTCGAACTGTCGTCCCGTCTTGTATTTGCCTTTGGCTTCTTGCTCACCGTCAATGACTGCAGGATACCACCGGCTGTGGGCTCACAAGTCGTATCAAGCCACTCTGCCGCTGAAGATATACCTGGCCGCGGTCGGCGCGGGTGCCGTGGAGGGATCTATCAGATGGTGGTCCAGGGACCATCGTGCACACCACCGATATACCGACACAGAGAAGGATCCGTACTCGGTCCGCAAAGGCCTCTTGTACTCGCACATCGGCTGGATGGTCTTCAAGCAGAACCCCAAGCGAATCGGCCGGACTGACATTACCGACTTGAACGAGTGCTCTGTCGTCGTCTGGCAGCACCGAAACTACCTCAAATCGGTTCTGTTTATGGGTCTCGGTTTCCCCACGTTGGTGTGTGGCCTTGGCTGGGGTGATTGGCTTGGCGGTTTTGTATACGGCGGTGTTCTTCGTGTATGTTTCCAATTTTGCATGAGAAGGGGAGCGGTAAAGTGTACTGACATGGTGGCTCTAGATCTTCTTTGTCCAGCAAGCTACCTTCTGCGTCAACTCGCTCGCACACTGGCTTGGTGACCAGCCATTCGACGATCGCAACTCGCCCCGTGACCATGTCATCACTGCGCTCGTCACCCTTGGCGAAGGATACCACAATTTCCACCACGAGTTCCCCTCGGACTACCGAAACGCCATTGAGTGGTGGCAGTACGACCCGACAAAGTGGTGCATCTGGGTCTGGAAGCAGCTTGGCTTGGCATACGACCTCAAGCAGTTCCGCTCCAACGAAATTGAGAAGGGCCGAGTCCAGCAGATGCAGAAGAAGCTTGACCAGAACCGCGCAAGACTCGACTGGGGCATTCCTCTGGAGCAGTTGCCGGTGGTCGACTGGGACGACTACGTCCACGAGTGCAAGGACAACGGCAAGAAGCTCGTTGCTATTGCCGGCGTCATCCACGACGTAACCGACTTCATCAAGGACCATCCTGGTGGCAAGACGCTCATCTCATCGGGCATTGGCAAGGACGCAACCGCCATCTTTAACGGCGGCGTGTACAACCACTCAAACGCTGCCCACAATCTTCTCTCCACCATGCGTGTTGGTGTCCTCCGAGGCGGTTGTGAGGTGGAGATTTGGAAGCGGGCGCAATTTGAGAATAAGGACATGTCGTATATCAACGACTCGACAGGCCAGAAAATTGTTCGCGCGGGCACTCAGGCTACCAGAGTAGCCCGGCCTGTGCTTGCTGCTCACGCTGCATGAATGAGCGGAGAGACAATCAAAATCATTTCAGCGCGATTAGCTGGTGCTGATGATTTATCTGTTCCTGATGGTCGATGGCGAAAGGCGAGGATGCTGTTCGGATACACAACGGCAGCCGCTGTTTCCTTTGCCACGACAACCCCTCATTTGTACCAACCCTCAGCTAGCTGCCTGCATTGGCTGCCATTTCCCCACCACGACACGCCCTCGGTATCGCTATTTGTCATACCGATTTGGCACTACAGTCTTGTTCCTTTGTCTACATAGATGGGAAACCACGGCCGCCTCTGCTGACGAAGGCTTGACGAGGGCCCGCCGCCCGTCTTTTGTCCATATGTTTATGATGTTTTTTTGGGTCCGGACCGGCGTTAAAGCAGCATGGCGCGGATAAGAAATGGCAACCGCACATTACACTAAAGGTGCGGTGGGGGAAGGGGATACATGGTTTGCTTGCTTTTAATCACTTCATAGAATGACAGGGAAGGTTATGAAGACACAGGGCCTTTGATATACATCTGTTCCCCGTTGTTTGGCCCTCTAGCCACTGCCTCGTGAGGACCATTGAATCATGTCACGTCTGTACAATTCTGATACGCTGAAGCCACTTTTATTTTCCCAAGGCAACTACAAGAGCTAACAGTCCACTCCCGCTCCGGCCAAGCGAATAGCCAGAAATTAACGCCGCCCCTGACACAATCTTCTTTACCGACTCACACGATTAGCAACGTCATAAGCCAAGCAGGAGAAAGAGTCCAGTTGAACACCTTATTGTGCATCCAGTTCCGTAAGCCACACCCTTTAGGATCTCGTTCCCTGACCTAGTGGCATCCGCCCCTTCTCCGCCGTCTTCATTGTGCTCACTCATCGTCGTTACGAATGGGAACAGAATAGTTACAAGTGCTGAAGAAGCCGCCCCCCCCCGGTCCTGAATAGACAGAAGCCAGTCTATTTGAGCATGTTGTGGACACGGATCCCCTTGGGTCCCATTTCGCTGTTGATGCGGAGTTAGTACGATTTTATCACAGTTTTGGACGGGCCGTTCACTTATACGCGTAGTGCCTGGAAGGGAGAACGAAAGGGAGCACGCCACGCGGGAGTCGGGTTGGAAACTTACTTGTAGTCTACCCGAGTCAAGCTCATCAGCCTTTGGGCCTCGGCGTTGCTGGGGTCGAGATTGTGGAGGGTGAAGGCCATGCGTCCCGCGACCTGGGCCCCCAGGAACATGGACTCCTCGAAGCCGTTCTTGGACCACTCGGCCAAATACGTCGGGGTCGGCGCCGTCTTGATGCTCGTGGGCGTCTGGCTGTGGAAGTGGTGGGAGATGACGCCACCGGCCGCGTCGCTCGCCGCGGCGCTGATGGCAGCCGCGGCGGGGATCGAGAGGCTCGCCGTTGTGGCGGCTTGCAAAAGTGGGTTGACCCCAGAGCTCCCGCCGCCAGGCAGCTGGTGGGGCGCGCCCGTAAAGGATCCCGTGGGCGTCTGGGCGCCGGTTCCGCTAGGAGTGGCGATGTTGGACGGCAGCTCCGACGTGAACATGGTGGCCGAGGAAGGGGAGATGAGGTGCCGGGCGTTGAGGGTCTGCAGGATGTTCTCCTTCAGACCGCGGATGCGCGAGCCGTTGCCCACGATTGCGATGTGGTCCCAGCAGGCCGGTCGCATGTACATGTCGGGAATGCCCTGGATGGTGCGCCAGATGAGAGTGGTGATGCGGTCGATTTGGTCCCGGTCCGCGAAGAGGAAGCGCTCGAGGCCGACCTCCACATCCCGCCGGACGCGCTTGGCCACGATTTCCGTCTCGGCGGGCTCGTCCGGAGTGGGAGGAGACACCGATGCCGGTTCTGCCGCCGGGGCTGTGCCTGCTGCCGCGGCATCCGAGGTTGGGGCTGGCGCTGGTAGGGCATCCTCGATCTTCATCTCCTCGACCTTGGGCATATCCGTATCACGCTTTGGTTCTTGAGCCTGTGCCTCGCCCCCAGCCGGCGCACCGTTCGTAGCATCGACGGGCGCGCCATTGGTGGGCTCGGCCGCCTCCGTCGCTTCGTCCGGCTTCTCTACAGGTGCAGGGGCGGCGGCAGGTGCGGGCAGCGGTGCGGCGATCGGTGCTGGCGGGGCAGGCTTCGTCTTCGGCACCTCCTCCTGTACAATCTCCTCGTAGTGGAACATGTTGTGGGTCCTCTTGGAATTGGGCAATCGTTGAGCCTTAGCTCCCTGCGTTTCGCCCTCTTTTTCCTTACCCTTCTTTCCCCTGGTGGTCTTCTCCTTCTCCTTCTCCCGCTTGCTGATGAACTCCTTGGTGTTTCCGCTCGTGACAATAGTCGCAATGTCAAGCACACCATCCGCATCCACAGGCTTTGGCTCGTCCAACGTTCCGTCGTCGACGTCTGTCGGGAGACCCGAAACTCGCACCGGCTCCACGATCCTTGGTGCCTCTGGAGCTGTCACGGCGGATGAGAAGGTGGTGCCTTGCTGTTGACCGCTTGTCACCTCCTTGGGAAGTTCCATCCTTTCCTTCAGTTCAGGCACGTACGGTAGCACTTCGCAGATGTGGCTTCGCTTTAACTGCTCCGCCATGTCATGCGTAAAATTCTTCTCCTTGAGCAGCCGCATGAGGTTCCGCGTGAAGACCTCGCCGCCAGATACGAGGTCGGGCGTTTCTTCGGCTGGACTACCGATGGCCATGTGATTCACGACGGCGGTATCGTAAAGGCAGGTCACGTCGACCTTCTCGAAGCCAATGTCTACGACCGTCATGTGGGGGAATCGTAGGCCATACTGCGTCGCGATGGCGCTGTTGATCATACAAAGGGCCGGCGTCTTCGTCTTCTCGAATATATATCGCGCCACCGTCTCACAGCAGGTACGCGTCCATTGCGCCGACGCCATGAGAACAATGGGGGTATTGTGAGGTGTAGCGGTCAGCAAACCGTGGATGTGATCGAGGAAGGCGAGGAAGGCGGGCATGTCGACGATGTGTCCGGCTGGGGAGGGGAGAGAGAGAGAGGTTAGCAAATAATGCGCCCGGTTCGTCCGTCAAGATCAGTCACAAGTGGAAACTTCGCATCTGCCTTTCTTACCTCGAAGGGGATACACAGCGCCTTCATCAGAGTCTTGATCCTCAACCCACTCCCAGTCATCCTCGCCGTCGCCGTCGCCATCGCCATTGGAAGTCCCATTCCCAGTTCGTTTTGCGGCGGCCTGCTTCTTCCTCTTGAAGGTGTGATACGGTCGCCATCCATCCCCCTCTGGATCGCGAAACATCCTCGTCGGGATACGGTGTGTTGGCGGCGTCAGCTCGTTGGTGCCGAGCTGGGCCATGGTGGTTCGGCTCCCAGGGCAGATGATCAGCACCTGGTCTTCCCGCCACCGCGCCAGTGAGCTCGACATCTTCGCGCCAGCCTGAGTCGCAAATAATCCAGTCGCGGCGGATCAATGATAATCGTGGAATATTCGATACAAGTCTATTCGGTTGTCGGGTAAGGGTGGCAGCAATTGATAGCTTCGTTCGTCCGCCTTTCAAAATTTCTTTCTTCGAGAAGCGTCGCGTCTCTCAACTATCAGCCTTGCTGCTGGTCAATGATTTTTCAAATGATTTTCAAGTCAACAGACGGCTGGGGTGGCAGCAGCAACAATATGCTACCGATGAATATCCGAACATACCCTAACCGTATTTTTATTTCATCCTCACTTTCCTGGTCATCTTATCTCAAACAATCTAACACAAAATAAGACTTAAGCCAAACATCAACCTCAATTGTTTCCGAGGCATTTCGCCGTTTCATTTCAGATCAAATACAATATTGAACATTACTTTAATGGACTGTAACGAGTAGGTATCCAGTGCAGACTAGGGAGGTAGTAGCCAAATGACTGGGTATAACAGCTCTCTTATGCCAATGACCATATGGACAAATCCTGGTCTCTTCCAAGTTTAATGATGCCTTTCTTTCCATCCATTGTAGATGATTCTGGTTAGATGTATGAGCCATCTAGATATTTGCGGAATGTTCCTGCCAAGTTATCCTCTTTAAACGCCAAAATAGGTTTCCGCTTTCCTCTTCGGCACGAGGGCAAAGGACTGCTCCACCTCTGCCCTAAAACCCTCACTCAAACATGGTTCCCGCAATGCAACGCCGGCTCCTGGTTGGAGCACCCCATAAAACACATTCCAACCCCACCTGTATTCGTAATCGTACAACGCGTTGAAAGTCGTCCGAAAGAGAGGGCGAATTACTCAAGACACAATGACTGTCGCAGCAGCCATGGTAGGGGCTTCGACCTTGATAGCCTCAGCTTCTGCAATTTCTGCTTCTTCGGTTTGAGGGACCACCGCCGGGAGGAGTTGAGGGTGGGCAGGAGCGGTAGGCGTAGCCTGGGAAGCCACCTCGGTGGCAATCGACTCTTGCGAGCAGGCATGTTTGTGGCTCGGGGTTTCGGTACCGGAATGAAGCGCTGCGGCCGGTTCCAACGTGAAGTCGTCAGATTCCTGATTCTCGAGTGACGCCGGGACAGGTTGTGATGGATCGCCGCTGTTGAACGACTGCCTGAGAGGGCTCTTGAGCATGCTGACGTCTCCAAGCTCGCTCTTGCTTGATCTCGACGCCCGGGCAGGGCTCCTGATTGGAAGTGGAGGCGGTACCCTCTTGGGGATATTAACCACTGAGCACTTTGCATGCAGCACTTGCTTCGTCGCCACAGCAGTTCGCAAGGGCTGTACGGCAGCGGCCACCTCGTACACCACGGGTTCTTCATCATCCTCGTCGTCGGCGTCCTCTGCCTCGTCTTCGACGGCAACTTCCGGGGACACGGATGTGGCGGGCGTTGTCACCTCGAGCTCATCGATCGAAGCTTCATTTTCTGTGTCATTCTCAGCACGACGGTCGTCATCGGTGCTTGTAGCGCTGTCAATCATGGCGGCTCCGTCGAGCGAGTGAAGGGTCCCTCCACTCAAATGCCTGATCGGGGTGAAGTCGATCTTGGTGTAGTCGACCTCATCCACCTCCTTCAAGATCATGTCCATCGAAGTACGATCACGACCATCTTCGCTGAATGTCAGGCTTGGTGTGGTATGCGGAGTATTGCTTTCTTCGGTTTGCGTGCAGGCATCCGTTGCGTGCGTGCCCGCGGTACGGACAGAGAGGCAACTTCCCCTATTGCTCCTTGAAGCAAATGTGTCGGCGCTCTGGCGGTTGAGCGATCGTCCAAATACAGGGCTTGTGGGGCTCGGGCTGAACTCAAATTGCGTGCTTGTCGGCCGAAGCCGCGTCCCAGCTTCCCGAATTTCCAAACCGGCCATCTCGAGAGCGAGCACGCCAAACGGGTCCGGGTCTTCCAAATCGGGAACGCCAAACGTTGCTGAGCGCGGAGAAATCGGCGTCGACTTTGGGGATTCGAGGATGGCGTCACCAGGCGCGCAGTGCAGCGACATCTGGTCGATAACGACACTGTCGTAGTCGGATCTACCTTCGGCTTGCTTGATGACTTCGAAAAGTGGCCGTGTCTCGTCAACATGCCTCGACACATTGCCTGCCAGAACATCCATGGCGCTAACGTTGCCCGTGTAAAATCTCTCATTCTCATTTTCCCGTTCCGTGAGAATGCAGCCGTTGAGGTTCACCGTCTGGAGCTGACCTCTCGACTTGAGGTACGTCATCACGGTATTCCCGAGGTCCTTCCACCGTATGTCCGTTTCCAGCGAGCCATGGGGAACCAAGGGCCCGTTCAGGAGACCAACATCCTCGCCCAGCGTAATCTTAGGCTTCATCAACGACTCCAGAGCGGACAGGTTGTTGACGATAAGCACGCAGTCGTAAATGTCCACACCAATAATGAAACTCAGGGTTGGCGTGTGAAGGAGAAGAGCTGATGGCGGCGACCAAGTCCCGTCTGCTTTCCTTGCAATCAAGATGCCCGAGCCGCCCGAACCCGTCATCCACAGCCCGGACCGCATGCACGTGAAAATTGCAATTCCAGCAGCATTTTGAATTATTCGTTTGGGTATCCTCTGCAATATCTTGATGGGCGTTTTCGGTTCGTCTGCCGTGGTGGTCGATCCATCGTCGGGTAGTATTGGGGCAAGGCAGCCGTCGTCTAAGTCATGGAATGTTAGCGGCCCATTATCACAACCCCCCCACTTCATGAAAGGCTTCATACCGCAAAAAGACTTTAATATTCTCCCGGCCTTCTCGCATTCCTTGTCGAGCGCTCCAGGCCAGAACTGCTCCTTTCCGACCTTGGCGCCTGGTGTTGCCAGTGCTGTGAGCGAGTCGGCACCCTTATGGGATTTCCTCCGGTCCCATGATAGCAAGGCTGACACACGGTGCATCTTGACTTCGACCTTGCTGATGCTCTGTAAGACCAATGGTGAAAGGAAGAGGTCGAACCTCTGCAGATGGCCGACCGAGGCCCTTTACAGTCGTTTGGCGGCCTTGGTTCTTCCCAGGTTGAGGTTGACGACGAGATGGAGGAGGGGGAAGAGAGGGCAAACGCTTTGGCCAGACTCACTGGCGGCGGCGTCTTTTTTAGGGCGCCTCGGCGAGATATTCAACGAGGGGAATGTACTAGTACGTCGACGAACGGCAGTGCCGGGGAAGACCCAAAAAAAAAAGCAAAGAACTGGCT
>Ga0247774_1000919_pt1 | contig 14878 bp, 12 predicted proteins | sample UWRJL001104B6_FD_179933 | JGI IMG/M metagenome (GOLD analysis project Ga0247774, IMG submission 179933) | Plant litter microbial communities from Arlington Agricultural Research Station in Wisconsin, United States - UWRJ-L001-104B-6 | ecosystem: Environmental > Terrestrial > Plant litter >... | reverse complement strand
CCCTCCAAGTTGTCTCTATATCCTGTTATAATAAAAAGCGACGAGACGTGATGACCGCAACCAGGCTTATCAACAGTTATGGAGGCAATGGGCAATTTCCACGATAAGTTTGACAGTTGACGCCTGATGACCCATCGCACCATAAGTTAATTAGGCGTATCCGATCCTGTGTATAGGAGCGTTTGAAATTCAAATCGGTGCAGCGCAGAAACGACATATCCTGAGGGCAGGCATGCAATTGGCAATCCGAGCCTGGCAGCCGTTCGTTCTACAAACTGGGAATTATCGGCTCCTTCGGGATATCAAAAACCCCACGCCGTTCATTCTGACAATGCCATCACATTGCGAAACTCAGCCCTAAGCCACGCAGGATGGAACTGTCATTATGGGAAACAAGATTCGGCTCTCGACCTGCAAAGTGCAAATGTGTGGTTTCAACGTCATAGGCGTGACAGACCGCAGCCGCACCTGAGCTAGAATTTTCGCTGATGGCTGTCGTGATTGGACATGATATGCTGCGCTTGCAGCACACCTCACTTGCCAAGACGACAAACTTAGAACGATGCCTTGTTGCATGTGATTTGCAGTACGTTACTGTGTCACTACAGACACTAAAAGGTCAACTTTGGCAGTTCCAGATATAGAGTAGAAATGGGCTTGATACCCCTTGTCAAGTTCAGGTGTTCCCCCCCCTCTACGGCAATTGAGTTTATCTCGTCTAAACCGAGTCTAATATATCACTGCCAAACGCCGCTACAACAGTTTCGATATCATGAATGGCACAAAACTGGCGGAAGCGGACTATCAACTTCTGGGCAAAGCTGACTTTGCAAGGAATTGCGAAGGCGCCGCGGAATGGCTCCTGTTCTATAATTTTTTCCAGCCAACGATAGGAACGACAATTCAATATGTCCGGAATGCTACCGAAAACGTCCTAGAGGTGGCGGGCTGGAGCGATGAACAGGTCCTTGGTTGGTTCCTCAAAATGTCCAACGATACCGACCGCCGTCCGCCGAATTTCACCACCGCCTTTGATGAGGCTGCCGTCGTCCGGGTGCAGGAGGTATGCAGGACAGCAGTATGCTACACGTTGTTCAGGCGCAGTGCCCCTGACATTGCAGGTATAGGGGTATGTAGGACCTTTTCCGGAGACTCGCCACTGGTTTGATGCAGAGACTTACTTGACATGGCGATGAAAGATGGTTGTCACATACTACCTGGAGGCAGCCATCGCAACCATCTACCTTCTCGTCCTTTTCACCGATCAGTTTGGGGGCTGGAAGCTGCATCCGGGATCCCACCGCCCGCTGGTCCGGGTCGTTGAGGCCTTCAGAGAGTCTGCAAAGCCATTCCTAGACATGACTATTGTCTTTGCCCTTGCAATGCTGGGGTCGGCCCTCTCGTCTAACGCCCACTCGATCCACGAAGAGAAGAGAAGCGGCCTCGGCGAGTTTGGCATCTATTCCAACGTTGTCTGCCTCCAGTTAGCAATTTTTTCCATCCTTCCGGCCCTTTTGCTCTACAATATCGTCCAGGGACTACGTAGAAGATGGTTCAGACAGATGGTTATGGTTTTCTTGTTCGTCGTCGCCATGGTAAACATCGTTTTGGCTGACAAAACACGACCGAACGTCCTGCAGCAGGATCAATGGGACAGACTGTGCGACAAGGACCAAGGTAAGATGATCCTTTGCTCCCTGTACGCCACTTACGGCGTTTTCATCGCCGTTACGATCTTCTGGCTATGCTGTCTGAAGAACATACTACATGTACCTGCCTTTGAGGACAACCGCTTGCTTCGGGTAATGGCTAGGTACTGGCCTCCAATTCTGGCGGTGCTTTGCTGCATAGCCATGTGGATGATGCTCGGGCTCTTTACCGCCTACCGGGAACGGATAATTGCAGTTGCGACCACGGACAAGCCTACCGGCTTTTTCGGCAACACGAGGGATGAAGACAACTCCTGGCAGTTCGGGCAATACCTGGCGCTCGCGACGTTCTTCCCCGCCCTTTTGGACTTTGGCTGCATCGTGTTGGGTAAGTGCTAGGTGGCTGGACAAACGACCCTTCAATCAATGTCACGTCCGAACTCTAACTTGCGGTGAATAGAGGGCCCTAGAGCCGGTCTTGAGGATCGACTGCTCAAGCCGTGGACGGTGTTCCGGGAGCAAGGTGCTGGGGAGAGTCTCGTCCAAAACCAAGAGATGACGGATTTGCTCGGTGCCAATAGGAGAGACCAGATCTTTGCTCCCAATCCCTATCCCGAGAACTATAAGTGAGCGAATTAAGGAAAAAGAATATCTTAGAGCATTATGATAGTAGGGAATTCTATTTTCTGTAGAAGGATGAGATGTTGTGGGCTGTCAATCCCAAAGTCTCGGCAAAACCCGAGCCAGATGGGGTTCATTATCCTGACAGTTAGCACTGACTGATCGGACCGTCCACGTAGTCAGCTGAATGTCAATTATTCAACCTCCCTCCACTTCTGCTCCAGTCCAGCAATTTGGGCAGTCACATCTAAGTTGTTTGCCCTATTGAATCCGTCCATGGCGCTATTCCACGCCTGGTCGGCCTGCACGCGGTCCCAAGATCGATATCCCTCGCCGCTGACCCACACTGCGCTCTGATACTCGCCGGTAGCCGCCGCCATGCCATCAATGCAGTTCCAAGTCGCACTAATATGCATGTTCGCCAGCGCCGCCTCGTGTTCGGCCTGCGCTCTGTCCCGAAGCATTTTGATCACCGGCACCGTCTGCGAGTAGACGGCCGCGCGCTGCCGGCTTACCGTGAGGAGGTCGTCGGCACTGCCCGACTCGCAAGCTTTTGTGTAGAGATCGCGCATGCGCGTCGAGTACATGAAGCAACACAGGGCACCAGAGTGCATCTGCTTTTGGAGTGGCATCGACGGGGCAAGGGCTGTGTCCCTTGCAAAGCCTTGGTAGCATTCCTCGCAGATGGGACAGTCAGGCCAGCCGTACCAGACGCGAGCTGATGCTAGTTCCTGCTTGGGACAGAGCTTTATCGGCGCGAGCATGCGGATTCGGTCCTCCCACACGGCAAACACGCCGGTCGCTTCGGCCTCGACGAAATGGTTGATAAAGTCGGCCCAGCGGCTGCTGTGAGGATTGAATACGCAGAACAATGGCTGGTTGGAAGCTGCTGGGCGTGGTGTGGGCGATAGAAAAGGCTGCATGCCGTGGGGCGTTATCAGCCCTGCGTGGCATCCTTCACAAATGCCAAAATTGGAGACTTCTTGTCGGAAGTTGTACCACCTTCCGCCCTTGATGCCTTCGCTCGTGGCGCACGACGGCTTCGACACGATGGCCTCGGCGCCTCGGACCCACTCGTCGAAGCCTCGTCGGCCTACCTTGCATGCCCACGTGAGCTCGCGCAGAGCCATAGCCGCAGGCTGGAGATGGCACGAGTGCTGGGCGTACTTGGTAACAATACTTTTTGACGTATCCACGGTGACAAACTCATTCGCGAAGCGAGTCACTGCCAGCTCGTCCATGAAGCACGCTTCGCAGATGAAGAGCTCAGCTGACATGGGTCGTCTTGGTCGGTACCACTTTTGCGACGACGCCACTACCTTTGTCCCGGCGCACTTGGGGAGGGATCTTCGACGTTTCGTCCATGCGGCGAACTCGTCCCATGCCTTGTCAAGATCTACGGATTTTGCAATTCGAACCAGCCGTAGACGGACAAAGTCAATGGCCAGGTCGCAGGTCCATGTTTCGTTGTCGGGCTTCATTGTGGCGCTCTGGGTAAAGCGATCCCGGAAGGGCGTACCCAAGATGATCCCTTCGTAGCATTCCTCGCATGCTATGAAGCCATTGCCCAGTGCGTCGTCTTTGGCGACAAACCATATCGCCTGGTCCGTAGCGGCTACTGCACCAACTGCCTTGCAACGTGGGATCTCGGGCAGTCTCTTCATGAACTCGATGACTGGAGCTAAATCTTTGGTTGTCTTTGCGGCTGGCCATAGCGTTTTGATCATCCGCGGGAGGTGAAAGAAGCACCGGGCGCCTTTCTTGCGGATCCTCTCAAAAGAGCCAGCGAATTCCGTATTGCGAATGTAATTATTATGGCACCACGTACAGATAGTAAATAACGCAGCAGCCGGGTGGCAGTACCAAGCCGTGTCGAAATCAAAGTTGATACCACGGAGGCAAAACCTGCTAACTGGCTCAGGATTGCCATGGTCTCTCATAGACGTGTCGAGCATAGGGTGTTCATCGTACTCGTCTTCCATCATCGCCGTTGGCAGTGGATTGGATAGACACAGTCCCTGCATGTACGTAGCCAGACTTGAGCGTGGGTCGGTCTGCGTTCCGGGCAGGGTGAAAGGAGCTGTTAGGACGTTTACGGGTTGTGACCCCCCTGGCGGCTGTTGCTTCCCAGTCTCTTGCGGTAACATCTGCTGAAGCTTTGAGGCCAGTTTCATGACCAACTCGAGTTTGGGCGCATCCTTAGCCTCTGTCTGTCCTGGTACGACAGCAACCCCGGGGTATGGAGTCAATACGGAAGGGCTGGCAGCCGCAGGGACGGTCGGTGGCGCTGGGTATGAGCCCGGAGCTGGCGCCTGAGCAATGGGTAGCCCGTACGCTGGTTGCACGCTGTTGCTTCCCGTTACTACATGGCCGGGGCTCGCAGCAATAGTTGGCATAATCTGTGCGTCTACAGGGCCGGTGCTAGGCGGGATGGTAGTTTGTAGTAGCAGCTGTTGGGGTTGCTGGGCCGAGACGGCAGCCGAGTGACCATCCGGCATAGATTGCGTGTTTTGCGCCTCATGATACGGACGTGTATCAAATGCTGGTTGACTGGAGCTGGCTTGGTTTCCTGAGCCATTACTCCAATTCCAATGCCCCTGATGAATATTTGGGTCGTGAGAGAGCTGTCCTGGTGGAGCCACAACGCCCACCTGGTGTGGCTTTCCGGCCCCAACACGACTCATGTGGTCTTGAATCTTGGACTGAACGAGACCAGATAGATTGGCTCCTAGGCGAGATATGCTAGAGAACGACGTCTTTAAATTTGGCGCCGAATGTGTGACCACGGGAGGAGGGCCGTACTGACCCGTGGCTATTCCGTGGATCGGCGCGCTGACGGGATTGTTGACCTGAGAGACTGGCCCGCTGTATGGGCTAGGCCCGTACTGGTAGCTCGAGGTGGACTGCTGGGCGGGAATGTACGGTTGAATCGCCGGGGCCGGAGTTGACGATGGGAGACTCATCGTATGCCCCGGTTGGCCTTGGTGTTGAAGCCCGTATCCTAGCTGCTGTTGTGACGAGGGGGGTTGAACCGCATGTTGCCCGGGAATACTTTCGAAAGTCAGCATGCCACTAGGGTAGAGTCCCTGGGTGTTTCCAGGTGCGTGGTTAGGGACTCCGTACTGGATCGGACTGCTCATTTGGGTTTGGCTAGCGCCATTGCTGGCCGCTGGCTGCCGGGGTGGGACTACCGAGTAGCTAACCGCCGGCCCCGCGATCGGCATCGAGTTTATGGCACCCAGTTGCGCATAGTACGGACCGGGAGCGGAGCTAGCTGGAGGCCCACCGGAATAGTAATGATGAACTGGGGCGGTATACGCATTGGCGCTGGAAGTGGTGACCCCTAATGGGTCAGTCGGGGGAGGGTGATGTGTTCGACCGGGTTGGTTCGCTAACCAAGGAGTCTGTTGAGTATCCGGTCGCCCATTATAAACTGACCCAGTCATTTGCTGCTGGGACGGAATGCGGGAATTTGGATCCATTGCAATAAAAATATGGAGAAGCGATCGGGACTCTTAAAATATGAAGTCGAGAAACGATGCGCGTGTGTCCTGGGCTACTAATAAAGACCGCGAAAGTGGCAGTCTAATGGCAGACCAAGGACCCCGGAAAAGCAGACGAGCTGACATATTTAATCCTGGAGACCTTCTCCAAGCAAATGGGGCGTGCGGCTGAAGTCTCTCATTTATCTGATGCAACGTCCGATATGCGCGTCGCACGCTGCATTGCCACCCTCTACCGTCCTAGTTCAACATCATAGCAGACCGAGCCACAATAGATATTGGACCGTCATTAGGATTGGTTGGGGCTACCGATTGAAGGCAATCGCGCGCCGCAGTAGTTCCGGCTCTTCACATCAAGCTTCTATCTTGACCTAATAAATCATTTCCAAGCTAACTATTCCGTTGTACCTCGACATCAAATCACTTGGCTATTCACACCAATTAATTTGATTCTTAGTAAAGGGCTCATGGTCTTCAGAGAGAGAAATCCTTGATGCTGGAGACAAAATCCAGCGCCTCTTTCTCGCCTTTCTCCAAAAGCCCCAAAGCCTCCCGCCGAGTAGGGGCAGTGGGATCAAAGTAAGGTTTCTCTGCAAGCGAGGTCACTCGAGTTCCGTGACGGGGATGCTTGCCGCCGTAGTCCCAACTGGCATTGTGTATCGTAATCCTATAAATGGCCAATGTTAGCGGCCGCTCCAGTCCAGATATTGCTTGGAAGGTAGCTACCTATTATCCCATAACGCACTAGTCCCAGGCGTCCACTTGAATCTCACTTGAATATCGATATTCTTCTCGAATACATCGAATAAATAGCCCAGAATCAGGTCACTCTCCGCCTTATCTAGCCCTACAATTCGATCCGTCATAGCACGGTTAACCCAGAGCGCCTTCCAACCGGTCGCGGGATGGACTCGAACGAGAGGGTGGATGCGCTGAATGAACTTTGGCCCCGCTGTGGGATTTTCACGGTCGAGATAGGGGTGAGCGGATCGGTAGACGGCCAACTGGCCGTCGATTATCTTGCGGAAGTTGGGCGAAAGCTTCTCGTACGCAGCGTAGCCGCTCGCCCAGAGCGTGTCACCACCGATGGGAGGTACCGTGTCATTGTGAAGGTGCGTGATGCCAGCGGGCTGTTTCTCGTGAACGAGATCGGTGTGCCAGCGCGAGGCACCGCCCGGCTGCCGGAAGCTGGCTGGGATTTCTTGCGCTTGGAGATCCGGCCAAATGACGGTGACACCCGGAATGCCCGGAACCTGTGGGACTTGCGGCTGCGTTTGTTTCATCTAGTGTTACTTTTTCTGTTCGCCCCGATAAAGAGCCGGCTATCGATTGCTCCGGCGGTGTGAAGGGCAGAAACTTACATGAACCTCGACGGCTCCATACCACTCTCCTAGCTCCTTCTGCTGCTGCGGCGAAATATCCTGGTTCCTGAAGAACACGACGCTACGCTCTGCAATGAGTAATGCCAGCTCATCTTTTTGCTCCGGCGTAAGGTCCTTGAGCTGGAGTCCCTCGATCTCGGTTCCGATATGCGTCGTCAAGTCAGTAACTTTTGTAGCGGCTTCAAATAGGTGCTTCTTGGACTTGTCGGCCCTGGCTCCGGCATCTATATGGTCTCGATGCTCGTTGCGAATCTTGTACACGTCTTGCAAATACAGTGGACGTGGGGGACGATAGGGGTAGCCATTGGAGAGATCAATACCCGCCTTGGTCAGGCGTTTGAAGGCTTCATCGGGGGTCTTAGGTTGGGCTACGTCAACAACGGCTGGATCAGTGGGCGCGGGAGCCATGATGAAACATATACTACCGAGGCGTGCAGTTTGCGAAAGAGTGTTTCCGGAATCTAACCCAACCTGCAAATCCTAGTAGCGCTTTATATTTTAAATACTGAAACTGCAGAGCAGTTGCTACTGTTAGTGTTATTTACTGAACCGTTCAAGGCTGCTGGAGTGCGAATTTGAGACGCAGGTTTGAAATCGTCGATTGATTACCAATTCAAATGCGGGGAACAGTATACTATGTGGGAATATGTCATCATTGATCACATCTGCCGTGATTATCACGAGCTTTCGTGCGAGGTTCAACAAGTCAAGTTGTTTGGACCCCATCGTGAATTGAGGGGTGTGTGCGTGGCGTCATGATGAGGATATATTGTGTGCTTGCTTTCTCCATGGGTGGCCAACAGCCCCTCCCCAAAACTCCAGTTACACGCATCGCTCTAATATGCTCATTCCATATTCTAGAGCAGCTCCAGCAGATGGATGATGACAATTGGTGGGCTGGCGATCCAAATCCTCCCGGTGATGACCCCCACACAATTGCTACGCCATTTTAGATATTGCGGTCATGTACAAGAAACTAGAAAAATACGTTTCGGCGAGCGGGGCAGGCCCGACGTGACCCCGGAGCTCGCCGCAAGCCCCATCACCTCAAGACCGTACCAGCCGGGTATTAGCTCCAATTCCACCTCGTGTCACGAAGCCGGACCGGTAGCACGCCATTCTACGGATAATTATCCGACCGCGTAGTTCCATACTATCAATACTGCATTCGTATTGGGCGTACAAGGAAACTTCAGATTCACCGATAATTGGCTTGACTATATAATAAATAACTCTATGGACGGCTGGATAGATATTACCAAAGTCCTGAAGGAAGCGGAGGCATAGCTTCGGGCTGCACTCTCGAATACCTGTTGCTGTTCCCTTACCCGTAAGCAATCTTCCAATAAGTTCCCGTCCGATGCGAACCTAGTTTTCCGTTACGATTCTTATAACGAATGCACAAAAGCCACTCAGGTCTGCGTTCTTTGCATACTCAGGTCTGCGTTTTTTGCATATTTTCGTCAGCCTCGCTAGTATTTTCTATGCTCACAGCCACGTATCTTCCGCGGAACACGCTAGCTACCGAATATCTTTATGAAGCTAGCCAAGACTATCATTTATTCCAATATCTATGGCTGGATTTTATTCCCGATGGCTGGGGTTTGGCTTGCCATCTCCTGTCTGGGCTCGGTGGCGGCCTTAGCACGCTGTCATTTTTGTGGACAGACATGATGCCTCCAACCTCTCGCTATTCGATTGTGGCTGGCTAGCTTCCTATATCAGGGCCAAGTTATCTTTCGGTTTGAAAGAGCTATATCTCTCTGCCACTACTAGAGAAGAAATAGTTGCAATTCCGAATGAGGTCTGATAAGGATAAATCTCCGCAACCCATTTACACGTAGCGGTAGCATGCCTACTGATGCGAGTCTCATGGCTGGAGGTAGCGTCTAGTGCACGCCAACCCGCGGAGGCAGTGGCGATCACTGGGATAAAGTACGGGTTAAGCCGTAAACTACAAAATGATACCTGTATCATTTGGGCTCAGGCTTTGGGTAGCTTGTTATTCATGAAACTTGCATAAGCCCAAAACAATTTCCATCCTCATCAGAGAACTGACAGGCAAGCCATATCGGCAGTTGTGCTCATTGAAGGTGACGTAGTCCTCGATGGGAAATTGCGTGCTCGCTTATTAATAAATCCATGCAGTAAAACAGTTCCACAGGGATTATAAAAGCATCGACGGCCCATATCAAAATGAAAGAAGTAGTTTACGAGTCAATGTATCTTGCAAACCTGTCATTTGCCGCCTCCATCGCTCACCATGTCTTGCTAGCCTCCCCGATGGTTTTGCTGGACATTAGTTTATATTCGGGGTAAGGCCACTCCCCGGCCACGTTCCATTTTCAAAAAGCATACCTAATACGAGTGTAGCATACCAAGCGGGTAGCAATGAGCCTCCCTCGGTTGCGTTCGACACGACCGGTTAATGGACAAATCCGGTTTGAGCCAGGGCTGAGAATTGCCGTGATTGGGGCTGGTATCAGTGGAGTTTGTTCGGCAGCTCACCTTCTCAGACATGGACTGAGAGTTACTGTCTTTGAGCGCTCCGAAATTGAAGGTGGCGTGTGGCATTTTGATGAACGTGTCTGCGACGACCCTTCGTACCCGAGCGAGGCGCCTTCTGTTGGCGACTACCATGTCAGTCTCCAAGGGCAGTTTGCATACCGTACGCTGTCAGCCAAACCAATTCTCGGCGAAGCAAATATCGGGACACGAGAAAACCCCATCTCGGTAGCCCCCACTACCTTCTCGCCGCCGGGTCCATGTTATAGGGGTTTGAGAAACAATATTCCAACCACCTTGATGGTCAGCAGCCTGGCCCCATGGCCAATAGACACACCCGAGTGCATTGGACAGAAGGGCCTCGAGGAATACATCCAGATTTTATCCAGAGAGCATGGCGTAGCCGACGTCACGGCTTACAACACCCGAGTTGATGAAGTGCGGAAATCATCCAAGAGAGCGTGTTGGATTATCCGTACTGTGAGCCTACAACAGGCTGGCCAGAAAAGAGGAACCCAATTGATCCGAGAAAGACTCTGGGAGTTTGACGCAGTTGTGGTGGCATCGGGTCACTACAACCTGCCACGTATCCCGGACATTCCTGGATTGAGAACTTGGAAGGACCGTTTCGGAGACCGGGTGATTCACTCCAAGCAGTACCGCGGCCCAGAAAAGTACCAAGGAAAGAATGTCCTGGTCATTGGCGGCGGTGTCTCCTCTCTGGACATTTGCCGGGAGCTCTACGGTATCGCATCCGCGTCGTACCAGAGCGTACGAGGAGGAATGTATGACCTCCCAGCATCGATGCTGCCACCCAATACCGAAAGAGTGCCAGAGGTGGCAGAATTCTCCTTTGATGCCGACGGGGATACGCCAAAACTTGATTTGACCGACAGCAAGACTATCCCCGGGAGCGTGGTTTTCAGCACCGGACGCATCTTGACCCACATCCACCATGTGATCGTGGCGACAGGTTATATAACGTCGTACCCATTCCTATCCCAGTTCCATTCCGACGACATCGACGCGGGAGCAGCTGGAAATAGTCTTCTTGTCACATCAGAGGGCAGTATGGTCCACAACCTGCACAAGGACATCTTCTATATTGAAGACCCCACCCTTTCGTTTGTTGGCGCACCTTACCACGTTGCCACCTTTAGTCTGTTCGATTTCCAGGCCCAGGTAGTAGCCCGGGTATTCAGCGGAGATGCGCAGCTTCCGAGCCGCGCCGATATGCGGAAGGAGTATGAGGCTCGAGTCAAGGCGAAAGGTCTGGGAAGATCACTCCACAGCCTACACGCCAACGCTGGAGAACTAGCATATGTTAAGGATCTAGTTAGCTGGATGAACGAGGATATCGTGTTATCAGGCGCTACACCTATGCAAGGTCATAGCAACGCTTGGATCGAGAGGTACTGGGCTATGAAGGAGGAAATGAAAAAGATACGGGCTTCTTAATAACGGCGTGGAAAATGATTTGAAAATGGTCGTCCCAATTCGACCGAGAAAGGCTCCGTTGCTATCAACTCTTCGGCATTCTCTGACGATAAGAATCCATCTATAGTAGAGTCTTAAGAACCCTTATGTACCTAAACACTAAGCATGACGTTATATACCACCGAATCTGGGTCGGGGCTTATGGCGTGGAGCAGCACGGGTTCATCAATCAAACTTGACAGCCGCCACGTAAATCCCCACATCGGGTATCCCACTCGGAAACCCACCAACCGACTAATCCCAGGCACCCCGGCCCCACATGGGTGCCGGCATTTCAAATACTTCCAGTAATTTTAAGATCTTCCACGACTTCGTAACGCGCTAAGAGAATACTTTCGTCTCAGCACTGATATGATCTTAGAGAGCTTGCAGCTTGCAGCAATATTGCAAGCCTTCCCTAGTGCCTGGCTAAAAAGGTTTCTCCGCAGCGGTTAATCCAACTGCGTAATCAATACTTGGTGGTTCCTGCTACAATTAGTGGTGACGACGCGCGGTTTCAAAGTTAGACTACAAGTGTACGACGATGATAAATGTCCCAGGCATTCAAGGTTGTCATCCGCTAGTTTCCGGACGTCGACTTGACTGCACGGTCGACTTTTCAACTTAATCCTCCATTATCGGACGCAGTTCCTCCCTCGTTGATTTGATATTATTAGACGACAAAGCTGTGAGCTAAGGCGCGAAATGTGGCCTGGCTGCGCAAACGGCCCCGCACAGGACGAAGACCCATCGCTTGCCTTGGTAGCAGATGCAGAGAGGCATGGTTGCACAACTTGCGGCCGCAGTTTCAAGCGACTGGAACATTTGCACCGGCACGAATTAACCCACGAGGGTCGGAAACCTTTCAATTGCTCGTTGTGCGGTAAAAGCTTTTCTCGTGGGTAAATATAACCTTAGCCCTAAACCACCCCCGGAATCGGCTGACCGCAACATGCGAAACACTGTGATAACATGTCGTTCATAGAGACTCCTTGAACAGACACCGAAGTTTTCATAACAAGCTTAGTGGAAACCAACCAGGTGAATCACCTCGCGTGGCGAACCGCGTTGCCAAAGCTTGTGACGGGTGCGCGCGAAGCAGGCTTCGATGCGATGGCCGCCATCCCTGCAGGCGCTGCTCTACAAAAAGTGTGGGCTGCACATATACGCCATCGACTCGCCAGCGTCTATCACAGGAAGTTCAGAAGCGTCAGTCGACTCCGGGGACTCTCGCCGGCATATATTCCGAGCCATCGTCGTTGTTGCCGCAAGTTACTACTTCCATCGGTGTCGCAGCCGAACCGGCAAGACGTGCTCCCATGCAAGTGCATGCGGAAGAAGCCAGGAGCACCCTAAGACGCGCTATAGATAGCCCAGAGACGGAGGTGGAACCGGAAAGCGGCATTGGCCCACAGTGGCAGGCATGGGCGACAGGCAGCTATCAAGCTGATCATCTACAGCTTCCGGCCAAGGAAACTAACCAGACGGAAACCGACTTTTCCTCGATTGAATCGATAAAATATCCCACGCAGAGTCAAATGAGTGAAGTATTTCCATGGGAAGTCAACCTTGGCATACTTGGTTGGATGATGCCTGACAATACCAGGCATGACAATGAATCGACATCTCGTTTCAATTTTGACCTCGAGAACTTTCTGCAACCCAGCCTGGCAGGAATGCGCCGCGCACAGTCACCAGAATACCAAGCAGCGCTAAATTTCCCAACCACCAAGGTATGAACTATCCTAACAGATCACCCAGATGCCGCAAGCGACCAGGTGCGCATGGCAATTTGAAAGGCGAGCTGAATCAAATACAACTCTAGGAACCGGAAACTCGGGCAGAAGACGAAGGATACAACCCGAGTTCCAATAATGACACTAGATCAGGCTCTAGGAGGAAAACAAAATGGCCATTTCATTGGACACCGGAGGAAAGTGACACCGTCCACTTCTTTCCAGATCCGACATGGGAATCAGAAGACGTCTACGAAATGGAGGACTTTGCTCACGTCGGCCCTCTAAGTCCGGAGTGCTACGAAAAGATTGATGGTTTCTTACAGAATTTCCGGGAAACCAGCAAGAGCCATTACAGTCCCTTTCAAAACGCCAAACTGCCCCCAATCGAGGCAATAAATAGCTTCATACAGCTCTACTTTGAATACTTCCACCCTGGCTTCCCAATACTTCACCGTGCCTCGTTTGACACGTCCACTGCACCATGGGCACAGGTCCTAGCCATTGCTGCTCTTGGATGCCGGTATTCTCGCTCCAGTGGCTCCGGTCAATACGGAAATCTTTTGCAGGAGCTGCTTCGAAGAGCGATATCGCACACGGTAAGTGGTAGTTAGAGCCGTGCAGGATTTCCTTCGGCTTGATCGAAAGACGTGGGTCTATTTGGATTAACATTGGGTCCCTACCTCCAGATCGAGTCTGACAACTCCACTGTCCGCGATATTTGGCTTTGCCAATGCATAATACTCAATCTGGTGGGCATGTCATACAGTGGCAATAAGAGACTCATGGAGATATCCGAAGTCATGAGAAACACTCCGATAACGCTTTGCCGCTGTAATGGGGCAATGACGAGCCGAGCTCGCGCTCCCGTACTGAGCGGCCAAATATCTGCAGAGTCTCTGAACAAGCTTTGGATGGAATGGGTACAGGAAGAATCTCGGAGGAGGTTGGGATTTAGCGCTTTTGTGGGTATTCGTGTTTCTCTGACCAAAAAAGCCAATTTCAGGTTGTCTAACCACCAGTTACTTTAGCTACTAGATGCGCAATTAAGTCTCTTGCTTGGTTTGGCTACTTGCATGAGACCAGAAGATCTGGAACAGAATCTGCCATGCAACGAAATGCTTTGGGAGGCCGGCAATGGGCAAGAGTGGAGAGCGGCATATATGGAATGCGGAAAAGGCGAGTGGAGTGAAATGTACCGTTGCAGTCTACCCACTAACTCCAGCTAGAAGCACTGGTCTTGCCCCCAATCGATTCGGCACTAGTTATGATCCGGTCCGGGAGGCCACTGACCCCCAATGTCGGCGATTTTGCACGACTTGTGATCGTTTGCGCCATCTACCGACATATCCTATCCTCGCACGAGTCCATTCGCGGCGTCTTCTTCCCCCGACCTGACCACCGAGACATCGCCATAAGAAATCTCAACTCTGGAGCCGCTGAGGCCATGGAGATATTGCTATTAGGAATGACTGGATCGAGTAACGTCGGCGACGGCATTCTCAACTCTCGTGTAGAAAGCTACGCTCTACTTGGACTTATGCTACTCCATGCGCCGCGTAAGAATATCCTCAAGTATGCTCTCTCTTTTGCAGACAGAAACCTGTCAAAGCCAGAGGAAGACAAGGTGACGGCTTGGATTGAGAGTGACAGCGGTAGGGAAGCTCGCAAGGGAGCTAACTATGCTGCATGTCTGCTCGCTACGCTAAGGAGAAGCTCGTCGCATGGGTTTCACCAACCGATTGCAACCCTGTGGGCCGCGCTGGTTCTTTGGACGTTTAGCAGATTCGCAACGAAGGTAGACAATAACGGGGACGGATTTGATGATGGGATCATTGGGTTTGGTGACGACGGCACCAGACCTAGTGGAAGACGACGCCAGCAGCAAGGCGCCACGATTCGCTTAGATAATGCCTGGGCCTCGCGAGAAGTGAAGGCGTGGCATGATGGGGCAGTTGGAATTAGGCCGTATGTAAAGGATATTGGAAACATTTGTCGCCCTAGAG
>Ga0247774_1000918_pt1 | contig 14895 bp, 17 predicted proteins | sample UWRJL001104B6_FD_179933 | JGI IMG/M metagenome (GOLD analysis project Ga0247774, IMG submission 179933) | Plant litter microbial communities from Arlington Agricultural Research Station in Wisconsin, United States - UWRJ-L001-104B-6 | ecosystem: Environmental > Terrestrial > Plant litter >... | reverse complement strand
GCATCGGTGGAAAAAAAAAAAAAAAAGGAGGAGAATAAATCTAGAAAAAGCAGAAGGAATAGGATGGAATAATAACAAAGAGAGAAACAAATCAGGAGATAGATAGGACGTTACAACGAGTAAGAATAGAGTAATAGTAGAAGAAGAATATATGGGAAGTAAGGAAAAAACAACCAGGAGACTGCAGCGGCAGAATGCCCAGATTATCTTCTGGGCGCGCAGATAGGCAAGGCCTTGTAAGGTAGTACTATATCCCGGTCAATTTGAACTTACCATCTGCCGTCTTGATGATGGGCCTTGAGGCGCCTTGGATGGTATTGCACATTTCGTCACTTGCACAATTCCCTCGGAGGCTGTCAAGAAGTCGGTGGCACTCCATTTCGACAAAATTCTCCATATCCGACCTGTTATTCTCATGTACGCGAATCTGAATTGCCCTCTTTCCAGTGAGCCGCTTTTTCAAATCGCTGTCTTCCCGACTGCTGACCAGCAGCTTGATCTGGTTGCACGACTCGAGCACGTGAAATAGGTCTTGAAGAATCTGCCCGCGGCATTTTTCATCCAACTCATCGAGTCCGTCCAGGACAATGAATGTGGGCGTATCTTGCAACACTTTCAACAGCAGATCTCGTACCCAATCAGGATTGCTGGTGAACTTTCTTTCGTTTGAAGAATACAGACTGAAGATCTCTGGTCGCAATGATTCATCATCAGAGAGTGCCTGGAAAAGAAGAGAATGAAGAGGCTGGGTACGTGATGGGCGTGGATCCTTATAGGAAAAGAAGGCGAACAGGACATGGTGCTTCTTATCCTGGAGTCGGCGGACGGCATTTGCTACCAAGTAGGTTTTGCCTCGAAGGTGTCAGTAGAAGATTATAAAAGAGGGAATGAGAAGCCTACCAGCTCCGGGTATCCCAGAAAGCCATAAGCAACGATTCTTGGCCATGCCGTCACGCCAATTTCGAAATGCAACATGCTTCTCTAACCACTCGCCGGAGTCCACACAACTATCAGAAATCAGATCTGAAAGCTTATCGTCGTATAGCCTTGGCGAGATATCCTTTTTCATCTCGTTCCAGTATTGTCGGTTGCGTGCCGCTTCTGCTAGTTCCTCGGCCTTGATATCCCTCTCACTTGCTCTGTGAGACTGCAGGACATGTTCCAGGGTTACCTCGCTCAACATAACTCGTTCGTGGTCCTTGATATGGTCCAGAATCACTCCTATCTTTCCTCGGACATTCGGCCAAAGTGACTCCAGAAATGTGTTTCGACCTTGTGGGGATAGATTAGTGATTGGTGTTTAGATTAGAAGCCAAGGATTACGAGTAGCGTACCTGGATGCTTCAGAAAGAGAAGTAAAGTGCTATACAGTGCCAGAATCTCCTTGTAGAAGGGGATCAAGATGGGCTGGATCCGATCATCGCCCAAAACCTTTCTATAATGCTGGAATTGAGGCAGCAGCCTGCTAATTTCGCCAAAGACTTCAACTATTTTTCCGAAGAGCGTGATGACTTTGCTAACAGCCTTTGAAGGGATTAAAGTTAGGCGGTCTAAAGACTAGAGCACGCACAGCGCTTAGAAGCCCGAAGCTTACCTCGAGAATGAACTTGAGTGGTCCCTTTTGCCCAGGTAGGGTAATCGTTAACACCATCTCCTCTATGTTCATCTTCGTAACCTTCTCAACTCACCCAAATCAAGCTCAACACATCCTGCTTCGCCTGGATAAACACCTCAATCACTCCTGCATACTCCTGCAACCCCTTCACAAAAGGCTCCAACCTCCCCAAAGCCCTCAAGCTGCCACTCCTCTGCTGCTGCGCCTCCACCTCGGCAATCGCATCGACAACATCCTGGATCGACGTGGCCTTCGACAAGGCCCGTGCGGTGGCCAGGTCGCGGCGCTTGAGGCCGCTCACAAACTCGGCCCGCGCCGCCTCGAAGGCTTCCTCCAGGTCGCCGGACGATGATGACGAGGCTGCCATGCTGGCACCGAGGAGAGGCGTCGTCAATCCCCCAATCTCGCTGTCGGTTGCTCTTGTCAAAGAACAGCGAAGACACAGGCAAAGAAATCTGTCATAGGCAGAGGAATTCGGCGGGGCGTGAGCTAGGAGTGTTGAGACGTTGCGGTAGCCCAGCGCCTGGGCGGAACGTTGAGGCTGGCGAGCGGCGGAAAGTGTCAATACCTCATGCTTAGCTGACTCGGATCGAGTGCGTGCCAGGGTTGGAAATATGCAAACCACAAAGTATTTACATATGGACAAATAATTTTGGTCAAGTATTGGAATTGATCAATCGCCAATTGGCTCGCTGACCCGTCGTCGCACAGCATACACCGATTAGAGGCGGGGTCATTCAGCTTAGCGTCACTCGCTTCACACATCACAGCCTGGCCATTCCAACCCCAGCCATATTGAATATCTAAATGTAGCCAGCAACCCCTTATTTGCCCACCGCTCTTTCTCCTCAAAGCGCTTTTATCGTTTCGCAGGCTGTTCTCAATTACGGAAAGAGATTCCTCGGGACCTAAGCAGCGGCCGGCATCATCAACGGCCGCAGTTGGCTACCGGAGTGGGAAATGCTCCAAACACTCTGAGCACTAGGTAGCTACGAAAGTCATACAGCCCTGGCCAGCGGGATTACTGTAACATAGAATATCCAGAGCAGCTCATTAAATGCGCCGGCAGTCGGCGTATTAGGAACACGAGCTGAAGACGAGTAGCCAAGCACCGGGAAGATATTGGGATGCGATAGTCATCCCAACTGAGGACTAGAGTAAGATGCCATATTTGTAACTGACACTTCTGTTACATCGCCGTCCTTGAGCGCTGCCCGGCGTTGCTCGACTCGGCAAATCTCACAACTGTGAACTTTCTATTAATATTCAAATCGTCTAAGTTACCCTTTTAATTCCAGGATCGTTAGAGGCAATTAGATATTTTTGATGACGTTCTGCAGCCGATGTGAACTGTTAGAAGACAGAGCGAAGATAAATTATACATCCTGAGATCTCTGAGGATTTTGATTTCTCCCGGCTACCTTCCGAATCGGAGACGTTTGTCCGGAACGGGGCTGTTGTGGATCCCCGCCGCCGGAACGACGGAGTGTTGGTAGGCACTGGGACGGTAGAACCTATCCGGTAGATGATATGTATCTACACAGTACACCACACAGCTGGAACCTATCACGGACTTAAGGTTATTGACCCAGGCAATTCATAGCGTCTGGCTTGCGTCAAAAAACGACCTCGCGGTTGCGACAATTTTGGATGCTCTGCTCGAGTCATTGGCCCCTGATGCCAAGTCACGGCAAAATAACACTCGAGGAACTTGATAGTTAACTCTGCCCACTATTTTGAAGGAGTTTGGCTCCTTCGGAACGACTCGTTGGCCTGCTCGGCATGACATCAGTGCTTGAGCCATGTCAATTTCTACGCCTAGTACATGCGTCAAATCCAGCATCTATTCGGCGAATTTATCTACAGGCTCCATGTCCCACACCATTCAAGATACAAGGACTGGGATTCCACAAAAGCGGGCTCACCTAAAAGATGTATTCCGCCAATAGCTAGATGCCAGTAGCATTGCTTCGGACGAACTTCAAGCTCTCGTGTCTTACCCTAAACGAAGTACACAGACGTCAAGATCTTCTCTTCCTTCTTGCAGCTGTGCAAGTTATGCCATCACCCAGTTCTGCAACTTCTCTCTTCTTCCATTTTATTCTGCAACCCACACCCCATCCATTTTCAAATGTCAATCAATGCCAACTCAGCCCCCCTTGACAGCTCTCCCCACAACGTCCTTCAAGCTCTCCATATCCTTTTCTCCCAACCCAATCGCCTCGTTATCCGTCTTCTCGTAAAGTGTTCCCCCCTCGGCCCATATCCGCTTCAGCGTCACAACTGTCGCATCCGGACTGCCCTCTTTCCATAGTCGTCTTTCTAGCTCCCGTACCTGATCTAGGGTCGAGTATCGGACATGCGCCCATGCCCCCGCAGTTAGGTCCTCGAACGCGCCCAGGATCTCGCGAGGCGTGACGACGAACGACTGCATCTTGATTGCTTTCCTGTCTGGGCACGCTTCGGGGTGTCGTAGGGCGGCGACGACACCCTTCCCGACGCTGTGGTGTGGATATGTCAGCACTGGCGGACGAATAGAGGAAAGGAAAACGATTCGTGTTGGAGGGGGAGAGATAAGGACTAAATGCTGTGTGGAAGGTACGGCTGCGGGACAGTTGGGTAAAAAGTGGGGAGGGGGTTCTTGGGTGAAAATAACTATATGCAATCTTCCCTTTTTGGTGCCCCAAGAGAATTGGCACGAGGAAAATTTCTGGCACTTCCAGCCATGTGCAAATATCCCCGCGTCCGTATAATGAGACACTGATGAAAAAGGCGAATAGAAAGCAGAGAATACTAACTCTGGCATCGTCGTAAATCCCACCGGCATTGAATCGCCAATCACCACTGCCTTTTGTCTCCTCGCATCAAACCCACCCGCGTCCTCAACCCCCTCCTTGAGGTGGAAGAACATGTCCGCGTACGGCCCCGTAACCAGGTACGTAACCTGGAATGCCTTCACCTCCTCGGCCACAAATTTCCTGACGGCCAACTTCATCTGATGCGGTCTTTCATCCCGACTCTTGTCACAGTACTCAATGTCGGTCCCGTATTCAGATGGGAAAAACCACTTCACACTGGGCGACGAATCAGCCCAGCGGAGGAGCTCAACTTGGTGCAGCAGTACATTCCTCCCCAGGCATGAAATCACCGTGTCGACGCCCTCGTACGCCTTCAGGACCTCGGGCCCGGCCTGGACATCCCCCTGGATGACTCGCAATCCCTTTTCAGCCCATCCGGCCAAGAGCTCCGCTTTCGAGCTGGCTGTAGTCGGTGACGTGAAGGCCGCGACAGACCCAAAGGGAGGGTTGGCTGTGAGGATCGCCTCGGTGATGTACCGGCCGATCTGCCCCGTCGCGCCGAAGATCAGGATGCTGGAGGGTCTGAATGTGGTGTCGTCCATTGTTGGATCCATACTGTTTCTCAACCCCGATATGCGAGAACACGAAAGGTATTGGTGGGTGCAATGTTCCAAAGTTTAGCGATGATCATGAAGCCTCCAGGTCCACTCCGAAAGGGTAAAAAAAACACGTCAGACGAGAGAACATCTAGCCTGTAATGCATGCCTAATTACGACTGACCCAAAGACTTTCCAGAAGATCTAGTATTGAAGACGGATGTCTTGGCAAAGGCGTCGGTGTGTGGTCCACAGGGGTACTTAAGCACGGGCTAAAGGAATGCGGGGAACGACCTCTTAGGTACACTTACCGAAACGGTCCCTGTATTCCGTGCAGCAAACTACAACATCACACATTTTATGCGAGCTTGAGAAGTGAACCATGCCAATCCAGGTCACTCCAAGTGCGATGCCGATCCCAGAAGATCGTCCATCGCACAACATATGTTCCAATATTTTCTTACTTAACTTCTTGATATCCTCTTCTTCGTCGGAGTATCCCAATGTCTCGTGAAGTATCGCTTTCATCCACCCACCTGCATCGAAACATCCACCATGACGATGCCGACCCACGAAAAGTCGAATGGTGAAAACATGGGAATCTGGGGAAATCCATGCTCCCACATAGCCCCACTTCTCACGCCATTGTTCACAATGATGCAAAATCCTGCTGGTGACTGGCCAGCGTCTTGCCTGACAAGCAGCCAATTCCGCCATGGGAAGCCGTGACAAAACGTCATGCGAGGCTCCTTGTTACCACATCGTCTGAAATAATCACCGAAAAATTAGTCACTGGACGAAATTCCTGAGATTGTTGCCTGCTGCACGGAACCACAATTAGTTGGTGAGAACCGGGTGCCAAACTCGGAATCTCTACGAACAATATCTCAAACGGCAATTATCGGAGATCAGAAGGCCACAATAACGAGGAGCTCCAAAGAAAATTTGATAATGCTACAAGTAACGGAGCATCCGGCCACTGCTATGCGATTCGGTCCTTCGGCCGCCCGAGGGATGCCCGCGTTCTACCGAGGCTTCAACTTCCGATGTGGTTGCACAGCCTTAACCCAGCGGGCGTCCATATCGACGCAAATACACTTACGTATTCGTTCTCCCGTGTTCCGGTCGGAAGCCGCCACCGGGTACCTGTGACGGTTTTTTTCTTTTGTTCGTTTTCTTCATCTCCCCGAGGTTTGCGTCATATCGTTTGCCGTCCAGGAACCAGGGGCGCCGATGGCGACATCCCACGACCCTTGGAAAAACCCGGCGACTTTTCACCACGCCACGAGACTATTTGCGTTCAGCGGTGAAGATTTTCTAGCGTGGCAAAAGGGAGATCTGGGAATAGAAATTACGAAAGCGGCGGCCCGCGATTCGCTGCCAAGATGACACAAAGGTAAAACCACCGAAAGGAAGAGATCACCAGATTCGACCAAAAGTGCATGCATGGGAGCTTGATTCAAACAAAGTCCCCGCTCTGTTGACGAACAACGATGAGGTTTCGCCAACGAATTAGGAGGGGTGGCTCGTGACTGCAACGAAGAAGATGCATCAGCCAGTGATGGTTCGTCGAAAATCAGGCCCTCGAGCGATGAACAAAAAAATCGTCCTGAGGTCAAAAATAAACCTCCAATTTGCAAAAAGAAGCGCCCACAAAATTTGATCCCCGTCCGGTTTATTTTGTCCACCACCTGACCCCTCCAGGTCCCCCGTACGAATCATGACATTCTCGTCCCGACCAATAGCAGTTCGGGCCGGGAGAGGGGCCACCGAAGCGTCGTTTGTGCCAAGATCTCGGGAATCTGTCCGATGCGAGCAAGGCGAGGCCAGTTTGCTGGGTCCAGTTGGGAACAATGCGGAGATTTTCGCCACTAAGCTCTTTGCCGCGTGGTTCGGGGCTTGGTTTGTTTGCTTCGAAGTTTTGAAGCCGTGAATATTGTGCTGCTAGTGCCGCACAGGTCACAAGTGGCCGAAAGGAACAAAAAATAAAAGAAACAAATTTCGATGATGAAATTAAGACCGACTAAAAAGTGTTTGTAACAGCAGAATCAAACACCCACTCGCCCTCCCTATGTTTCTCCTCGCCCCAAATGTGGACTGCCGATCCCTTCCTCTGATAGTTAATTACTTCTCGCACCTGCTCCCACCCGATGCCGCGCCCGCCAGAATTTCCAGAAATCTCACACATCGAATGTGGGGAACATCAACCCCGCGTTTGTCTTATCATCGTTACCTGATGATGATTCGATGCCCAACTGGAGAGTTCTCGCCAGTGCATGCCAGATCGCGCAACCGCCCCAACTTTGCTCTCTTACTCTTAGTGTTCTGCAGTACTATTGATAGCTTTGACGCAGTAGCCAGGCCCACGCAAAGGCGGTGAGCTCCGACCATAACCTACTGACCTGACGATGACCTTCAAACCTAAAGGGAAATTTCTATTAACCGTCAGCATCAAGCTCGACGCGTACCTATTTGTATCGATAGTCATACGCTTATACAGAATGATTGGGATGGCATTTCATTGTACAATACGAATATCTTTTCGGAAAATTGGACCATTCAGATGAGTGGGCTTTCAGTGGGCAATGTTTTGGGAGAAAAGTGCGTAACTATCGTGACATTTCCTAAAAAATGCCCTGTGCATTAGCCACATGCATCGGTGCTGTTGCTGGTCCTGCTAGTAATATCTAAACTTGGCATTCGACAATGACCCCTCATGGATCCTATGTTATCGATCCACTTGAATGTGCGCCATGTGAATGCAGTAAACCAAAAAATGTTCAAGCCACCATCCGGGGTGACATGTATTCCCATTGGAAATAGTATTATTTTTCCTAGACCCCACCTTCCAAACAAGACTTTTTCTGTCGTTTCGCTCCAACTCCAGTGTCGTATGCATGAAATGCCCATTAAAAATATGTAGTACTAGTCATAAGATGCAATTGGCGACGCCTCGCCCGCAGTCGTCCACCAAGCGAGCCACGTATGAATGCATCGCGTCGTCAATTCGTAGTCGTCATGTCATGCCGAAGACCTAAAGCCTCCTAATGACATCTCCTTCTCCGGCCCGTTCGTAGAGCCCTCTCGATCTCCATGAGCCGGCCCTGTATCCATGTCCGGTACGTCCGGTCGGCACGCACGCCATCGCTGTTCAGGAGCTCTGTAAGGGACCGCTTCATCGCCTCGTTGACGTCAAAGAGCTGCTGCTCCTGGGCAGCAATCTCGAAGAGCGTCGTCTCGTCAATAACGGTCTCTAGGGCGTGGCTGCGGCGGCTCGATGATGGCGGAGGTAATGACCGGCGGTTGGAGCTACGCGAGTGACGCCTCCCCGACGAAGAATCTCTCGTCGGTGACAGCGAGGGGGAAGTATTGGCCGATGTGGTGGCAGTCGAGATGGCAGACGAGCGGAGGTGGTCGAGGTATTCTTGGAGGGCTTCGTGTTGCGACTGGAGGAGGAGGTATTTTTGGAGGGCCATATTCTGCTGGCCCGCCCAGCCAAACTCGTCCGTGTATTGTAATGACATTGCGGATGATATTGTGGGTGGTTGTGGTAATGTATGGTGTTGTGAGGACCGGATATGGTCTTGACGCTTGGTCTTCTGTAAGATGCTTCTTCTGAGACCGTGTTGTCTGGTATGTGCTCGTAGTGCTTGTTGCAATGGCGGTGTTTTGTTCTCGCAAGATGGAGAGGGAGCTGGGTTGAAGATATACAAAAAGCCGCCGGGGGTAATGCTGCGTGCGGTGCCAAGGGAGGGGGGTACAAACTCGTGGCGATCCTTTTGGGTCCTTCCGGCTAGGATGCCTTCTTCCAAGCAGTCGTATCACTGAATCAGACAGGTTAAAGCATGCGGCGGTGCCTGTATGCCTGATTGGAGGGCGTCGATGGTAGGTGACAAACTGGTAATGCACGGTACCCAGTAGCGCAGGCTATCCGGGAGACTGTGTGTTTGCAGGCGAAAGATGTATTTGAGGGCCGTCGGATAGGTACTTCGTACTATGTCCCGCACGAACTTGTACTGGAAAACGAACGTTGCCCGGTTCGCCGGCACCACCAAATAGAATGGAGAAACGAAATGCGGAGAGCCTGTGCTGATCTTGGGCGTACCTGGTCCGAAAGTTCGCCCGGAAGGTTTGTGGTTCCCTTTGTGGAAACCTGCGGGCCGTTGTCGTCGCACTGCCAGTAATTCGAGGGGATGGGCGTTGAAGATGGTTCAGAAGGTGGTATATACAATGCAGAATGAGCTGGAGAAGGGAGGAGACGGGGTTCAGCTGTCAGATTTGGAAGTTGCTGCCGGTCGGCTGTTCGCGATTGTCTCTGGAATTTGCGTTATCGAAGCGATATCAAGGGCAGTATGCAAGGTGGCTGTATGCGCCCGCGTTGAGATTGGCGACTCGAAAGGGAACGTTGAAGGCTCTGGGAGACGACTGTCAGGTTATGAAGAGAATAGTCTTCGAAAGCTTGCAAGTCGGGAACCAAGAAATCCTTTTAAGAAATATGAATGGGGAGGGGGAAAAATGAATCCCTGGTAGTCAAGGCCAGGGATGTTCTTGTTTCTTTGCGCCGATGCAACTTGCGAGCAACCAAGGCAGGGCGAGGCCGAGGAGGGTGGTGGCAGTCGAGCTCGGGTCGTCCTGCAGCAACCACGTCTGAAATTTTGGCTGCAGTAAACACACCTTTTGTCCCGGACGTCGGAGGCGGTGGAGTTCCAAGAAAGATGGTGGGAAAGCCGATTACGAATTGAAGAGCGAAAGCTCGGCGTCGCTGAGAGGAGGGAGAATAGAGGACGCAACCTATTATACTGGCGCCGGCTCCAAGATACGAACGGACATTATTGCTCAGTAAAGGGTGAAAGAAATCTTTGAGATAAATTCAACGAATTTGGTGGAAATTTGCTGCAAATTTCTGACATCGATTGACGCTAATCCCGCTGCGATCGCTTTTTATTGAGAGCCCCTCCCATTCAAGGCCCCAAGCCCCCTGGCCCCTCCTATTCGGCCGTGTTAAACTAAACGGGATTGCGCCTGCAATTTCAACAGACCGGACAAAGCCAACTTTTTTTCTGGTTGTTTCTAGAGACCCTCGGGAGGCGATGGTAGCCTTTAATTTTTTTTTTTGGTACCCTCGCATATCTTCGTCCTGCCTTTGGCTATTCCTTGCCACATTCCTCGACAAACGGCAAACAGTCTTCACGCAAGATGAAGCCGTCACTAATTCACGGCCGTTATAGAAAGTGACGTCTTCGAAAGCGGCATGGCCAGAGTGCCTCTAATGAGTGCTAGGCGCGCTAACGGTTTTGATGTCATGGGAGGTCTTGCGACTCTCGTTGTTGACTCCAGTTTCAATCGAGATCCGACACCGACTTGTAGCGGCTAGCCTGGTTGTGAACTGCCGTGGCGGCCTGAAAGCCAGTGGTTTGCGCTGTTTCCCTCGATGGCTTGGCCGGGAAACAAGGCTCGGCGGGAACCTTGCATGGCCCGGCAATTTCGCATTGAAGCCTGGCCGAAAGCTTGAAGTCGACATGCAAGCTCTCTAACGCCATCAACGCCTATGTGGGGTTCCAGCTCCCGACGCCCTTTCTCGGCTACGTGGACTCCCACGCTGGTGGAAGCCGATAACTCTTGGCAAGCTAGCAACTTCTAAGTAGATTTTTTCCGAGTCGGAGCAACAGCTCCATGGATTCTGTACCGTGTGACGCGACTTGCCGGATGTTCCGTCCACTCAAAAACTGAGATGGGATTGAAGCCGTTCAGAAGCATTGCGGTCGACCCGTCGACGTCATGGCATGGGCATTAGGTAATATCTAATAAATATTCCTTGCCGTGTTTTCCATGCTTCCACAATCAACCCCAAACTCGAGCAGATTTGTGGAGAACTCTGCCCGGGTGCCAATTCTCGAGGAGCAAATATTGGTTCTTCGGTAGAGGTAGAGATTACGGAGAAGTTGTCACATCGTTGCCCTTCAAAGCATCCGCATCCACCCCATAGCCCTACCAGAGCAGACAGCTTGATTAAGCTCCAGTCGAAATCCACCCAAAATGTACTAAGTGCTTGGCCTAAGGCTTAATAGACTTAAGACTCGCGCGAATGCCGGCCGGAAGTGAGAACAATACCTTTGACGTTTTGGCCTCGATAGGCTTAAGTTTGTTTCGGCGACATTGTGGCCCACAACGGAGACGTTCATCTCAGGCAGCCTTGGTCTTCATCTGCTCGACAGTGACAAGCGATTCAAGCCAAAGTTCGCCCGTTTGATAATGAGGGTGATATACGTATGAAATACTTCACCCATGTTCATGTGGAACTTCAGCTCCTTTCGCCTCATGCCCATCCATGTAGCTACCCGTCGCCGGACCAGACCTCCGGGCCTCGACACCACAACTCGAGGGAGGCTTCATTTCAGTTGGAAATTGCTACGGCCAAGCTGGTAGCATTTCTCTGATCATCGCTGCACCAAGGGTGCAAGGGTCCCTATTCGGATCGAAACGGGTCCAGTTTTCCTGGGTCTCTTCGGATCTGCTGGACACCAAGATAGAAAACTGGGGGAGGGGCAAATTGCAGCTTGATTCGGCGGACGCGGGACATGGCGGGGTTAGAAAGTCTGCAGAACTTCTGAAGCGCCATCATAGTGACGATCGCCATGTTGATCTGACCAAAATTGTTATGACGATGCCTGTACCTGCATTCATCATGAAGTATTCCGAAACCAGGCAAAAGGCATTGGCAGTCGAGTCATTGGTTGAAACAATAAACATCGAGATGCTGCTAAGGACAGACAAGCGTCTGTCAGCGCTGCTTAGAAAAATCTTGGCAAAGAGACGGCACGATGACATTCGATGACCTCATCGCTCGATGTCGTCGTCAGCCGCAGGCGGCATCGATTTGTGGCGTTGCGGCTGCAGTCGAAGTGGGCAGCCAATCGGAGCAACAGCGGATTGTTTGCCTCGCGAGGGGCGAGCTCCTCTGCTCGTTCCGTCATCGCAGGACTGCAGACCACCGCCAATGAGGCTGTACTTGGGGCACGTGCAGGAAGCTCATTCTCGTCATCCGTGAGTCGGTAGTAAATCCAGCAATAAACCTCAAAGTGCGAAATGGAGAGAGAATGCAAGATGGAGAGCGTCAGGATATGAAGCTTAGAAAGCAATTAGGCAGTCCAATAGTGCAAAGCTGTTCACGTGGAGATAGTACGCCAGCCCCAAAGTCCCGAACAAGGAGGACAACCAGCATATTCCATCTAATCTATAAAACACATAGTGTCATTTGAACTGTTTCGTCACGAAGGCTTAAGCAGTTCAGTGGGCTTTGTCTAGGCGATCTAGAGTGGACCTGACCTAAGACCGGCCCTAACCCTTACCAACCGAAGAAGTCCAAGCAATGTTGGTAGCAATGTTGGTGGCGAGAAGAGAAATAAACGTTGTGGGTATAATTGGCACAGGACATCACTTATCAAAGTAATAAGAAGAATAAGAATAATTTGCAGTAGGAAGAAACGCACAGATATTAACGGTGGAAAAACGCTCCTTGGTTTCCTCACGCCCTCCCCCAAAGAGGGCATGTAGGCACTCCACGATCGATATTCCATGACGATGACCCGCGATGTTCCCGGGTAATGAGTTCATTTTGATTGGCCAGCCTTAACTCGATCGTTCGTCAGGCTGCGGCTCGCTCGATTGGGTCCCAGCAGCAACCGTTGCTTCGTCCTCTCCTAGATCTAGCCCTTATTGTCCATTCTCTCCCCATTCTCAATGTCATGGTCGAACCACTTGGGTTTCTTCAATTCCACATGAAAATTGCTTCCTCCACCTCAAGGACTTGGCTGGCTCAGGTAGGTTCAAATAAAGAGTTAAATCGTTAATAAGGCGCGTAGGTGCTTCATTCTTCAAGTTGAATTGAATATCACAAACGAGGAAGAAGAAAAAGTGCTCTACGACAAGGCGTCAAGGTTCTATAGGTCTGAAGTCCCGGCCGTGTACAAGCTGGTGACTCGAAAATTAACATGTGCCTAGTCCAGCGGGGAGGCGCTTACGGCGGTTTATCTTCGCAACCTCCCCCCAACGAGCATATTGACCTTTCTACCGACTTTCCGCACTGATTACCCCTTGCATACGCATTTCGATCTACCCTGTATTGATAGATCTTCAGCGAACCTGCCCGTACTTTGAACGACCCCGGGCCGCCTTTCGAGCCACTTACTTGACTTTTAAGCGCTGAAACGTCGGGCAGTCTCGGGCCGACGCACCTTATCGCTGGTCTGGGCTAGGCCTGCAGCTCCGCTTGGTCTTGGCGTGCCGCATCCCCTCCATCTCAACCTCCAAGTTCCCCTCCTTGCCGCCGAAAAATTGCCTGCCACCACTACTTTCTGCCAGCACCTCCAATTTCCCCCTCCCTCTTAAAAAAACGCCATGGCCCAACGCCGATTCGAGGACGACGACCTTACCATCTCGCTGTCCGCGACCAACATCCGGCGAAAGCCCCCCGCGAGAGCTCCCGAGCAGGATGACGCCGCGGCCGCCCGAAGCCGGGGCAGCAAAGAGCCAGTCAAGCCAATGAACATGGGCGATCCCGCCAACCCGTCGACGCGGGAGAATGTCAAGACGGAGCAGCGCATCGGTGCCTACAAGATCCTCAAGACGCTGGGCGAGGGCTCCTTTGGCAAGGTAAAGCTGGCCGTCCACCACAGCACCGGGCAGCAGGTCGCGCTCAAGATCATCGCCCGGAAGAAGCTTATCAGCCGGGACATGGCCGGTCGGGTCGAACGAGAAATTGAGTATCTTCAGCTGCTGCGGCATCCCCACATTATCAAGCTGTACGTTACACAACCTTCCACCGCTCCTGCTTACCGCCGTACCGTTGACGATGGCGGTCGACGATCGGCGGTGACACCGATTGATGCTCGATACTAACCTCCGAGGTTTGCAGGTACACGGTGATAAAGACGGCCACCGAGATTATTATGGTGCTCGAATTTGCCGGCGGCGAACTCTTCGACTATATTGTACAGAATGGGCGGCTCAAGGAGACCGAGGCCCGCCGATTTTTCCAACAGATGATATGCGCTGTCGAGTACTGCCATCGCCATAAAATCGTCCACCGCGATCTGAAGCCCGAGAATCTTTTGCTCGACGACCAGCTGAACGTAAAGATTGCCGATTTTGGTCTGAGCAATATCATGACAGACGGAAATTTCCTCAAGACGAGCTGTGGCAGCCCCAACTATGCCGCGCCCGAGGTCATCGGCGGCAAGCTCTACGCCGGCCCCGAGGTCGATGTGTGGAGCTGCGGTGTCATCTTATTTGTGCTGGTGGCCGGACGGCTCCCCTTTGACGACGAGCACATACCGAGTCTCTTCGCCCGGATTGCCAAGGGACAGTACACGATACCGAGCTGGTTCCCGCCGGGACCTGCCAACCTCATTCGTAAGATGCTGGTCGTTAATCCCGTCCAGCGAGCTACCATTGAGGAAATCCGACAAGACCCGTGGTTTGTGACGGACTTGCCTATTTATCTTCAGCCGCCTGTTGAGGAGTTCTACAATACGGGAGTAGACCCGAACAAGGCCATTAAGACGAGCGACATCGCACCTGGCGCCCCGCCTAAGGTCCAGGAGAAGCTGCATAACGAAGTCACGGAGAAGATCAGCAAGACCATGGGTTATGGGAAGAGCGACGTCGAAGAAGCCCTCGCGTCGGAGGAGCCTTCGGCAATCAAAGACGCATACATGATTGTCCGCGAGAACAAGATAATGGAGGCAAATAGTAAGTCGGTTGGGGACCCTCTGGCGGCGGGCGGCGAGCACGTGGCCCCCATCGCCCCCATGGCTAACCCGGCTGCAGCGGCTGCAGACCCGAAATCTGCTGCCGAGCTCGACATTGGCGCCAGCCCCATGCTGTC
>Ga0247774_1000917_pt1 | contig 14909 bp, 12 predicted proteins | sample UWRJL001104B6_FD_179933 | JGI IMG/M metagenome (GOLD analysis project Ga0247774, IMG submission 179933) | Plant litter microbial communities from Arlington Agricultural Research Station in Wisconsin, United States - UWRJ-L001-104B-6 | ecosystem: Environmental > Terrestrial > Plant litter >... | reverse complement strand
GCGTGATAGTCGCCATTGCGCTCGGGATCGGACTTGGAGTCGGCCTTGGAGCAAAAGGCTCGGGAGATTCGTGAGTAACCCAAAGAGGGACTGACGTGGCCTTGGCGCGTACCTGTTCAAAGCGAATGCAGAGGAAGTGTGACTGACAGACTGACATCTGCAGAGATGACGGACGCAGCCCGGATTCTTCAAGTTCTCAAGACACGCCAAACCCTTGCGCCGAGAACTTTTGCACCCAATCCCTCTCCCTCACGACCTCGCCCGCGCGCCTCTACCTAGCTCGCAAGACGGCCGATGACATCGTCCAGTTCCGCACGAGTGACAATGGCAAGGCCTTCGAGCCATGGCAGAACCTGACGGGCAAGATCAGCGAGCCGCCGTTGGCGTTCTACTTCGAGCCCGACGGCCACGATCCCCGCTTCGACTTGTTCTCGGTCAGCAAGAAGCAGGGAACGCTCGTCAATCGGTTCCTACAGAGCGGAGTATGGTCCGACTGGAATTCCATCTCTCAGGATGCGAGGAGTGCACCGGCCGGATGCCTGACGGTCCCGAATCGGACCGACGTCTGGTTCAAGCAAGGAGAGAAACAGGGTATTATGCATAGCCTGTATTTTGACGATGGAGCCAAATATGGCGATGAGCCGAGTCTGCTTGATCAGACGACTGCCACTCGACCGGGGGTTGCGTGTCGCTCCGTGAGAGATGCTTTCAGTCACGATATTGTCGTGTACGAACCGGCTGATGGGTCGGCGACCCACCGACAGTGGGCAAATGACTGGAAAGACGCGAAGAATATGGGTGGGAAGTTCATTGGCGATCCGTACGTCATCGCCACGAGCACGTCACGCATCGACTTCCTCGGAATTGGGGATGATAAAGAAATGTACCATTTTAGCTGGACGCGGTCGGGAGGACACTCGAAGCTGGAGTCGCTAGGTGGGAAGTTCGCCAGCATGCCGTCGGCGGTCGTCATCGGGCCTGACGGAGCTCGGGTCGATGTTTTGGCGGTTGGGACGGACGGTAAGCTGAAGCATCGGGTCATGACACAGTCACAGTGGAACGACGACTGGGAGAATTTGGACATCGCAGTTCGAGGCGCACCGAACTTGGTCCTGTTTAAGAATATGATCCATCTGTTTGCAGATGCACCCGGTGGCCAGCTGATGCATGCTTTCTGGGATCCTTCGACTGGCGCATTGGAATGGAAACCAGAGGTTAATCTGAAGAGTGTAGATTAGATGCTACGACCTTTCGAGATGTGTATATCTAGATGATCGGTGTGCTGCGTTAATATGAGTCAATGTGCCCACTGCAGAGTCCAGAGCCGAATTAAACCACAGCCGAGCAAAGCCTAGGAACAAGGTAATCATGAGGTTAATTGATTAGAGAGGAGGTACCTAATGTCTAAGAAATCGCAAACTTTCGGACTAAAAGTGGTCTCGTGGGACGACTTTGTCGATGAGATCAAGATCAAGCAGGCGAGAACCAAGCGTAGACTAGCTGGCGATTCGAAGAGAAAGATCCCGGCTGCGGTGCAATACCTACTACGAAGCTAAACCTGCATCTCGTTTCGGAGGCGTAGGCCTGGACGAAACCCCCCAAATTGACCGTACAACTATCGGGTTTTCTCTCACCCTCTCTCCTCCCGCGACAATAGCTTCAAACTGAGTCCCCATGGTGGATTGGACCCTGCATGGTGAGGGTCAAAATTGCCCGCAGCTTGGCTCTCCACGCCGGCGACAACGCTAGCTCCAGTAATTGGCCAGCTCTCCACGTGCCCCAAGCTTCTGCAAAGCGCCCGACACCTCGCTAAACTTGGTCGTGTGGACGCCACCCAGCAGACCCAACATGCGTCCCTGCAGCAATTGCACGCAATAGCTAAGGTCGATGTTGTGGCATCTAACCTCTGGAGCGACTTGGAAGCCTGTGCAGTAAGCTTGAACATCCCCATCCCACGGCGATCAATTAGCTAGCCGAGCTGCGCCGATTTGACAGGATGAGACTTCCACCTAAACGCGCGGCCATCTGCGTCTTCGGCTCGAACCATTCCATCATCCACGTCGGCGTCCTCTGCGATTCGAAGATGTCCTCCTTCCTAGAGACCTGATGAAGGTCTGCCTCGTCGACGACGCGCCCCGGTTCTTCGCCCAGACTATCCGGGTGAGGCGGACGACTACGCAAAATCAGACAGTTCGCCGGCATTGCCTATCGGCAGCGACGGCCGCTACACGAGATGACAGCGGGGCACAGGCTCGAGCCAGAAAAAAACACTATACTCTAGGCAATGGAGATGATGGCACTTCTGGCGGCTCCGGCGGCTTGAGGCCGGGTGCAAAGCTGGGATAACAGTCGACGTCATCGCTGGCGTCGTCTCTGTACCTCGCCTAGCGCCATGTCATGGTTCGCAGAGGCAAGAAGATGCGACGCACCGCAGCTACCAACTTATGAAAAGTTGTAGGCATTGCCGGTGGTGGGAGAATGGCGGACATCTGGGCTTCAAGGGGCACGTATGGATCCGGTATAAGACAATGGGACTCGGCTATGTTTGCTATGTGCGTTCTGCTGGGTAGTTGTTATTACGGCTCGGGGTATCATTTGGAAGAGAGTACATGCGTCCTCGGGACGATCAAAGGAAGATGGTCGCGACACTGGCACTGATAAATAATGCCAGTAGAGCCGGAGAGGACATTACGGAGCCCATACCTCCTTGACTATCATCATTTGCATCGTTGTTCGAGCCTCCACCGTTGCCTCCACGGCCTCCATTAGTTGCCGACCCCTTGCTTGGTCCGGTCGAGTCGGAAGACGTCGAAGAAGTTGGCGACGTCCTCGAAGCCCCACTCGAGCTCCCGTTGGGCCTCACGGGCGGCAGAGTCTCCTTCGAGCTCACCCACGGCGCAACAACGCACTCCTTCATTAGTTGGTTGTCCACGTACCGCCCATTTTGCATCTCCGGCGTCAGGCTCATGAGGTACCCGTTCGAAAAGCTTCCGGCAGCCCAACCGACGATGCCGAGGAATACATCTGAGTTTTCGTTGATGAACTCATTTTGGGCGCAGAACTTTTCCAAGCACTGATAACTCGTCAGCAAAGAACCGCGCCGATTCGATTTCTCAAGCAAACCTACTGATGAGGATCGCGAGGCTCCAGTCTCGCTCACCATCGCCAGCCGCCCGATATCTCTCAAATGCTCGGCTAGCTCTCGGAACGAATCTACGTTGTCCGTCACACACTCCTCGTGCGTCCCCGAGTTGTCCTCATCGAGATACTTGTGCACATCCAGCACAAGCCCGTCCACAGATCCATCTGGGTTCCTGATATCCATCAACGTATCCACGCTGCCCGTTTCAAGCAGCGTCGCCGCGCTGTCAAAGTTTGTTCCGGGAAGCAGAATCATTTGGCTCGTCGCGCCCGCTTTGCGGATTGCATTGACGGCCTCCTGGCAGGTGTCGGCCCAATCATTTATGTCAAGGTGGTGCGGCTCGTTCATGAGTCCAAACATGATGCGTTCTTCATCGGCGTACTTGCCCGCTAGGGCACCCCAGAACGATGCAAAGTCGGAATTCGAGGGGCCACCCTGCCCGATGATTTGGTTGTTGTACCGGGCAAAGTTGTGGATGTCTATCATACAGTGGGCGCCTGTGGTGAGACATTTTTGCAGGAGTTGGTCGTATTTGGAAACGTTGCCTTCGTCAAGTGGTCCAGCTGGGCTCTTGTTGTTTACTAGGAATTGCCATGAGACGGCTGGATTTTCCAAGTTAGCCAGCGCCTACTGGGTCATAGCACGAGCGGCGGGATATGGGAACTGTTGCCGGGGAGCATACGGAGACGAAAGACATTGACACTCGAGTCGGCAATAAAGTGCTTCATTTGGCCCTCTCCATCGCCACCGCCAAGTGATTTCAACGGGAGCTGCGTCTTCGATGTCGGACAATCTCCCTTGAAAATGTTAGAGCGCCACGAGCGCAATTGGGTCAAGCAGTGCTCACATTGATCTCGCACCCAAAATCACCACCCGCAATGGCAACGCCCAAGAACTTCGTCTTGCCGCTCGCCAATCCACAGAGAAAGCCGACGCCAATTGCGAACCCATTGAACAGCAGCATCCTCGCATCAATCTCAATAAAGAGATTTATTGTAGCTCACTTGGGCGCCTTGTCCGTTTTCATAATGTCGAGCCGGACCTTTGATTTTATTCGGTAGTCCCTTGCATGTTCCGAATTCCCGGTTCCTGCTGACGCATTCGTGGCGGGAAGCCACAGGGGCTCTTCTTGAGAATGCATGACATCCGAAAGGCAGCGCCAGCGGCATCAAATTGACCGATCATGCGCATCTCGTTCTTGTTGGTCTGTTTTCTGCGGGTCTTCCGCGGTGGATTTCGCTCCTTTTGGCTAGGAGGAGTGAGCGAGAGGGGTGATCAGACGGTTGGGGTCTCACGTTCGGATTGGATCCGGGTTACGCTATGAACTCGTAGGCTGATTTTGCATCTAACAAGCAATGTGGCATGACCCTAACCCCAACCCTACAAGACCCAATCACGCTGGTTTTATCACGAAAGACGGATACGGAGCTACAACTAGTTGAAGTACCCTTCTACCTACTACATAATGGATGAGGGTTAAGGATGTAGACTGAGGCGCGGAAATTTTTGCGTCCTCCAGTCCATTGAGCACCAGTATGGGGAGTTCTGCATGGTGCCGCGACAGCTGATGAAGACGAGCTGAAACACATAAATAAAAGTCGGAAAATAAACAGCTTTGGTGAAATAGGGAAGGGGTTACACAGAGAAGAAAGAAGGAAGTTAAGACTTTTTTGACCCTGATTCGGCTGGGGGGCCAAATAATCACGTGGATAGCGTTTGGTGGCTCCGCGTCTAATGTTGTCCTAGCCCCAAGGAACACCAGGGCGGCATTTTCTCTTTTCCGTTCCATCAACGATTGACTAGAACACCGAACTTACTTGAATGGAGAAAACGATAACATCGGAAACTTATCCATTCAACTCACGAACCAAGATTGCCATATAGAATCGACATCGAGGTTCTCACACCTCAGTCTCATACCAGGCTCCGGTGACATGCAAAGCCTTTTGGGCATCGATCCCAAATTGTGACGTTAAGTAGCCTTGAGTCGTTGTTAAATGTCTTATGGGATATTACTACAACAAGGTGTGCGTGCTATTTTAAGTTCCCCGAGATCTCGGAAAGATTTTCTTCTTTCACCCCTTGCCAGACAACTTAGCCGGTGACTTACTAGAAATGCCAGCTATCTCTTCTCTTCGACACTAGATTTTGTACAATAATCTCACCTCGGACCGCGAAGCAGATACTTCTCAATGTAGTTACCCGGACGTGACAGATGTGCCTGCCACGTTAGTAGCAGCACTGGACATTATCGGGACCCGGGCAGCGATTTCTATCGATATTCCGGTTAGAAACTGTGGTGATAGGCAACCAAAATTGTGGGAAACAGTTAGGAAAAGATCGTGGCCCTACGCGATATGCTTCCGACCAAGGTTATTGCAATTGCTGGTTGTGGTACAGTCGCCTTTCTTGCCATTAGGGGCGTTACAGGATTTCTTGATACAGCAACGATTGCTGTTGCCGCCTGTGACATCGGAAACGATACAATCGAATTAGCAGATGATAATTCCATGGAGAACGGGAATTAAAGAAGTAGTGAGTGGGACGGGGTGATTCACCTGGGCAATGATTCGCAACCCAGTAAGCAAAATTGTCTCCAATGCATTCACCTGGATCTCCACAAATTCCGTTGAGTGTCTAATTCATATTAGCCACCTTGACTGGGGAACGCGAATTTCAGGTAAGTGAGGCAATAGGAAGCTTCAAGCTGCATACACCGTATTTCTCACCGTCATTGTAGTGACATTTTTCCCCATACGCAAGTACCAAAGGAATGAGGGGAAGAAGAAAGGCGCTGTAAAGCTTCATGGTGGGAATGTAGATGTCTGTAGAGTGGTACTTTGTTAAGAGATTTCTGGGTGGTGATCAGCGACTCTTTCCAGCAGCTCCCCTCGGGGCAGGCTGTCTTTAAGTACGTAATGTCCGTCGGGAGCGAGTAACAAGTCAACAAGCGAAAGAAAAATGGATTCCGAAGTTGGATTTGAGCCTCGGGGCAATTGACAGCCGTATGACACTCTAAAAGTCTCTATGACGCCTCTCTGCTTTGCAACGGTGATCTCAAAATTTGGCGCATGCCAAAATTAGTTCTAGCCTTGAAATTCGGTAGAGTATCGTAACCACTTTAAATTAACTAATTAATCAAATATAAGGCCCTCCAGCGAATCCAGCCCCAGGGAATGCACCTAACATCCAGACCGAATGCAAGCAGGCGGAGATAACACAGCCTAAAACCACATTTTCGGTTCTAGAAGGTGGGCCGCTCCTGCCCCGGAATCTCCTCGTTGCCAAGGAAATAGCGGCTGATTCGCCCACCTCCTCGGTCAGGTCCTTACCCGGGTAAGCTTCTTCTTGAGCTAACCAGGCTAATTAACTTCTGACCACTTGGAACTGGTAGAAGCCATGTCCACAGCAAGAGATCTTCTGCCAGATTTCGATGGTTGAGCATCAAAGATGGCTGTAGAAGATGTTTATTGATCGGGATGAAAATACTGCGTTTTGGAGCTCGCTACATAACGTCGCGGACCACTCTTGTTCCGAAGACTAGCATGTGAAGTCGAAGGTTATCTCCTGACTCTTCATATGACCCAGTTCTGACACTAACCACCTGATCTTCTCGCCGTTTTGCCGAATTTTAACCTTCGCTAGAGGCATGCAACTAGCTTCGAAAATTAATCTTTAGCTTGAAATACGTTTGTTATATTAGTATCAATAGGAGATCTAGCTTAAACTGGAGAGTATACTTTTTGCGTGGAGAAATGGAGAGTGGAAATTCGGCAAAACGGCGAGAAGATCAGGTAGTAAGCAACTCCACGCGATGAAATCGACCTTCCGGCGACTTTATGCACTGTCGCGAGCCGTAGGAGACAAAATTATTCAAAAATATATGGACGGCGAAAGCTACTTCTAGAAGTGAGAGACGTGGCTATCCATGAAATACCAGCCCATATGGCACGCTACCGATAAGCGCCCACACAATCAGCATCTAGAGATCTTTTGGCAACCACTATCTGGCGCGTATATTTCCTAGGCGAAGTGCTCACAGATTCCCCGCTGTTAGGTGCCTTTTGTAGCTAAAATCTTAACATTCTTGAGACTTGTTGCTTGGGCGACTTGATAGTGTAAGCCGGCCGTGCGTGCTCGGGGGACCGACAGGCGCATATCGATGCGAATGTTGCGGAGCTGCCCGTAAAACCGCGCGGTGTTGATATACCACTCCAAAGGCAAGCCGTCGTCTCCTTTGTAGTCGCCGTTCACGTACTTGTCCGTCTAAATGAGACCTAGGCCAACGAAGCTAGATGGGGCTTTGAGCGTTGGCCAATCTTTGGCCTAACAGTTGCGCCCATACGTATCAGCTGGCTGACATAGGCAATTGATCTGGGGACGAAACACATACATTTCCGATCATCTGAGTGCCAAAGTTAATAAAGACCGGCGTGGAGAGGAGATGTGTGCCTGATGGAATGTATACAATGGCATTCTTGTGGTGGCTCCGTTGCAGAATTCACCGCAGCGTTTACCATCGTCAATTGCCAATTGGAATGCTTTTGTGGAGTCCTGGAATTCAAGGTGAATATGAGAACACAGAGGATGATCTTGTCGTCCACGAAGACGTTTGACAGCTTACCTGGAGGCCAGTCGGATCCGCCCCGAAGTCGAGGACATTGCGGAACACTTTTTTTTTTTTTTTTGAATAGAATATCAGAAATGAAAAGTAGGAAATCGGGAGCCGATTGTAGCCGAGAAAAACATTTTCATGAGATGCTAGGATGCTTGCCTTGTAATGGGTTATCACCCCACGGCGAAGTGCCCATCCGTTGGATGTCTTCCTCCAGAAACTTAATTGTCGCTTACGCGCTAGCGGCAGGGTGCCATTGAGCGCAGAGAATGCTTCCACTTCAGCGAGAAGAGCTGCAGCCTTAGCAGTTTCATCCGTGATCTTCAAAAGGGGTGGCGGCGTCTCATATTTCTGCCTCTTAGAAATTTCAGTTCCGGGGCAAAGGATGTACCGGTTTCGAGCGACATGATCATATCGAGCATTGTTCAGTACAGTCATCTCTTCGTAGGCCTTGTTGAGGATCTCCTTAGCTCTTTTGATATCTTCCTGGTTGGCACTCCGAGTCAACGGACCAGCGGCAATGGCTCTGGGCCGACGTAATTGGAGTGCTGTCCATCTAAGACCTGGGGGCTTAGCAGTGCATGGTTGGGACCGTGAACAAACTTGGACGCGGCCACAATGCAAACGCAAAGTAATAGTGTAAAACGAGCGTCCCAAGGCGAAAAGAATCGCGTTATGTTGATTACTTTGAAATGGTTGATCGCCCTGAGCTACAATATGAAGAACATGGGCTTGGTCGCCAGTTTTAACCTCCGGCGCGCTCTAGCTGTGCTCCCAACCCTCCAGAGCCAGATCCTACGATTCGCACCAAGCTCTAATGAACCAAGAACCATGCCTGGCCGTAGCCGCTCCATCTCAACTGCCGCGAATGCTCTTAATCATAATACAAGAGCCGAATAAGCCTCCCGCGAGGTCGACAGTGGTTCGGTGACACAAGATGAGAGGCTGTTTTTCCCGTTAAATAAGGCACTCAGTCTTTCATCGACGAACATAACCAGTCCATGAAGATACCGTAGGCCATTCAACTGATAAGGCATCATCTCCGAAGTCGCGTCATCAATATAAATTCTGCCGCAGCTGAGTGTTGGTCTAAGGACATATATCGTCCTGGCCGTCCAGATGGATGCCAGAAATTGCTGATGGTGACACCACCACATGAACCCTACGCTAATCGCCAACAAGAACTTTTGGCAAAGCCCGGATAAGCATACAAAAATAATACCTGTTCCGATTTTCCCTACTAGCTTGAGAAAAAAAAGCAAACCTGCATCGTGTTGTTGGATGTTGGGACCAATAATGCGGAACCAATTTGCGGACGAATTTTTTTTTGCTAAGATGGTAGGTAGATCCTGCCCCTCCTGGCTATTGCTGACTGCCCGTTGCGTGCGGGCTGCGCGTCGGTGGTACCTGCGTCTCTGTGCGTTTTGTCAAAAGTACAGCTGTAAGCTGATGACTCCGGCTGTCAAAGCACGGAGTGGAGGCACAACTCCAAAATACTGAGTTGCAACTCTGAAGCGGGGTCAGCAACTCAAGGAGAGCATGCGAAAGCAGTTTCAACAGATAGACATCTTTAAATTGAATGATCTTATCGTCTTTTGACTGGTCTTGACATCGGCCCCGTACTTCTGACAGGTTGCACGGCTGGCCCAGTGAATCAACCACATCCACTCCTGGGGTGCTGGGGAGCATGCCGAGGCGGTACACAGGGACGTGATGACGGTTCATGGCCAGCCCTACCAACCTCTTAGTGGCGCTGGTGACGGCAACCAGCCTCGTGAACCCCTTAGTGACAGCAATGGCGATCAGCCTCACGAGCCGTTTGGTGGCAAGGGCGATGGTGAGAGGTTGGCGGCGGTGGAAAACTATGTGTGCGCGGAGCAACGAGGGTCCAGGATTGAGGAGTCGGACAGACAGGAATATGAGATGCCAGGCATAATTTGAGTAACCTGTTCTTCTGAGGCTGATACGGAGTGAAAGGAGCAATTATATTGGCGAGATTTGTTGGATATCATGGAGTACGAAGTTGGTAAGGGAGGCAACTTGGTGCGGGAGTTCGGCTAGCCGGTTCGACCTTTAAGGTATGGGAAAGTGTCTCTGATTGTGTGCCTTTTCTGCTTGGTTTGTCTCTTTTGAATTTCGCGCTCTCACGCACTCAAAAACTTCTCGCTTGTGGACATGTGAAGTCTTTGGGCTGTCTTGATTAGCTGTTTTCTTGGTCTTTACATTATTTTCGTTTGTATTAAGCCAGAACGAGGATTTAGAAGAGGCCTCTCTCAACTAAAGTTTGAATAAACGTGTGGATTCTGAAAAGAATCGCTATCTCTCTAGGTAGGACCTCGAGTCCAATACATCACACAAAAGGCAACACAGAATGGGTGCACAGACTTATAAATCTGATGGATGGTTCTTGCTTCAGAGAGCAAAAATCTTACAGATTGTCTCGAGAAAAGCCGGTCCCTGGTTCGATCCGAGCTTGTATTGGGCTTCTATTACATTAAGGCATTGCGCTGTGAAATGTTCCAAAGCACCTGACTATACCGCGCGTGTAGAGATCTACAGCAGTTATTCATATCTCATTACAATTACCCTTCTCGATTGAAAGATTGGTGCAGCCAAACTATATTTACTCTTTTCAACGACGTGAGCTGGTCCCGAAACCCCAGCACTTGGCCAATAAACGCTGTCCACCACCGTGGAACTCGCCGTCCAAACGCTTCCCTCGGATCAGCGTCTCTCCCAAGACCAAAGGTGTGGTAATTTTTCCCCGTCCGGATAAAGATCGTCAGGGTCTCCAGAACTGGAAAGTCCATGTCCCACACCTTCCAACTCCGCCACTGCGGGAGCCTCAGGAAGTCGTCGGTGGTCCCAGGCGACACTAGGGGCACGTCAATCGACAGGCTGCGCAGGTGCAGCCTCACTTCGGCATCGATGAGCCCGTACAACTCGCGAAAGCGGGGCGGGCCCAGCGCGGCCGGCGCCGATCTCAGGACGGATGGGCCACTTTCGGCCGCGTCGTGAGGCAGGCGGCGCTCAAAGGCGTACAGATGGCTGACGGCGCCGGGCACGAAGCTGGCGCACCGACGCGCCACCGAGTGCTCGTGCCAGTCGCCGCGGATCCTTCCGGGGACAATGTTGCTGAGGACCAGCGTCTCATCGCCGAGGCGGCCGTAGACAATCGGCGTGTTGCGTCCCCAGTCCGACTCCAGGTGGGGTTGAAAGGGAAAGTGGAGGCTGTCGCAGTGCGGCAGGAAGTTAAGATCGCCGCGCTGCGGGTTGCCTAGAATCGAGATAGCCCAGCGCCGCGACGCTCTGGTGGTCCAGAAGAGCGGGAAGGCCCACATTCTTGTTGGGAGCTGGAGAAGGATCGCTTTCTTTGCCCCGCCGTGGTTTCTAAGATCACCTATGCGACCGAAATGGCTTGTTGGGAGATGGGTAACCCATAGCCCATCCACCGTGACTGGCTTAATGGCTTGGATCGCCGTCTTCCATATCTCGTCCTGGAGTTCCAGTGGGAGGTATGGGAATCGGTGGAAGGTTTTGGCTTCCCCGGCTAGCTTCCTGGCCGTGATTGCTGCGGTGCCCTCCTGGCCTCTGCTATTGTGGGAAACATCCTTCCATGTCGCGTTGCTCAAGTTGAGAATCGTGCTTGGCGAAGGGTCGGGGTAGTCATCGAGGGATATTGTCGAACTTCTCGACTGTGAGTTTCGCTGTTTGTCCCCCATGTTGAAGAAACTGGAAACGAGGCCTTCTGGTCTATCCGTGAACTAATAGACTCGGTATATTTTCAAGGGCGTTGCTTGCCACACTAAAAGTGGAAAAATATCGATCTATGCAATGGAAACACTATTTTGCCAAGCGGGGAGGATGCCTTGCAGACGTATTGAGCCAAAGTATGTTTGGCCCCTTGACCTATGACTGCTACCTGACGCAAGACGGCACGGCAGCCAAATAAATCGGCTCGGTGTCAGATGTGAGCTTCAGAGATTAGAGGGCCCTGCAGCTTTGAAACTACCATATAGCCAAGCTCACCAACAATCACGCAACTCAGGGTTGGTTCGGGAAGGTGAACGACGGCAGAATGGACGTGATCCTGATCGATCACTGTGATCAGGCTTCGGGAAGGCTTCAGCTTTGTTGACTGCCCCGCACCATTCTTGCTTACATAATATTTGGAATTCAATTTTGAAGCTTAGGGTTAGGTTGCCTGTCTCGGCCTCCTTCGTTGCGTCCAGCGACAACAAAAGATCGTAGGAATGCCAAAACTTCTTGATCAATGACTTCTTCCTCCCAGGCACTGAAACAGCAGGCGTCGGCGCTGGGTTCAGCCCTCTGTTCCAAGGCACTTCCTCGCCTCCGTTGTGGGCCACATTGTCTATGTCGGCGCCCTTGTCGTCCTTGTCTCTCTCGAGTGGCTGCTCAATCAGATCGGACATCGTCCTGATCGGGCATCCGAGCAGAATGGCGACCGCCACGCTGAGAAGGTCAACGGTAAGAACATGCCCGGGAAGCCTGCCATCAAAGGCGTTGTGAAAGGGAAGGTGCCTGAGGCGTCGGATGCATTGGAAAAGTAGTGGACCGGCAGCCATGGATCGGCTCCCATTGGGGCGGCAACGTGATGCTCATGAACTCGGCCATGCTGGCTTCTTCCCAGTCTTTGGCCATCCAAGAGGGGCCAGGGCTCTTGTCTCGTTTCCCAGGCAAAGCGGGCCCACATGCCTGCATTGCGCGTCTCCCCCGAACCCGAGGGAACGGCCTCGAGATTGGCGAATACGGTCTGCAGCCAAGCCAGTTCCTCGGGTTCGAGGCAACGCGAGGCAACGAGCGCCCGGAATTTTTGGATAACCTGGTCTGATATTTCGTTGGCGGTCGCTATTGATACAGGACACGACACCAGGGCCGCTTCGCCGTGCACTTACCCAGAGTCTTAACTGTTGGTATATCCGTGGGAGAATTCGTGTCTTGGGGCTGCGACGATGCCGATAGCCCCATTGCGATTGACCGTTTATGCCAGAGCAATAGAAGAAGACCCTCCTTCAGATGCAACTAATCTTAACTGGAGACGGTACGAATACAAACGCAATCTGTCTCGGGGATATGCTCCGAAGTTCAAGGATGAAGTCGCCTCAGTGGGAAAAATGAGCGTTTTGTCGAGGGGATGTGCAACTTTACGTCAGCAAGGGGATGTATGCGTAGGGGCCGCCTACTAGGTTTCACTGAAGAGGATGAACATAGGCAAAGCTAGGGGTAATTAAAACAACCTCTCAGCGGACCCCCGCCATGAACCACCTTATCAATTTGGCAACCATAGCAACACCAACGAAAAGTTTCAGTTTCACTGCCAAATCTACATGTAACTATATTAAATCTTCAGGCAAAAGATCAGTTTCCATTGCTCTCTTCGAAGGCAGTTTCTCCTCGTAGATCGACGCGGTTCTGGCTCCTCAATTGCTCCTGAGTTGGATCTAAGTATGTCCATACCGTACATCTCGTCCTCCCCCTACTTTCGCTCTTCCACCAGTGCGTCTATGGCCTGAACAGCTTGCTGCATGGCAAAGGAATTTTTTTGCGCTGTTTGGCTAACCCTAACAGCTCGTTCCAAACCTTCAAAGCCCGGTTCTCTTCCATCAGGTTTAGAGGGACGAGAGATAGGAGCCAACTAAATCAATAACGTCCATCCCTACGTGGCGAAAACCCCTCCGCGCTGAAAAATTAACAGGTACTTCGACTTTGAACATATTGATCTGTAGAGCACCTCCGTTTACAGCAAATAAGAGTTCCTCTAATACGCTTCCACTATCACGCTCTTATCACCCCTAATACTTATAGAAGGTTATATCCGAGCTTTAGGACCTCGTTACTACGCCAGTAGTCGTTATGGGCCTTATGGCTATTGTAGTGTCCAGATCTTTACAAATCGCCAAGCAAATCAATACTTCTATCAAAACCAGCGATGATTTTTGTCATGGCGAAACCACTCTCACAAAGCCCTCTTTACATGGCCAACCCGTATATAGCTGGTGCCAAGGTCTGCAATTACTTAACATATGCCATTAGTTATGTGATAAACCTTGTTGACTTTCTAGTTAGACCCAAGGTTTAGCCAAGTTAGCCCGCGTTGAGACAAATCGTGATGCCCTAAATAAATACTCGAATATTTAGCACCGCGCTGTCGTCTGTTCCTCCCCTTCTGCGTATTTTCCCCATTTTCGGTCCTTTGGTTGCCGTTCCCCGCGGGCGTCCGACGGTGGCTAACGTCGGTCTCCTGACCCTCTTGGTTGAGTCGGATTTTGGCGTTTGGTATGCGTCGTCACTAGCCGGGCCGTTCCGGCTAGATCTACCGAGAAACGTTCCGACACGGCGGATATATCCTGGCGGTATCATGGCTTAGTATTACCCGGGACTACTACTTACGTACTGACGTAGATCAGTATACTTCATCCAATAGAGGCTCATATCTCCCGTGCTCTGCCCTGAAGGCATCCAAAATGGTATAACTACCCCATGGTAAGTGAAGTATACTGGGATGTGTGAAGTTTCGGACCGTGGAGGCCGGGTCTGTGGGGGCTTAGGTTTTCCCTGTTATACCCGGGTGCACGATAATATCCATAGATACCACCTGCTAAATACCCAGCGCAACCTCCAATCGGGAGTTCAAATCGGCAGTGACCACCAGCATCTGGATCAAAACAATCCGTCTTTTCTATTTATACCTTGTTACCCTGATGAAAACTCCTCAACCTCTTTCCTCAAATTTTATAATACCTCAAGCTTATCTCAACAAACTTAGCTTTTACTCTTACTTGGGTACTTACTTACTCACTCAATCTCAATATCCGCCAACTCCAAACCAACTACCATGTTTCTACCCCTCCCGCTCCTCCTCTCCCTTTCCCTCGCAGTGCCAATTACCGCCCTCCCCACACGTGCGGTTTCCCCTACGGCGTGCTCGCCAGACCCTTGCGAGGGAGTGAGCTTTGGCCCCATGAAACCGTCTTGCCAAGGTAGCATTCTACTGTGCTCCGCGCCGGGCAACATGATTGTGATGGCCGTCGGCTCGTGCGACCAGTGGTGCCATAGCGGTCCGAAGCACTCGTGTTCACCGTGATGGACTTGGGTGTGTGTTTGATATTTACGTGTTAGGAGAAACGGGGG
>Ga0247774_1000916_pt1 | contig 14911 bp, 8 predicted proteins | sample UWRJL001104B6_FD_179933 | JGI IMG/M metagenome (GOLD analysis project Ga0247774, IMG submission 179933) | Plant litter microbial communities from Arlington Agricultural Research Station in Wisconsin, United States - UWRJ-L001-104B-6 | ecosystem: Environmental > Terrestrial > Plant litter >... | reverse complement strand
AGGACCGGACGCAGCTAGCGCTCGAGCGGTGAACCAGCCCCAATTTCGGCCCAGCAGCCGGCGGGTCGGGGGCTCGAGGGTCACCGGAGCGTCCCCCAGAAAGACCGCGCGCGCCTCGGCGCCGCTGCGGCTGGTCAGTACTGCCCGCTGCTCGAGCTCGTCTCGGTAGCGCGGGCCAAAGGCGAATAGCACCCGCTGACCGCCGGTGCGCCCGAACATCGCCGCTCGAGACGAGGGCCAGCTCGTGGGCGATGAAGGCTCGATCAAGAGCAGGCGCGAAAAGAAGGCCGGTTCCTGAGCCGCGATCGCGGCCGCGTGATCGGCGCCGATCTCGAAGCCGGAAAAGATCACCGGACCGGCTGCCACATACACGCCGAAGCGCTCCTTGAGCGCGGCCAGCGCGAAGCGCAGCTCGGCTTCCGTATCGTCGAGCCTGCCGAACGTGTAGCGCGCGTCGCTGGCAGTGAAATCAGCGCGTGCCACGCCGCGCGGGCAGAGCACGAAGGGCGTGGGACCGGCGATGCTGCGCAGCGACGCGCACGCCCACTCTGGACGATCCGCGGAACCGTGCAGCGCGATCACGATCGGGCGCGGCGCGTTGGCTCCGAGTGGGACAGCGACCGCCGCCTTGCCGAAGCCTGCCACCTCCAAATCGATCAGCCAGCTGCTGGCTTTGAGCGGACTGAGCTTGGGCCGATGCGCGTACGCCCCTTCGGCCTTGGCCTTTTCGTGCTTGCACGAAGGGGCGACCGAGAGCGCGGAAAAGAGCAGCGCGAAACGCAAGACCGCCGCCGAAAACACGGGCGACTCACAAGCGTGCCTGACCACGGCACAGATCGTCCCACAACTTCTGCGTGAGCACCACATAGCTGTCGCGCTGTCTTACCCACAATGACTCACCCGCGACGGCGCTCGCCAAATCGAGCGCGCGTTTTTTGATCTTGAAGGAGCTCGTGTGCTCCAAAAAAGGGACGGGGCGTACGAAGCAAGGGCGAGCGTGCGGCGGCAAGTCGAGCGCTGCGCGGGCCACGCGCTCGACATCCAATGCGCCTTCCGAGACGACCTCCAAAAATCCGGCGCGCCCGGGGTAGCCGGGAACCGCCACGCCGAAAACCGCGACCCCAGGAAAACCCAAGCTCGCGTCGAGCACGCACTCGACTTCGAGCGCCGAGACGTTCTCACCCTTCCAGCGAAACGCGTCGCCCAAGCGATCGACGAAGTAGAAATAGCCCGAGCGATCACGGCGCAGCACGTCCCCCGAGCGGAAGTACGCGTCGCCCGCTTCGAAGACGTCACGCACGACCCGCGCGTCCGAGGCCTCGCGATCGGTGTAGCCGCGAAACGCGCCGTGGGGATCGGCTGTGCTGGGGAACACGCGCAAGAGCAGCTCGCCGGGCTCGTCCGCCGCACAATCTTTGGCCCAGCCGCCTTCACCCCGTGCCAGCGAACGTTGCTCGGAGTCGAGCCGCGCCAAACGAAAGCCGCGCCGACGCTCGAAGGGCACGTGACCGAGCGAGCCCACGGTACCGGTCAGGTTGAGGATAGCCGCGGGCGCTTCGGTGGAGGCGTAGAACTCGCGGATCAGCGGCTGTCCGAAGCGGCGCTGGAACTCGCGCCAAACCTGGGGCGGCAGACCGTTGCCGACGGCCACGCGCAGCCGCAGCCCGCGCTCGGCTGCTGTCGGAGCCGAGTGCACCAACGCCCGGCACAGGTCGCCGATGTAGAGCGTGGCGGTAGCCCCATAACGGCGCACATCGCTAGCAAACTCGCGGGCACTGAACTTACGGCGCAAGGCGATGGGAGTACCGGCCACGAGCGCCGCGCCCACGCCGATCAACAGGGCGCTCGAGTGGTGCAGCGGGAGGGCGCAGTACAGCTTGTCTCCCGGACGGAACTCGAAGGCAGTGCTACCGAAAATCGTGGCGGCCGAACGGGCCCGCTCATGACTGACTCGACACGGCTTGGGTAATCCGGTCGTGCCCGAGGTGAAAATGAGCACGAAGTCGCCCTCGGGGTCGGCGCGCGCAGCTTCGAGCGGGGCTGCATTCTCCGCGAGCTGATCCAGCTCACCGCCAGCGAATTCGAGGACACGGCCCGTGGCTGCCGACGCTTCGCTTTCGGACCACCCTTGCCTCACCACGCTCTCGACCAGCGACAGCCGGGGCGCGACGGCGCGCAGCGCATGCGCGAGCGGCTCGCCACGCAGCTCGGGATTGATCAGCGCGGCCGTTGCGCCAGCGTAGCTGATCGCCAAAATCAGCCCGAGATAGCTCGGTGAATTGCCGCCGATCAAGGCCAGCACGTCGCCCGGCTGAACCCCCGCATCGACTAGCACCCGCGCCACGCGGCGCGCGTGGCTTTTGGCCTGGGCAAAGCTCACGCGTTCGTCGTCCAGCTCGCAGAACAGCGCGTCCGGGGTGCGCGCTGCGTGGGCCTCGAGCCAAGCGATGAACGGCGCCGTGCGCGACGCCTGGGCACTCCGGACGGCGGGCAGCACGCGACCGACCAGCACGGGGATCCGCGAAAGTTCCGAGTAGCGCTGCAGAAACCACGCCGACCAGGGCCGTAAACTCACAGCCCGCAGCCTTGATTCGTCTGAGGGTGCTCGTCAACCAGCGGCGATCCGAGGATACTTTGCCGCAGGCATGCGTGAGTACAATTTCGACGGCCTCGTGGGCCCGACGCACCACTACGCTGGGCTGAGCTACGGCAACTTGGCCAGCACGCTGAGCCGCGGGGAAATGGGTGACCCGCGCAGCGCCGCGCTCCAGGGACTCGAGAAAGCGCGCTTCTTGGCCAAGCTGGGCGTCCCGCAAGCGCTCTTGCCGCCGCCGCTCAGGCCCAATTTGCGCGCGCTGCGTCGGTTGGGGTTTGCCGGCGTGAGTCGGGACGTGTTGCCGCGTGCGCTGCGCGTAGCGCCGGAGCTGCTCGCGCTCACCGGCAGCTCGTCCTCGATGTGGGCCGCGAACGCCGCCACGGTCGCGCCGTCCCGCGACACCGCGGACGGTCGCGTGCATTTCACGCCCGCCAACCTGAGCTCGATGTTCCATCGAAGCCTCGAGGCGGAGGGCACCACCGCCACGCTGCGCGCCATCTTCGCGGACAGCGAGCGCTTCGTCGTCCACGATCCGCTACCCGCGGGCGCGTTGTTCGCAGACGAGGGCGCCGCCAATCACTCACGCCTTTCGACGAGCCAGGGCGTGCTGCACGTCTTCGGTTGGGGGCGTGCCGCTGACCAGAGCGCACAGCCACGCGCCTTCCCGGCCCGGCAAACGCGCGAGGCCAGCGAGGCCTGCGCCCGCCTGCACGGGCTGCGAGAAGATCAGCTACTGTTTTTGCAGCAAGCGCCAGAAGGCATCGACCAGGGCGCGTTTCACAGCGATGTGCTGTGCGTCGGCAACGAGCAGCTGCTCTTGGTTCACGAGCTGTGCTTCGCGGGCTCGGCGAAGCTTGCCGAGCTGCGCGCTCGGCTGGGTGACGAATTCGAGTTGGTCGTGGCCACGAATGCCGAATTGCCGGTGGCGGACGCGGTTCATGCCTACCCTTTCAATTCGCAGCTGGTCAGCCTGCCGGAGGGCGGCATGGCGATCGTGGCTCCGGAAGAGAGCCGGGCCACCCCGAGCGCGCGCGCCTTCTTGGAGCGCGTCCTCGGCGAAGCAAACGCAGTGCGCGCCGTGCACTACGTGGACGTGAATGGTTCGATGAAGAACGGCGGCGGCCCAGCCTGCCTGCGCTTACGCGTACCGCTGACCCACGACGAAGCCCTGGCCATCACGGGGCGCGTGCTGCTCGACGACTCGCTGTACGAGATCGTACGCGCTTGGATTCTGCGCCACTACCGGGATCGCGTGGCGCCCGCCGATCTGGGTGATCCCGAGTTCTTCGACGAGAACCGGCGCGCGTTGAGTGATCTGTCCGAGATCCTCAACCTGCCCATCGACTTGCACGAGTAGGGCCTGTCCCCGGGTTCGTCCGACTGGTAAGTCGCGTCACCCGAGCAATGCCGAGGCGAGGTATTGAACGGCTCTCAGATTTTGAACCGGTCGGGCGCGGCGTCACTGTTTGAACCAGAGCGAGTAGAGCTGACCGCGTGTGGACGGCGGGCGCGTGCGGGTGACGACTTTGCCGAAGCCGAGTGCAGCGAGCTTTTCCTCGTTCTTGAAACAGCGGTCCTCGGTCACGGCGATCTCGGCGACGGAGGCCAAGGTCTCGGTCCAGTCCTCCGGCATGGGTGTCGCGGGCTCACCGGGGAAATCGCGCTGGCGCGGGCCATACACGGGGACTCGCAGACTGGACACCGGATACAAGCCGGTCGGGTACGAGCCAGCACAGGAGAACACCGCCACCGTGTCGTTGAACGGTTCGCTCGGAGGCTTGTCGGGCATTTGCGCGAGGCGCATGCCACCCGGCGAGCCCAAGCCTTGTGCGCGGCGCAGCGCGAAATCGTAAAACATGATGTCGCCGGCGAGCGAATCGGTGCCTTTGCTGCGCGGCGCCCATAAGATGTGAGTAGCGCCCAGCGAGCGATACAAATCGTACACCGCACGCGGCGACGCCTGTAAGCCGTAGCTGATGCCGTACTCGAACGGGAAGCGATCCATGATCGACTGCGCTTCCAAGCCCAGGTGATTGTTTTCGTCGTGGACGAGCACACGCGCGCGCTTGGGCAACTCGCGGGCCACCGCTTGGAATTGGCCCTGAACGTAGAAGCGCTTCTCGTAGTTGCCCTCGAAGCCGGACGACAGCAAATCGATGCTCTTCTTCAGCGGCGACTTGGACATCGAGTGCGTCTGGAAGAAATACACGTCCCCGCCCCACACGACCTGCAGCGCCACGAGCAAGCTGAGCGCAACACTGGCGATCACGCCGCTGCGCCAGGCGAGAATCAGCAGTGCCGCAGTCGCCGCCGCCATCAAGGGCATGATGCCTTGCAGGTAGCGGTCTTGGTGATGGACCCAGTACCAACACAAGATCGAAAAGTGAACCCAGCCCACCAGGCCCCACAGCCTGAGGCGTGCCCGGCACAGGATCAGGCAGGGCAAGAGCAGCGTGAAGAGCGAGCCGAACACCGGCGTGCGGCCATGCAGCTTGCCCCAATCATTGGGTACGAACGAAAACGTGAACAGCGCCTTCAGCGAGGTGAGCAAGCCCGCGAACGTATGCGGCGGCTGCCACATGTTCGCTTCTTCATAGGCCCACTTGAGGCGATAGGCGGACTCGCTGGTCCAGGGCCGAACGCTGAGGAAACGGTTCAGCACGGGGTAAACCGGATCCCCGTGCGAGATCCAATTGGTCAGCCACAACGGGGCGCTGCACAACAGGCCAACGCCGGTCGCGACCAGCGGCCCGCGCCAGACCGAAAGACGCGTCGCTCCCCCCGGCACGGGGCGCCTCGCGCTGAGCCAGAGCACGCGCACCGCGAGCGCCATGATCGGGATCGGCGCGAGCAACATGGCCGTGGTCTCTTTGACCATGGCCGCCGCTCCCAACAAGAGGCCGAGCAACGCGCACCAACGGGCCGAGAGCGAACGCCAAGCGAACAGCGTGACTAGGCACACGGGCACGCCGTACATGGCACCGAAGTGGTCGGCCCCCACGGCCAAGCTGCTGTCGTACAAGAGCACGCCCGGAAACAGAAAGCGCACCGCCCACACCGCGCGCGGATCGGCGCGCGGGACCAGACGCCGAATCAAAGCCGGGAGACCGATCAGCGTCGTGACCAGGAAGGTCACGAACTCGAGGTGCGCGGACAGCACCATGCGATCGAACAGCCGGCTCTTGGGCAATAGAAATGCCCAAGAAAACAAGTAGCTGGTGAAATGAGGTCGCGAGTCGAAGACCCAGCCCTCGTCCAAGCGGCGCACACCGCCGTAGGCCACGTAGTCTTCGGCCAGAGCCAAGTGCTTCCAGCGCGAATCGAACTGTACGTTCTCGGGTGACAGGATCAAAAAATAGACAGCGAGCAAGCCGACGAAGCCGAACGCGATCCCGAGCAGCCCAACCGCGCCGAGCGGCCGCGGCCTTCGAGCGAGCAAGCGTCGACGCTGCGTGAGCCGGCGAAACAGCGCGTGCAGCTCGTTGAGGTTCAGCGCGATCAGCAGCAAGGGCAAGACGAAGAACAGCGCCGTCCGATACAGATGGAAGAGGCCCGCCAAGAACATGCCGAGCTCGAACTCGAACAAGCCAACGGCAAAGGCAATGCTCAGGAGCTCGAGCGTGGACAGGCCACGTACGCCCAGCAACCGCAGCGTGCGCGAGCCCATGCCGAAGCAGGCGCAAGCAACCACCAGCGAGCACAGCCAATAACAGGCGTAGTGCCAAAACAGCCACTCACCGACCGGGTAGATGTCGTGGACGAAGCTGCCGAATAGGGCGCTGCCCCCCACCAGCAGCAACGCCACGGCCAATTCGCGATACCTGCCGGCTAGCCACTTCACGGGCGAGCCCAATAGCGCGCCTTCGCTCGGCTGGCGAGCGCGAACTCTGCTACGCGGTGCAGAGCTTCCGTGAAGGCGCGCTGGCTCGGGGGCTCGGCGCGGTCAGTCGGCCGCGACGCGCTCGCCAGTGGCGACGACGCGATACGAGCGCACCGACTGGTCCATGGCGGCAAACACGGCGCCGATCAGGCCCGCGTCATCACCCAAGGCGCTGACCATCACGGGGATGCGTGAGCCTTTGAGCGAGTGGCGAGCGATCGAGCTGCGGGTGCCTTCGAGCAGCAGATCGCCCGCTTCCATCACGCCGCCACCGAGCACGATCATTTGTGGATCGAGGATGTTGACGAGGTACGACACACCGACGCCCAGGTGCTCGCCGACGGCTGCGAAGATCCTGCACGCCACCGCGTCGCCGGCACGCGCAGCGTTGGCCACGGCGGCCTGATCCAGCGGCGTCGCGGAGCGCAGGGAGGTTTGCTCGCCTGCCACCAGGGCGGCCTCCGCGGCACGCACGATGGCGGGGCCCGAAACCAGCGTCTCCAAACAACCGCGCATGCCGCACGAGCACAAGGGACCGCCCGCGACGACGGCGCAGTGGCCGATCTCACCGCTGAAGCCTTGCGTGCCGGAGAACACGTGACCGTCGATCACGATCCCGGCGCCGACGCCGCTGTCGACGTACGCCCAAACGAAGGAGCGCACGCCCTTGGCCACGCCCGCGCGGCTTTCGGCGATGGCGCTGGCGCTGGTCACGTTGTTGACCACCACTGGCACGCCCAACGACGCGGCCAACATGTCTCGAATCGGCACTTCTGTCCAAGACAGGTTCGGTGCGGTGGCCACTAGGCCGCTCTCCACCTTCACCAGGCCGGGCACCGTGACGCCGACCCCTTGCAAGCGGTCGCGCGGGAAGCCCGCGGCCTCGCACACCTCTTCCGCCAGCGCGGCGGCGGCGGCCACGGTGGCTTCCGGCTGACCAGGCAGCGTGGGCACTTCGCGCCGAACGCGAATTTCGCCGCGCGCGTCGGCCAGGCCGACGGTGGTGGTTTCGACCCCGAAACAGATCCCCAAATAGGCGGCCGAGGCGTCGTTGAACTCGAGCAGGCGCGCACGGCGCCCCCCGCTCGCCACGGTTTTACCGTAACCGACCTCTTGCACGATGCCGCGAGCCAGCAAATCTTCGACGATCGCAGAGACGGTGGGTTTGGTCAGCGTAGACCTTCGAGCCAGATCTGTGCGCGAGACTCGGCCGCCACGACGAATGATGTCGAGGACGATCGAGCGGTTGACCTCGCGCATAGCGCGGCTGTCGACCTTCCCTTGGACGTCATGCTGCATGGGTGTTCACCGGGGGGGGTTGTGGAACTAGTTCCAGAGCAGTGTGACCCAAGACACGGCCTGGGTCTACGAAGTTCGCCAAAGTTCGCGGCCGCTGCAAAACTCTCCGCCCACGGGAACCGGTTTCATGCCGCATTAGTGGCCGATTGGCGCTGGGGCCAGGCAGAAATCCTGGGAAACTCGCGGCCGACTCGGGCCTGAAACGCGAAACACAAGTCGGCCAGTAGCCCACATGCCCGCGACGGCACGCACATAGGTCAAAAAAAGCAGGCTGGCGACGTCCTCTGCTGTCTTGGGGTCAGTGACGTCCGACCTTGCCGTGCTCCCAAAGCAGCGACACCACCCGCAGCGCCACACTGAGCGTGGCGTTGGCTGCGCTGCGAATGGCGGCCGCTCGCAGCGTGTCGCTCGGAAGCGAGGCCAAGAGCGCGTCCTTCAAATGGGCACTGCTTTGGGACAGGATGGCGCGCAAGCGAGCAGGTGGCAGCGCGCCGGGCAGCGTCTGTTCGGCAATTCGATAGCTGCGCGGGTTGAAGTAGGCAGCCACTGACGCACCGACTGCGAGCGGTGACTTCGACGTCAACGCCTTCAATTGCTCGGTCAGCTGGAGCTTCTCGTCTCCGGCGGCTTCGCTCAGCGCGTGCTCCAACACACGCGGCAATTCCTCGACCAAGATTTCGAGCTGCGCAGCGCGAGCCCATGACTCACGAAAGCGCGAGCCGTCGTCGAGCGCCTCGCGCGCCGCACGAGCCGTTTCTGCGTCGCTGCTGGAAACAAGGCGCAGCCAGCGTTCGAGCGAGCTCCGTTGATCCTCTGGCAAATGCGGAAAAATGGGGCGAAGATCGAAGGCTTCGCCCAGGCTGGCCTGCAAGTTGCTCTCGAGCAAGCGCGGGTCGAGTCGCGCGAGCCGCTTCGGGTCGAGCAACAGGTCGAGCAGTTGGGTCAGTGCATCGAGTCGGCCCCAAAGCAGGTCGTTGGCCCGCCACGACGCTTTGAAGAAGGCGCCGAAAGCCGCAAGCTTGTCTCCGCACAGCTTATGCGTGAACTCCTGGGCAAAGCCGCGCTTGGAATCCAGTGGGCTAACGCGAACCGTACGGATGAAATCTCTGCCGCGCAGCTCGGATACCAGCTCGAGCGGGTACGCGACCTCATCGATCTGCGGAAAGCATTCGTAGAGTCGGCGCAGGTCCGTGCCAGCGAGCAGCCTGCGCTCGAACGCTTCCGCTGCGAGCAAGAACTGGTCTTCGGCCTCGGGCGCGGCGACCCCTTGCTGCCGAAGGCCGTGCAGGGCGTCCAATTCCTCGGCGCTGACCTCACCCGCGTCGGTGCCGGTTTTGGTGCCAGCGAAACAGCTCGGGCGCGGTAGCCGGCGCAGGACCGCCCGCGCTCGCTCGGCGAGCTCCAGCCAGAGCTGCGGCTCACCCCATTTGGGCATGGAGCTCCGAACGAAGCCCGAAAGCTCACTGGCCAGACGTGCACGAACGACTTCGTATAGCTCGATTTGCCGATTGATTGCCGAAAGCAGCCGGCGGTCGATCTGAAAATGCTCGACCTGTTCCGGGTCCTTACCGGGTAGAGCAACCGAAACGCTCCTCCCCGCCTGATCGCGACCGACACTCGCGTAGTCGTCGACCAGGTATGTCAGCTGGATCAGGCGACGAAAGCCGAACAGAACGTCGAATTGCGCGAACAGCTCGCTCAGACGCGGTTCGGGGCACTGGCACAGGGCATCGATCAACGGCCAGAGCTTAGCCAGTGGCGCTCGTTGGCCAGGCCGCGAGCGCTCGGCCGACGCCGGGTCGCCCGATGTGCCTGCCACCACTTCCGCGGCGAGCCCGGCGATGCGCGCGCGACGATAGGCTCGAGTGGCGGGCGTCTCGAGACTCGGGGTGGCTCGCGGATCTGCTAGGGCAGCGGCCGTGGCTTCCTTGACCAGGGCTTCGTAACGCTGCACCTGCCGGTTGTGCTGTTCCACCCGGGCCAAATCGCCGTCGATGCTCTCGAAGCGAGGCAAACCGCTGGCTGCGGCATAGGCAACCGGCAGCAGGCGACGCGCGGGATCGGCGCGGTCCGGATGCACCGGCGGTACGAAGCTCAGCGCTTTCGGGTCGGGATCGACATATAGCAGGTAGCGGCTCACCTGACGATCTGCGAGCCGAGAAAAGATGGCGCTGATCGTGCTCGTGAAGGGCTTGTTCTCGAGCACGCCGCCGTCCATGAAGATGGCCTGCCGTGCCGAGCGCCGTCCCTGTTCGTCCTGGAATGGCTGAAGCGCTCCCCAGTAGCTGAGCCGAGCGTTCACTGCCTGTGCCGGGCTAGTGAAGTGCTCGTTCTCGCCCACCTCGGGCCTTGCCGGAATCGTCACTTTCAGCGGCTCGAAGGCGCCGGGGAAACAAGACGTGATGTGCGAAAGCGTCGTCAGCGCCTCGATGTTGATCTCAGCGGCGGACGGATCGCACGGCCAACCATCGCCCGCGGCATTGCGCGCGAAGGGCAGATTGCGACGGTCGCGGTGTTTGAGCCGGAACAGCGTGCGGTGGTCCTGCAACTGAATCGGGTGCTTCAAAGCATCGAACCAGACACGCTTCTGGCCGTCGATGTCGGTTGCGGTGACGAATAGGTCGAGCTCGCGCAGCGTCGATACGTCTTCCAGCTCGTTGCTTGGGGTCGGCGAGCCCAACAGCTGAGCCAAAGCGGCGCGCAATTGCTCATGGAAAAAAGCGCCGTCCAGCACGGAGCTCTTGGCAGGGGCGCCCTGCGAGTCGTGGGCGCTGCCCTCCCCGATCGACAGCAGAGACTCGATGTCGGCAGACTCACGCCATAGGTTGGCCGTGCTGCCGAGCTCGGTGCCGTTGCACAGCGCTGCCGAAAGCAGCACGCTATTGATGCCGCCGGCCGACGCGCCGCTCAGGATGTCGACCACGATGTCCGAATCGGTCAACGCCTTGAGCAGCCGATACACGCCGCGGCCACGCACGGCTCGAAATAACTCCTGAGCGACGCCGTTGATGTAGACGGCCAGGGAGACGCCGCCGAACATGACCACACCGAGCCGTACCTCACGCGAGCGGGTAGACATTGCTCGCAACGGTAGCTTGCTTTGCGGCGCTCAGGGAGCAGCGTCGACGGTCATCTCTTCGACGCTTCCGCGAGTGCGAATCGAGCGCGCGGCCGAGCGCTCAGATCATGCCACTCGCGGCGCGCAAGGCGGACACGTCCGAGATGATCATACAGCCGGTCTCTCGACCTAGCATACCGGTTCGAGTCCACTTGCGCAGCTGCTTGTTCACGCTCTCTCGTGTGGCACCGACCATGCTCGCCAGATCTTGTTGAGAAAGGCGAACCGGGATGCGCACGCGTGCCCCGGTGGGTTGACCGTGCTTTTCCGCCAGCGAGAGCAACGCTTGAGCCAGACGTTCGGGCACGTCCTGACAAGAGAGGACTTCGAAACGCTTGGTCAAACTCCGGACGCGGTGCGCGAGAACCTCGATCAGCCCCACCGCCAGGCTCGGTGAGCTTGCCATCAGCGACAGCAGCGCGGGACGATCGATCGCTGCCAGCTCCCCTGGTTCGAGCGCGATCACGCTGGCCGAACGGGGCTGACCGTCGAGCACCGACAGCTCCCCCAGCACCTCGCCGGGACCCATCACCGAGAGCAGCATCTCTTTCCCGTCGCCACCGCTGGTGACCGCTTTGAAATAGCCGCTCAACGACAGAAAAAGTGTACCGCCGGGCTCGCCCTCCCAGACTACGAATTGCCGCGCGGCGTAGCTTCGGACGCGAATCAAGGCAGCCAGTGGCTTTCGCACCTCGGCATCGAGCGATGCGAACAGCGGGATCCTCGCGATCAGCTGGAGCGGATCGTGGTCGCGCATCGGGCCTCCTGAGGAAATGCTCAAAGGTGTGACGGACTTCATACTCGTCGCCTCGGGGGAGGGTCAATAGTCGCCAAGATGAGGGATGCGCCCCTCGAGCGGCAATCGATACTGCCGCGCGGTTGGTCTGTACCCAGGAGACTTTATCGTGGCTGAAACACCCCCAGACTCTCGAGTCATCCCAAGGATCGATAGCGCACCCAGCTACCGTATGGACGATTGCGGGAATAGAGCGCTGCTACAATTCTCACCCGCGGACAAACCGAAATTCTCACTCGATCTGGGCACCCTCTGGTCGGACTTGAAGCGACTGAAGTGGTTCGTTTCGGCTGGATTCTGCTCGAGCACTCACTGCTTTCTGGTTCTGGAGCGGCACAGGGCCGAGCTGCCGGTGACTCGGGCGGTGGCGCGAGCATTGACGACCCTGGAACGGGTATTGACGGGCGAGAGCCCCAAGGTGCTGGCCTACGAAGAGTCGGTGTCTACCTCGACGGTCGCCGCGAGGTGCGGCGTCGGTCTGCAGAGCATTGCTGCCGAAACCACGGTCTCAGCGGCTCCGGTGCTGATTCTACTCGCGGCACACAGCGCTCGAGGCATCAAGCTCGGCAGCGCCTTGGTTCGCCCGATCACCGGCGCCGAAGGCGAGCGCTGGCTAGTCCGCTACGAACGGCCAGACCGAGAATTCAAGGCTGCGCTCAGCGAGGCGGAGTGTGAAGTCGTGCGACTCCTGGTCGAGGGTCGCAGCCACGCGCAAATGTCGCGCATTCGTAACCGTTCGGAGCGCACGATCGCCAATCAGCTGGGGTCGGCATTTCGCAAGCTCGGTGCTTCGGGCCGGACGGCGCTGGTCGCGCAGCTGCTGCGACAACGCCAATCAAAACCCGACACGGATGCCGAGCAGCGACTCCACTAGGCCGATTGGACTGACGGTAGTCACGAACTGGGAAGCGGCCAACGTCAGCCCGACCGCGCGGCCATCGAGTCGAACACGCCAAGATTAACCTAGCTCGTTTCTCGATACGGGATTTTCTAGCGGCGGAGCACGCGTGCCGTGCAAGTGACCCAAGGTATGTGCTTGTCGACTCGGGTCCAGAGGCAAACGCTTGCGCGAAGCCCGGCCATCCTTTACACTCTGAAAACTCCCGATGCGCTCTGCTCGTTTTCAGTTTTGGTTTGGCTATTGGCACGCGGTCAACGCGGCGTCAGGGCCCCGCCTTCTCTACTGAAAGACAGCGAGAGAAAGCACAAAACCCCTGGTCGCCGCGGCGCCCGGGGGTTTTTCGCTTTTGTGCCTCGAAAGCTCGAAACCTCACTCCCCCTTCCTCAGGTTCCCATGCTCGAAACCAAAGACCTCCGAATCGTGGATACGACCTTGCTCAAGAGCCCCAACGAAGTCACCTCCGAGTTGCCGCTCTCCGAACGCGCAGCAAGCGTCGTGTTCAGCGCACGACAAGAGATCCAGGCCGTGCTGCACGGCGATGATCGTCGGCCACTGGTGATCGTCGGGCCTTGCTCGATTCACGACCCGGAAGCGGCCGTAGACTACGCCGGGCGCCTGCTGGAGCTGAAGCGTTGTTACGCGCAAGAGCTGTTGATCGTGATGCGGGTCTACTTCGAGAAGCCGAGAACCACCGTGGGCTGGAAGGGGCTGATCAACGATCCGCGCCTGGACGGCAGCAACGACATCCCGGCCGGGATCCGCAGCGCGCGGCGCTTGCTCTTGAATTTGGCGGAGCTCGGCATGCCCGCCGCCACCGAGATGCTCGATCCGATCATCCCGCAGTACATCGCCGATCTCGTGTCGTGGACGGCCATCGGCGCGCGCACGACCGAGAGCCAAACCCACCGCGAAATGGCTTCTGGGCTATCGATGCCGGTGGGCTTCAAGAACGGCACCGACGGCGGTCTGGGCGTGGCCATCAACGCCATCATCGCGGCCTCTCGAGCGCACAGCTTTCTGGGCGTGGATCCCAACGGACACGTGGGCGTGGTGCGCACGCGCGGCAATCCGCACACCCATTTGGTGTTGCGTGGCGGCAACTCCGGCCCGAACTACAGCCCCGAACAGGTCGCCGCAGCCGCGCTCGCGCTGGGGCGCGCCAAGACCAACACGCGCATGCTGGTCGATTGCAGCCACGACAACAGCGGCAAGAATCATCTCAAACAGCCCGAAGTGCTGGCCGAGATCGGCGCGCAGCTTCGCGCGGGCTCGGAGCACCTGCTGGGAGTGATGATCGAGAGCAACATCGCCTCGGGCAAGCAGGAGCTCACGGGCGACAAGTCGGCCTTGGTGTACGGGCAAAGCATCACCGACGCCTGCGTCGACTTTGCCACGACCGAGCAAATGCTGGCGCAGTTCGCGGACGACGCGGCGGGCCGTAACCCAGTGCGCGCCAGCGCTTGAAGCGCGGCTATTGCTCGCTGTAGCTCAGAAACGGTCCGCTAATCGACGCACGGAGCCCCGCCGAACACCGACTTGCACGCGGTGTCGGCGTCGGCTGCCGTGGCTCCGGGCTTGGCCAGCGCCTCGAGGGCACGGCTCACGTACAGCGTCCGGCACTGCAGGGTATTGCCGCCCGCCTTGGCCAGCTTGACGCTGTAGTCACCATCGGCCTTTTCGAGCATGAGGCACTGCTCGCTGCAAGCGCTCGCGCCTGGGAAGCCGGCGGGGCAGGCGGTTTGTGCCAAAGCACAAAAAGCTTCGCAATTGCCGCCGGCGACGCCGTTGTCGCTCGAGCCGCAGACGCCGGCGCCCAGCGGGCTAACGTGCGGGCAATGTCCTTTCGCGTCGATCAGTAGCGCGTTGAACTCGTGCGCGTTGCGACAGCCGATGGTGTTCACCGTTCGGGTGTCCTGCTTCGTGCCCGCGTCGGTGGCATCGCACACCGCGTTGCACTGGTCTTCGCTCTCGTAGACTTTCAGCTCGTCCGTCGGGCACGCGACCATCAGAGCCCTGCAAAAGTTGGCACAGATGGGCGGCCCCGAGCCCAGACAAGGACCCGATGGGCGGACGCCTGCAGTCTCGCAAAGCGCCTCTCCCTCGACCGCGGCGCGACTCGCATAGTACAGACGGCAGCCGAGCGTATCGACGGATTTTCTGCCGGATTGCCAATCGTAGCCGGGCGTCTCCTGGGTGCCACTCACGGACAGGTGAGTCGCCGGTTGGATCGCGCGGCACTTTTCGATGCAGGCATTGACGTCGCCCGCTTCATCATTGCCGAACACGGTGCCGAAGGGATTTTTCGAGCTGCCGTGGCACGC
>Ga0247774_1000914_pt1 | contig 14942 bp, 6 predicted proteins | sample UWRJL001104B6_FD_179933 | JGI IMG/M metagenome (GOLD analysis project Ga0247774, IMG submission 179933) | Plant litter microbial communities from Arlington Agricultural Research Station in Wisconsin, United States - UWRJ-L001-104B-6 | ecosystem: Environmental > Terrestrial > Plant litter >... | reverse complement strand
GTGAGTTTGGAGATGGCGGATTCGACAGCAATCCGAGCCATGTTTACACGGGCAAGGACGGCGTGGCAGCGACGTATGCACCGGCTCCCCGGCGCCGGCTCGGCGGCGCGTGGCGCGATATTTGTCTCGGGTTCACCGTCGTCACGGTTCCGATGTTGCTTTTCAACTTCGTCCTTATCGGGCTCATCGCAGCACTAAGGGAGCCGAACAGTCGGGAAACAATCAAGCATGAAGGCGCTATCTTCGTCGACATCAGCGCCACGACATTCACGACGGTAGCATCCCTGGCAAGTACCGTGGCTGCCGTTCTCGGCGGGTTTCTAGTGCTTCTCGCGGCATATCCATCGGCAAAGAAAATGGCGACTGCCTCGTGCCAAGGAAACTCGGGTGGCCTGCCGTCCCCGTACCAATTGATGATGATAATGGAGATTCGAGCAGGATCAGTTTGGCGGACAATCTGGCGACTTGTTGGTTATTTTACTTCTTAAAGGAACAACCGAGCACCCCTAGCTGGATCTCTTACACTCTTATCCATGGTAATGGCTCTCGGCGTGGCTATGAGGTATGTCCAATCACCCTGGACTTTTTACCGGCATTGATCATGAGCAAGCAAACCAACGCCATCAACAGTTTTCTTGTAGCCGTGACTGACACGTGGCTGCACTTGACCACCAAGGCCGTCAACGGGTTTCACTACTCGCCCAGTCCGGGAACGAACTTCAGTGTCTCTCTCCTGGACCGCTGCTTAACAAACAACAATTCGTACAGCGCCCAAAGCGACTTTTACTTTGAAAGAGCCCAGGACGACGACACAGCAGCCTGCACCCTCAACCCAGCCGCCACGCGAACTTTCCTCCTCCCTGACGCTATCTCCGGCGTCGAAGTCATGAACAACGTCTCCACCATGCTTATAGCCAAGCGGCACGTCCAGGATGGCAAGGTCTACGCGTACCTTGCGCCAGCCGATACGGAGGAGAACGTCCGGCAGGACTTCTCGGCCTTCACCTACGCTATGAGTACCGACTGCCGGTCCATGAGCTCCGAATGCTTCGATACCGACGAGTTCTTCGGCGCAGGAACTCCTTTCAACTGTACCAAGAATAAGTACTCGGGCGACATCCAACAGGCGCCGTTCCAGTCGCAGTACTACGCCAACGAGGACCTGACCGATTCGTTTTCGATCACGGGCTACGATAACCCGTTTTATTTCATCGCGTCCGTGTTCCTGTGGCTGGAGTGGCCGCGTCCCGCGCCGCCGGACCCGGAAATAGTGGGCCAAGTGCATGGCGACTTTGCCATCATCGTTGGGTGCTCGACCACCGTGTACGACGTCTCGTACCAGGTCCGCAACGGTACCGTCGTGCGCTTCGACCCGCAGAAGAGCAACGTCACGGTCACCAATGCGCTCCAGAGCCCGGTCGGGTTCACCCCGGGAGGCACGACGGCGCTGCACCAGGCATTCTCTTCGGCCGGGCTCGGGACCACGTCGGCGCAGGAGATGGTGGACAATTGGGCCGTCGAATACAGTCGCATCGCAGTCAGCCTCGGCGTCGCGGCCCTGCAGGGCAGCGCAGCCACCGAGTCCGAGTACCGCGTCCCCGTGCTGATGTCCCGGATTCCGATCGCTCCGCTTGTGTGCCTGCTGCTTTCTAACTTCTTGTATTGCGTTGTCGGTGCCGTGCTGGCTGTGATGGCGCTTATCGCGGTGCGGGACAGCGAGACAAAGGAGGTGCTGGAGAGGGCGACCATTATGGGTTTGGTGGCAGCGCATTTTGAGGGGGACAGGGCGCAGCAGTCGGTGAAGGATATGAATGAGACGTACGCGGAACTTTCACAGGGAAATACAGGGCGGGTCGGCATTTCCAATGCGCCAGCTGGGGGATATATGTATACTCTGTCCTAGGAACGGATGCGCCAGCTCTCAACTATAACCAATACACATATGCCTATCGAACTGAGAACAAGGCTGTACGGTATCTCTTGCCTCGTCGTAATTGCTGATGGAATAGACTTGTTGCTAGCTATCTACCAATCTTGCACTAACATCCGGGCTCAGATTTGGATGCGGTAAGTGACTTGCTGAACTTTGGAACATTCAATGATCGCTAGGTTCGTCATCGGTCTACCCCGCGATGAACACGAGAATCCAGAGCCCGGCTCTCGATACTACGTCCTTGAAGCACTCCAGGACTCTCTTATTTCCCTTAAACGTGATCACCATCATGCCCATCAAGCTAGTCTTCCAGTGCGGTAGGCCCTATGACATCTTCCTCAATTAACAGTTTGCTGTCATCCACCATAGCATCCGCGATGATACAGAGAATATTCACATAAATCTCATCGCCGTAGTTACGAAGGCATTCTCTGATCCAGTACACCAGAGAGCCTGCGTTACATTTCTCGTTAGTGACTCCTAACGTTGAACTTGTTTTGCTAGGATGACGAGTCACAAACATTCAACGGGCTGCCCCTTGTTAAAATCCATGAGCACAAGCTGGGGGCCCTTCAAGTCCTAGTAGTCCGTTGCTCCGACGGCCCCAATAACAGTTGAATACAGCCGGTAGTTTTGATAGTCATCATAGAGACCAACATACATTAACTAGAATATCCCTAATTAATCCACGCTATTTCTTTGCACTGATACATTGGTCGTCTGCAGCGCAGTTGAGAGTTATAATGTCCAGTGCTATTAGCTCGAAAGTTAGTGGCCATAAGAAGACACATACTAATCAGAAACAGCTGAGCTGGAAAGTCCCGTATGGACCTTACTCTCCTAGCAAAGTCTAGGATACCCAGCAAGCATGCGATGAGACAACGTGCTACTACCTAGCGGCAGCGTTAGCTTAAGGTTACTGCTATCGTGTATCGGACATCCGAATGCATTAGGTCGGCACCGCCGTCCGTTGATAAGTTCTCACCAGGGAATGAGGAGGTTAAAGCTAGAGGGGGTCGCACTAGCGTCGTGTCCTGCCAGCTATTGACCTCGTCCAGGCTTTGTGCAGGTCAGGATGGGGCATTCTGGGCTGGGTGCATAGGTGGCGCTTGATTTAATTGATTTAATTGCTTCTTCGTGGTAGGTAAATCGCAACATTCGGCACTTCAGCTTATTAATGTTATCACCCCGTATCCGAGCATCTGCAGGTGATACGAGATGTACATATCCGGACTGCAATATCCAATACAATTTCCCAATTCTTACACACCTGAGGTCAAATTGCATTTTGGACATGTGCCGGCATTGCGCTGCCCCCACACCAAGTCTTCAAATACTGTTTCAAGTTTTTTCATTTGTCCTGAATTGGAGGTTATCCGTGAGCCTTGCATATCAGCTGAACACTAGTTGACGCCACAAAAACGATTGTGTCCGTCGTCTATTAGCCATCCATTACGTGAGCCCTAATGTTGTAGATACGAGCCACAGTGTACGTACTTTGAAATGTAGATATTTATGAGGGTAGGAAGTCAATGGCCGTCCCGAAATCAAATCTGGTCACAAGCTTCTCAATGGACCCGGGTCAGGTCAATCCCATGCTTTGTTGAACAGCTCAATTTAGACATCGACTACAGTACTTACGGGATGAACTCCTCGCTTTCAAACACAACAGATTGTGGGTACAACATCCCAGGCTATTTCCACAATGGTGATTGCGACATCATCTGTCGACCAGCGGTTTGGTATGATGTCCTCCTCTTCTTCCTACTCAATTATGTCGCCCACGCCGCCACTGTCATCAGCCTTCCTGGCCAGAGCACGGCGAGTAGTATCCTGACATTTTGTTACGCGCTGCTGCTCCCGACCTCCGGTCTGCAGAACGGGCTCAAAGCCATCTTTAGTGGGGCCTTGTTCTACTCATCCGACCTCGAAGCAGCGACTCGGGCGGGAGCAATAGCCACAATAGTTCCCGTACCAACTGTACGTGATCCTACTGAAGCAAGGGAGAGTAGTCGCATACAAGGTAAGCCTCAACTTGGCTTTGCATAAAATTTCGGAGAGCCTTAGGCTTAACAGCTTTCGTTGTCCCAATATAAAGGAGATGATAAAGGAGACGTGCAGTCACATGTGGCCGGTCGGGAAATCCAAGTCGATGAGCAGCAGAAAACAGCAGCACCGTGTACCGAAAAGGCTAGCGATGGTCCTGAAGCTCCTCGAAAGAACTCACTTGCCGAGAACTGTATGAGTTCAAGTGCTGCCAATCAGTCAGCGCCTAGCACATCGGAATCCATCCCGACCCAAGTCCGTAAATATCGCAGATTTGAGATATGCTGGAAAGGTAAAGTCCAACACTATAAATTTTCCCCGTCACCTCCCATGCAAGAGAGCACAATGGGGCATTCCGGAGCCGAAAGACGAAGGTGGACGTTTCAATATTCTCCACTAACGGTGCTACTAGGGCGACGAGCCATCAATTTAACAAAAATCCATGGGCGTAATCCTTACCCGTTAAAGAAAGGCTACGCCGTCATGATCCTCCCAAAGACCGCCAGATTCGAGCCCGGACGTAGGGGAGAATGCACGCCAGACCGCCGGAGTTTCTTGAGGAAGGCTTACAATTGGCTCCTGTCTCCTTTCCGGCGCAGGTCGACATCGGAAATTTCATTGTCCTCTAACTACAGTATGATTCGGGTGCTAGTTTCGATTGCGCAGCTTCTATTCGGCGTTTACGTTCTGGTCCGAGCCAGGGGCAATCAGGTCCAGCGATACGGTTACGCTGCCCCCGGCTTGTCCGTTAGCCCATACGTCGGAATGTCTCTCCTGAATTTGCTGGGAAACTTGGTCTGCCCCGTTTACCCCTGTCTTTATCAGGCACATTCGAAGTGGACTGATGAGGCCATCGATCGAGATCAAGGAGAAACGGCCCCGGGGGAAGAAGAGACTGCCCAGGCCGCAACAGGAGGAGACGAAAGCCCTAGCTCGTTTGCTTTTGTTGGTAGAATTACCGAGGAAACAGAAAAGGCACTGGAAGCTGAGATACAGAAATATTCGCCTCACCTTCATTCCGTTCCTCAACCAAGTCGCTGGTATTCGAAATTTCACTTGGATCGGATACCAAAGTACTGGAAATGGCGCGCTTGGGTCTTGTTCGCCCTGGGATTGGCGTTCTCGTTCGCACCTGCGTCGATCCTAGTCACCTTGTCAAACCCATCCCCGGAAGTGTTCGTCACAACGACATCGAGGAAATGGACGGTGTGGATCGCCACCCAGGTTACGGCGGGAGCATTCTTAGGTTCTATAACAGAGTTGCTGGAATCTCGACCTATCCTAGGCCAACGTTTGTGGAATGAGGCCACTCGACTAACTATAGCTACACTTTACTCGGTTCCGTCAATTATCCTCATGGTACAAGTTGCAAAGTTAATTCTGGAATACGGGATTTGCGAAAGGATAAGTCGAGTCGAATAGGGAAATATCTTCTAGCTCATTTAGCTTGTTGCGCCATGATCTAGATGGATAAATCTCTTCCACTTGCGCGTAGCCGCGAAAGTTTAGGCAGGTGAAGAAAGGTGTATTTTCAAGACACAGCAGAACAAGCGTGCTATTTCATCTTGACACGGAAACCAAAGTTTCTCTTGTTTGACAGAGATACGGGACGAGGTTTGGACTTTCTTCCACCTCTGTTAGTCGAGCTGCCGGATGCTGGGATGCCAAGATGAGGAGTCCGAAAACCGGGATCTCGGATGTCAGATTGAAGGCACGCACAGGTTGTTGTTCAGCCATATAGCGGGAACTGGGTCAGGGTGACTCCCTGCGTGACGAATCGGAAAAACAGCGTGAAATTGTTTTGTCGATAACTCTCTACTCCGTAGATGCTATTGTATCAGCGCAGTGATGACAAGCGTTAATCTAGTGTATGTTTGTTGTGGCCGATATATCCCCGTGAGGTCTCCTAAGCTTTATAACTGTCGTACGATTGTTAATAAATACGAAAAGGACAATCCATTCTGTCTGCTTAAATCCGCGCTGCAAAATTTGGTGCCTAAATATATCCTCAGGTATCGAATTCCAGCCGTTTCAGGCTGCAGCAGCAGATAAATGTCAGGCGTGGCTTCCTCTACTTAACAGGCTTCAGTTTTGCGTAATACCTGCTAACATGCCTCCAATCGTCGTACAGCACTCCCAATAACCGAAGCTTCTAACTATTTTACCTGACCGGCCCACCCTCAAAACCTAACGGCCATGACCGCTGGCCATACACTCGAGCACAGCACCAGCACAGCTCGCGAAGGTGAGGTTGGGGGTGGTGGGACTATGCCGACGATTGATAATTTTTGATACCCCACCGCTGCAGGACCGTTCTTCCCCGGTCCTCATGCCAACCCCTCACTGTTGTCAGCGGGACATGTATTTCCCGCCGGTAAACTCTTGATGAATTCTCCGGAGTCGAAGTCGCATCTCCTTATTGAACCACTTGGCAGTCGACCAGCGCAGTATCACAGCAAACCAACGACATGACCAACGGCCAGCTCTAGGAGAGCGGCCTCGAGGTGGTGACACCAATATATAGCTCAATCACTCTATTACGAAAGAAGTGTAGAAGGTAGAGGTAGTTAAGAAATGGTACGAAAACTTCTATAAGAGGTGAGAGTGTGAGACTTGGATCTGCTGATTATGGAGGCAAGGAAGAAAGAAGGTGAGGGAGGGAAAAGAGGGAAGCGAGGAGGAAGACGCTATGTTTAAGTCTATAGGGACCAATGGGGACAAGGAAGAGAAGATGATGCGTGCGTAGACAAGACAGTGCTTTATGTCTTTTGATGAGTCTGGACAGGGACTCATTGTGGGTCACCTTAGGGGGGACCGATTTTAGGCCTCCTCAGCTAGAGTTGAAGCAACTATTAGTCTGCCGCAGTACGGTCCCTGTCTAAAATTGGCTAGGGTGAGCAAAGTTGAGCAGTCCTGAGCAAGCCTGCGCAAAAGCGGCGAGCCGTCACGTGGATGATGCCAGGGTGCAGTCGTCCAGATTCGCCTCATCTAACAACCTATCCCGAAGAACACACTTGTCAATGGGCAGCCCTGGAAAACGGACGCGGATGCTCCTGATAGCCTGGCATCTCCCCCCACCTACGCTAACAAAGAGCGCCCGATCGCTAGTTGGGTTCTCTTGTGCGTTTTGAACCAACCATCCAAAGTCGTAGAAAGCGGCCACCGACATCTAAGCTTCAAGAGGGCCTAAGGCCATAAACAGCTTCTTCATCTTCACGGGATCGTGAGCACGCATCTCGTAAAACGAGTACTGCGGACGCCCATAGCCATACGTGCTGGGGACGTGGTTCAGTGTATGGGCTGCTTGCCGCCATACTCATCGAAGTATTTGGGTATTTGCGCATACGGCACGAAAACGTTCTCCCACCTACTCTGGAATTAGAGTCGTGTAGCCGAACAGGTTGAAGTACGGGTACTGATGCTATCTCCCAGATCACGCCTGCGAGTTGCCTCACGTGGCCGTCGCCGAGCTGCGCCAAGAATCCCATTGAGACCAAGGCGCCTCCAATTCGGGCTTTAGCCGCAATTGCGACCTGGCAAGTATAACAAACGTAGCCCTTTCACCCAGAATTAGGGTACGTATCAGGGTGTAGTTGTTATACCGATCATTACCGTCTCAGCATCCACTTGTCGGCGGGGTTCTTGACGGAGTCAACGACTCTCTTTGCGGCTTCGATGAACTTTTTCGCGCTGAATCTTGTCGTTGGCATCTCTGCCGGCTGCAAGCATAGCCACAGCCGCGAGGGCGGCAGCGTGGTCGCCTTGAAAGTCTGGTTCGAAGTATCCATCATACAGCAGCGGCAAAGTTCGGCGTCCGTATTTCTTGCATACGATGTTTTGGGGAGTATTCGTATGACCAGGCGAATTCAGGCGTATCAACAGGAAGGGGGCAATGCACTTTTAGCCCCTAAGTAAGTGGAGCTTTTGGACCAGGACCACCTCGCTCATTGGAGAATGACTAGGTGACACACCAGGCGACACACCGGGTGACGCAACATCAAACAGCTACGTGAGGCGAGTCGACTCAACACTGCACTTTTAGCCCCTCAGTAAGAAATGAAGGTCGAGATTTTAGGCGGTGGAGAATTTTCACCCACTTAAGTCATTGCCCTGGCCCGCACAGCACTGCACTTTTATCCCCACACCACTGTATGAAAGTCAAGATTTTTGCTTTCCTGGACCAGGACCGCCCGATGGGAGGGGCGACGAAGACGGACTCCGCGATCTGTACGAGGTGTCGCCTACGAACCTGAAGTTTTATTCCTCAGAGCCAGCACAGAGACGCGACGACCTCTGGCAAGCCAAATGAGAAAAGTGCTCTTTTAGAGATCTACGAGCCCGGACACTCGTCACCTCGCAAAGAACACGTGGTTCATCTACCGATTAGGCAAAGAAAGGAGGAAGTTTATACAAACAAAAAAATCTCTCGTTGCGAGGAGAACTGGTGGGAGAATCCTTTGGATCATTATCTCGTAGAAAAAGAAGAAGAAAAGCCGGGGGGTTACCGGAGGTCTATAATGATAGCCAGGGCATTTATACGAGGCTTTCCATTTAAGCTCCCTTCGTATCCATGGTTAGGAGCCTTTTACTCTTCTTACTCAAGGTCCTCGGAATCTTTGTACTTTTACCGGGAGGGTAGGTTTTCTAGGGCGGGGGTTAGTGCAAATGTCCCTTGGGTAGACCAGCCATTTCCGAGGACAGCATTTATTTATATTTAGTTAGCATAGGTCGACAGAAGACCCTCCAGCACTTATATGGTGCAAGAGGTCTTCATAACTTCCGGTTTACATAAAACCAAAAACAGGCGGGGGAGTTTTTGCTAGCGCCACGATTATCAGAAATGCTGGAATCGATAGCTATTAACAGAAAAAAGCATCACAAGGACAATGAATTAATGTTTGATTAACTACAAAGTTGCATAATATATTTCGTCTGCCTATAAATGCATACGGCTACAGCGTTAGTATTACTAATCGTGCTTCAGTTAGATGCTAATTCCGGAAGCACCTGAACTAACCTACGCTTCGTTAGCTGAGTTCAGTAGCTACTAGGTTTCGTACACAGCCTTGCTCTATAATGCACTGTACGCCAGCCACAGGGCCTAAATTGAAGCCATCAGAAAGCATCGCGTATAAAACCAGGAAGCTGAACCTGGCCGCTACTGTAGACTCAAATTGTCAGAATTTGAAGACAAAGTCCAACCTGGAGAGTTAGGGCTAGAAGAGTATGCGAACTGGGGAAAGTGGCATGGTCTTGAGAAAAAAGAAAACAACACAACAGTTCTGCAATATCATAACCATCGCCGGCGGCAGTTGTTGTATATGTGCATGAATGTGGGGTGAGAACGGGTTGTGCTGCGGCCTGCCCCAAGGTAGTCATAATGTCACAATGAAAAAAGGTGTGCCCCCACGCTAAGAACTAACCGCAGCAGATGACGCTACCCGCAACCCTAAATGTGTGGTAGTCAGAGGATGAAAAAACGCAAAAAAACATGCGCGGGAAGAGACAAGACGCAAAGCGGTACGTAAAAGTTCAGTCTCCGTTCGCGTCGCTAGCAAAGGGTCCAGAATACGGGCCCAAGACAGCCAGGGAAGGAGCGTACTCGGGCGGCAGGCGAATAACTCGCAGGAATATAAGGGGGACAACTATGATAGGAATGGCGAGGAGAATAAGGAAGAGCCGAAGAGCCGAAGGCAAGCCCAAGGAAGAAGAAAAGAAAGGAGAGTTGAGGCGCCCTGTCAGGATGCTGCATTAATACGGTTCTATTTACGTTGCACTGATGGCAAGAATAGGTAGCAGTATAGTGGCGTTGTCTTGTCTCCCTCGCAGGCTGTTCTGACGGGAACAATTATCACGGTTCAATGAGGTGAGTTGCGTGTCTGAACCCCGCTCTAGCCCATGTCCTGGAAGGTCCCAAATCGAGGACCCTTAGTAAAGTACGTTATTGGAGAGCCGCTCTCGATACAGAATGGGAATTCTAGCTGCTAAAGGCGGGCAAATCGCCCAGGACTTGTCCGGATGCCAGGGATTATTTCTTGGTAGCCTGGGTCTATTAACGTCAGGGGAACACCAGCATCAATTTAGAATCCAATTTCTTCTGGAATGGGTCTCGATGGAGACATTAATGCCCTGTTTTGGAACATTGAGGAATAAATCCGTGAAGCGTGCCGCTATTCGTAGTTAACAGCTGTTTATATTATTAATCTCGAGCGAAAGGTGGACGAAACTATCTCCAGCGGCGATTAACAGACACTAATATTCATAAAGAGCCAAAGAGTACTGAGAGCAGCGATGCGATTGCGCAAAGATTATATGAGGACTCAGTTGGTAAAACCATGGGTCTTCGCTTCACATATGAGCTGTCCCACTGACCCGTTGAAGTATATATTTGAAATAAATCCGAGTTTGAAAATAAGCTAGACTTTGAACTAAAGGAATCCCGTAATCAAACGCTCTTGAATCGAGGTGCCGATTCCTGAAACACTAATCTCAGCAATGTCTCGTCGCGGGAAAATACCATCGCCACTTAAGGGCGGTTTCCCTTCCTACCAATACTGTCATTCTATACCACTCAGATTGATTTAGTTGAGCGAGCGAAATATTTAGTATCGTACTGGTAATTATTGGCCCATTCTAGCTACCGAAAGAAGGTACATTAAAACGATACCGCTAATGTCAACCTACCCAGGAATCTCTTCAATTAAATATCATCACAGCTATCACTGTATATCTGAATCTTCAACTAACTTAGTAGGGCATAAAATAATTCTGTCTAGTTGGTGGTCCGGGGGTAGGAATGTTTAGTTTAAGCTGGGGAGGTATAGTCGTCTTCGTGCGGTGCATACCTAGTATCGAGGTCTACTGTCTCTTTTCTTTCTACGAGTTTGGAATGAATTTAACCGAGCAGGTGAGCGTGGTTGTATCGAGACTGTTCCAATTACTACCAGAAAGCTATATTTGTTTGCAGCTACTGGTATTTCTTCTCCATATCTCCGTTACCCTAGTGTTGCTACTTATCGTCCTGCTTTCTCACCGAGTTGATATTTCACTGGTGCTCGAGTAGCCGTAACCCTAACAGAACCTTTTTCAACCCGGCGAATTGAATACCTAATTCAAACGGTTTCACGAGCAATATGACAAGCCCCTAAAAACTGGATATTCCATCCAAGCCACCTTTGTTCTAGCTTCATACGTATTTGCCAAACGATAACTGGCTATTGGTCTTGGCTGGCCGCCTGGCGCGACCTCTGTACTGGCGGTGATGCCTAGAATTGTACGAGTCGATTGCAACCGGCTTGTAGGGTAGTGGGACGCTTTGCGTCGACAAAATTAGCAATGCAATCTTCTGCAATGGAACTCAAAGGGGCTAACAATGTACCCGGGTTCGTCATCTTTTGCCAGCTGCGATTTCGGAGATGTTGCCTGCCCTGGGGCCTCGCATTGCAGTCGTATGCAATAAAACCTACGCGATCCTGGTCTGCCCCCCCGTGAGCCAGACTTTGACCCCTGTCACTCCATTGAAGTGCCGAGCAAAAAAGCGGATCGCCTCATGCCATATGCAGCCTGCAGGCGAACGGGGCCGCTAAATGCACCTGCTAAGCAAGTTTAGTTAGCTTACTCTCACCGGGTCCCCACCTCGGGTTTGTCGTACAGAATCAATATTAATGGAGGCTGATGGCCGAATTCTTGCGGACAGTGAAATGAGCATACAACCCCATGGTGACCGTGATCATGCAATAAGGTCTTGGCACCTGAGGATTAGCATAGCATTGTAGTATCCCAGGATTCTGGTTTATGGGGCATCTATACGTAGATGTCGCTGTAGGTTATTTCAGGCCGCGACGCACAGGCCGCAGCCCATGCAACTACCGACACTAAATGAATAAAGTGGAATAAAAGCGATCTCCTTGAGTGAGTGAGTAAATCTTCATATAAGAATGTACCAGCCCCTAATGCTCAAGTCGTGATTTGTCTGAGGCTAGCACTATCGCGTTTGGAGATTCGGCGCCGCTTTCCTTGACCCAAATCTCGCCAACATGAAGCTATTTGCAACCTGTTGGCTCGCTCTCGCCACTTGCAGCCATGCCTTCCAGCCACTTGCACGATCGCCCGTTGCGCGAGCGACTGAATGCAAGTGCTACCCAGGTGACACATGCTGGCCGAGCGACGCAGAATGGTCCTCCCTTAACCAGACTGTCGGCGGCCGCCTTGTGAAGGCAATCCCACCCGGCGCTGCCTGCTATAGCAGTTTTCAAGGAATCCCCACCAAGGACCCGGCACAATGTGCGGCGGTAGCAAGCCAGTGGTTCAATCCAACTTGGACGTGAGTCTCTCCCTCCGTATCGAGTCCATGTTCCTGTCATACTGATTCGTCGGGAAAGGGCCGATCAACCGACAATCCCCATGATCCCAATCTGGAGCAACAATACCTGCCCTCCCAACACCGCGACAGGACAACCTGGGCCACCCGAAGGATGCCCAGACGAATGTCTTCAGGGATTCCTTTCGCTGCATGCCATTCTCGCGAAGAAGCCCGCCGATATTCAAGCCGGTGTCAATTTTGCGCGCAAGAAGAACATGCGAATCATCATTCGCAATAGCGGCCACTGCTTTATGGGTCGCTCTACGGGTACGGTTTCTTCAGGAAAAGGGGTCGATGGTATGAAGTTACATGCTAATATGGACATAAGGATACGGTGCTCTCGTGATCAATACCCATCGATTGAATTCGATTGAGTTCGATAGCAAACGTACACTCTCTGATGGTCACAAGGGTGGTGTAGTGACGGTCGGAGCTGGTGTTATGTTCCAGGATCTCTATGCTAAAGCTTGGCCTAAGAACCTCGACGTTCTTGGTGGCGAGTGCCCAGTAAGTGCTCCAAGATAGGACGGGGAATTTTTGACGAAATTTAAAGATTAACAATCGGTATAGACAGTTGGCATTGCCGGTGGCTATTTTGGTGGCGGTGGACAAGGACCTTTGTCGGGATATTACGGAGTCGGTATGATATTCAGTGCCATGGATATACTATTCAAACAACTAACGCACAACAGGATCCGACCACGCTGTTTCGTTTGATATTGTCCTCGCCGATGGATCACTTGTCACCGCTGATGAAAAGAAAAATTCCGACCTTTTCTGGGCTCTTAAGGGAGGCGGCATGGGGACCTTCGGCGTCGTCACGTCCGTGACCCTCAAGACGTATCCTACAATCCCCGTGACTGGTATGGGCCTCAACATTACCGACACTGGCGACCGCTTCTGGGAGGGCATTCGAATCTGGCATACAATGGCCCCTAATTACACCGCCGCCGGCATGTACGTGTGGTATGCCATGAGCGAGGGTTCTCTTATCGCCCAGCCATTCGTGGCCCCCAACTTGACAGTCAGCCAGTTCAAGACAGTCATCAATCCCCTCTTGGAGAAGTTGCGGGCGGCCAACGTCAGCTTTACAACCACGGAAATCAAGACCTTCCCCAAGTTCGGCGACTTGTACAATTCCATGTGGTTCAATGCCTTCCACGGCTCCGGTCTGGGCGCCTACTTTGGCGGCCGCATGATCTCGCAGACCGACGTCCGCACAAGGGGGAACGACATTGTCGCCGCGTTCCGGAAGATGAGCGACAAGTATCCGGGACAGGTGCTTTTCGGCGGCCATCTCGTTAACCCGGGTAACCGCATCAAGGACCCGAACCAGAAACTTAGCGCCGTCCACCCTGTCTGGAGAGACACAGCAGACATACAGATTTTCCTTTACATTCCCCCGCCATGCATGTCGCCGAAGCAGAGGGCCGAAGCAGAACACCGGGTAACGTTTGAGTTGGGAGATATTCTTCGCGGGGTGACACCTACAAGCGCTGTCTACTCGAATGAGGTGGGTCGCAGTCAACTAGACTCACGAGGATATTTATCCATACATACTACAGGATCCAATGCTGATACATTATTACAGGGCGACGTCAATGAGCCGAACTGGCAGAATGCGTTTTGGGGACCTGTTTACCCAAAGGTACTGAAGATTAAGAACAAGTACGACGCCAAGGACGTATTTTGGTCCAAGTCAAGTACGGGCTCAGAGGAATGGGCTCTTCAAGGAGACAACCTGAAACTTTGTAAGACGGGCTGAGGGAAAATTTCTATTTCTACTATATTTCACAGTCAAACCAAGAATACTACTGCTGTCTGAGCTTCATCCAACATGCCGAGCCTCTTCGTGGGCGGAGGTATATTTGTCTCCTTAGTTACTGAAAACCCGACAAAGCGCACAGCGGTAATACCGACTAGTGGCTGTAACATGGCTGTTTAGTTACTTTGCTTGCCAGGTAATCTTGATAATTGGAGAATGAGATGTCGTGTAAACAGTTGCTTGTTGTGATCCCGTCGGAATAGAGGAGGCATAAAAGTTCGAACTGCTGCTGTACACAAGATTCGTTCCGTCATAACTAAATTCTGTCCCGGTCGAGATGCTGGAGGAGCAAGTAAATACGTTACTTAAAGTAGCACATTTGCCTTTGCTCGAAGTCAATACAAAACCAACTCCTTTAAGCCAGTTCAATGTTATATTAGCATCCCATTTTTTGAGTACTCTTATATGGAATAAATAGCGAGACGGATAAACCGAATATGCAAAGGTATGGTGACTGATGGACTTACCGCTGGGCAATGCAGTATATGTAGCACAAGTACCGCTAGTGTACCAAGTTCCGCCACTAATGAGGCACCCATTTTGGCTTCCGCCATTTCGAACGTTAAGATACCCTTGCCCCGAAAGTACGGTCCCACTGTGGTTCCCCTGTGGTTCCCCAAACCGACCCGTTAGGGATAGGGTTTGAGGACACACATGTTTCCCCGCCGTCTCCATAGAGACTCTCTAGACACATCAACAATCAATCAAGAAAGTCAGCACACATCAGTCATTGTCATCCGTATCAGCCTACCAGTTATGCGTAGGCTACAGATACG
>Ga0247774_1000913_pt1 | contig 14942 bp, 19 predicted proteins | sample UWRJL001104B6_FD_179933 | JGI IMG/M metagenome (GOLD analysis project Ga0247774, IMG submission 179933) | Plant litter microbial communities from Arlington Agricultural Research Station in Wisconsin, United States - UWRJ-L001-104B-6 | ecosystem: Environmental > Terrestrial > Plant litter >... | reverse complement strand
TTTTGGTCTGAAGGTCAAATGGGTAAAAAGAGAAACGCATTGACGTGTGGGCGTGATAAAAGTGGAAATTCAAGCTCCTCGATGGGAAGAAAGAGGGAGGGGTGATGGGCACGTATTGTCCCAGATTACAAGAGCGGCTCTTTCGCGTGTTGCGTGTGTGTGCTGCTGGGTACTTTCGTCTTTGGGAAGCGCATTAGAGGCTATTGTGCCAGGCTTTTGCAGCTTCTGAAGGTGGTCAAGCCGATGTGCGAAACACGGTCAGCGGCCAGCCAAGAGAGAGAGGGCGGCAGAAATTCAAATAGCATGAGCTGCAGATCGTGAAGAAGCGCGGTATTTAAAATACGTAAAAACCCCCTGGAGCAAAACGAGAGGAATCGACGGAGAAGTCTAGTCTTGAGCAACCGCGAGACATTACCGATCCACATCCCCCATGAATTTTCTCGAACCCAGCAGCATGGATGGCTCTTTGCGACATTTTTGTGTTGGTTGAAAGGAAAGGTGGAACAGTGCAGGAACAAAGGAGCAGACCACTTTTCGCACTTTCCACACCTAGGGCGGCTGTTTCGGCCGCTGAATGACCACTAAGGCTCGGCTTTCTCGCGGCTGTCCAAGGCCAGAGACGCGCTAGAGTGAGAGACAAACGGCAGCCCGGAACTGGTGGTGTGTAGCCTGCAGGGAACCAGTGGAACGAAGGTACTTGTTCAAGACACTCTCTGTGCTGCCCCAGCTTGTGGATGTTTCTACGCTTTTTGCCTTCGTGCAGGCCAGACGAATCCGTCCTGGCACGAAGCAATACCTAGCGCCCCTCGGAGCATGGGCTCCTGCCGTAAACGCGCGTATCAGGATTTGAATATGAGTCGATTCTCGCATAACGACCCCCTTTACAATTAAATGTCGCCCTGAGGACAGAGCAAGCAGAGTAAGCGTGTGTCGAGCATTCGGTTCGCCTTTCTAAGAATCTCCGAGTATTCATGAGGTGCCGCTGTTTCTCATGAGAGAAATGTGGTCTTGCTTCTACTACGGCACTAATGGGATACAAGCATGAGATCCTGATGCACAAAGGATACTCTTCTGCATGTTTGCACGGACCAGTGACTCGGGAAAACCCCTTGCACCAAGGCCAGGTACCGAGGTATTCTGTCATCACCGATCTCCGAAAGACGGCATCAAAATCACAATATCTCAGCTGGATTGTTTGCTTGTCAGGGCTATCCAATGCATCCGGCCGTTATTGTGCATCCAAACACAACGAAGCAAGGACCAATCCTCCCCCACCTAAAAAGACGGCTGCCTTATCCATCCAAGATTGTCGGGTATTCCTGGTCTTGCAGGCTTGCATAAAGTAGAGACGTAAAAACACTCGGACCAGTACTGCTTTGCACATTAAAGATAGGCTTTCGTACAAATATGACAACACGACTGCTGCCAGCGAAGATAGAGGTCGACGGCAGGAAAGCTCTTCAAGAGACCTGCTAGATGAGCCAGTGAATTTTCCTGCCAGATCTCTGCTGTGCTAGTACTATCCGTGAGGCTGTATACACTCCAGGCTTCATTGCTGAAGACCGCAAAATGTTCCAAGTACAAACATTGCGAGTTGGTGGGTGGGGTTTCTGATGACAGAAAGATGAGTGAAGTGCCAGACCACAAAGAGCGGCCCAGCGGGGCAAGGACCAGGTCGTTTCGAGACGCGAAATTTTCAACTCCGCCGGCGTAGTCCCAGGTTCGTGCTAAGTCCGATAAACACGATTGACTTCTTGAAAGGTCCGTTGTGCCGTCTTCCTGTAACTTTCATCATCGTGCCGAGCTGATGCGGACGCGCCCCTTCAAGCGGGCGTTGGGGGGTTTTGTGTTCGAGATGCTCGATGCCACCCTCTCCTGGCTTGCTGCTGGGTCTATCCAGTGTCCACCATCGACGGTGCAGCGTACCAAGTCTCCACTGGTCAGGTTCTGGGCGCCAGCAGACGCAGGTTCCCCGCTCAGGTTGCTGCTGTCCCAGCAAGGCACGCCTTTGTGGATTGCGTTACCCGGCTTTTCAAGGTACTATTGCTCGCGAGAGACGTGCATCGGATATCACTACAAATACGGCCCCGAAAATCCCGACCCGACCAAAAGCGAGTCAAACACGACTTCGTAGTCGATACTGACCTTCGCATGCTGGTGGTACCGTGGTCCATCCAACCTGGCCTGCAAGCATGCCCTAGGTTGTTTGTGCATGTTCCTTGAGGGCCGGTCCAATGGCCGCTGCCAGGCACCGACGCACCTGCTGAAGAAACTCAAGCAGGAGCCACCAGGCCCGCCGAAATGGCCAGCGGTAATTAGCGCGCATCACCATTCGTCATCATAGACGCCGGTGAATGTCAATGATCCTTTGACAACGTTCCACCACCGCATTATTGCCGACAAGGCGTTAGAACAGCGCGGCGATGCACACTAGCTCGGGTCGATCATCGCGGCTGTCATGGCTACGACGGAGTGCCAACGCCAGGTTCTGACGCCTGCCCGGCTTGTATTATGCGAGAAGAGGATGCGGTTGTCGACAACGGTCGCGTCTCTGGTCCTCGTCACCACTTGCCGTGGGGTCATCCATTGTCGGGGAAATTTGGGGCAGGCGGCAGGCGCAGTAGACATGCGAGGCAGATTTTCGTAATTGTGTGGTAAAAGACCGGGCTGAATTTCGTGCGACCAAAGGCCCCACTGACGAAAAAATTCGGCACTAGGGTCCCGGCGGCCGAACCAGGCCTTCGCAGCCGCCTTCCAAATATTCCCAGTGACAAGTCTCCGGTCCTGGTCCCCAATTCTAGTCCGATGCTACTCTACCACCCGCCTGGTGCTTTGGAGTTGCTGGATCCGTCAATCATCCAAACTCAACTGCTGTCAACTGATAGCGGCTTGGATCGACCCCAACCCCGCAAGTGCTCGCATTGCCTTTCCCATCAGTTTCCACAGCCTCTCCCAAGCCCAGCCTTAACTATGCCCTGTTAAACGCCAAAGCGCGCATGGGATTGCAACATCTGCTTTTGAGAATGATGACATTCGGCAGTGGTCGACAACCCCGGCCAGGGAGCCTTCCTGTCCTCTGCTCCTTCACCGTTGCCGTGCGAGAAAAGGGTTTGGCGCTTTGGTGTGCTCCCATTTTGGGTTGAGCAGAGCGAAGTTAGGTTCTAGTTTGACCATCGCCAAGCTCATCCCAGCCACTCGCATCCCTTCGACCCTGCAGGTTCTCACCGCAACCGCAACCTTGACACACAAAGCAAGCGCAATGATAGATAAGCTAGAAGCTTGGGTAGAAAGTACGAGAGCCTTGTCATTCCCGTTTTTTGTTGGTGCAGGCAGACCGTCGGACATGGGACATGTCATTTGCTCGCCGCAGTAGAAACATGAGCGCTGAGCTGCCAAATCATCCATCGCTTCCCCGACAAGGACCAGGTACTCCATACATCCCAAACCATCCGGACCCGGTTCTTAAGGAAAGCCTGAAGCTGCTATTTTGGAGGCATGATTCTGCCTTCCACTTGCTGCTGACTGTACAGCTCGAGAGGCGCAATGGTCCTCCGTCCTTCTCAAACGCGCCACGGAGGAGAATATCGTGATTTCAGGTAGATTAACCAGAATCCCGTCTGAACCATGGCCTTGTCGGCGATGGTCCGGCATTGGCGTGCGTAGTAATGGAGGTACCCCTTGCCTTATTGTCGATTCGGCGCTGAGACAGAGCCTTGTTCCTTTGGGTGCCGCGCTTCCATGGCTCGTCCGCACTCAGCACGACTGATGTACTACCCCGTAATCGGTTGGTAGCTCTACGCAACTCGATAGACGCACAAGATCCTTCATTGTTTTGAAGACGAAGCGAGCTCATGGGGGCCCGAAGTCATGGCTCGAAGGATTTGACGATGCTTGCTCGAAAACCCCAGGTGCTAATCCCCGCTTGGCAATCTACCGCGTGTGCCACGGTGCTGCCGAGCAAAGCCGCCGGCCTAGTGGAAGACGCCGAACCAACGGCTTCTGATCCAGTCGTGCGCCACAGGGTGGTAGCACACGACACAACCAGCTCGCCCGCGGTTATATCCTATGTTGGTGGTTCTTGCGAAACGCGTATTGCAACCCTAATTTCTCTCCGACCAACTTGGCCAAACTTGGCAGAGCTGTTGGGCTTGCATGGTGCGCTTATTCGCGCAGAGGGCGTCTTACCGCGGCTGTTGTTGGTAGGAGCATACTTCTCGTGCGACATGAAAGAAAGATGGAAGATGGAAGTGTCCAGTGTTATTGATCATATTGCCGCGTTTTTTCAAATCTTTGCAGGATACCGTTTTCTCATGGAGGGATCTGGAAATTTTGATTATTTAGCGGGTGCGAAATTCTGACACTGGGCTCAGGCACCCTGCCAAGAAGCTGAGCTCTGGTGTGTGGTCTCCACTCTGCTTTCGAATTTTGGTGCACCTAAATCAACCAATGGCCCCAGTTCTACCTTATGTAATCGTGCTCAAGTCACGCCCGAACAGAAAACGATCCGTGCATGCCGAAGGCAAGACCCAAAGTACCGTTCTTGTGTCTCAAAAGTGACAAAGAGAAGCACGTTATTGGAAACCGGTTTATAGTGTAGCCTTTACCTCCCAAACGCGGGGGTATTTTCCCCCGACTCGGACTTGGGTCCTGTTTTGTCGTTGAAGGAGCTTGCTCATCCTTTTGTGTGGAGCGTGGAGAATGCTTACAGATGCAGCATTGCGACAGCGACCGCAGGTCGGCCAGTCCCAGGTTAGCCAAGGGGAAGAACAGCAAAATGGTGTAGAAAAGATGGCCGGTTTCGAGGCCAACAGGTTGCATGTTCAGTGGCCAGGACCCGCGTTGTTCCCTCAGCGGCGGATGTGATCTCGTCGCGAGCGCTTACAGGTCGCACTAGCGCTCAAAACGAACTAGGCCAAGCACCAGACATACACTACAGCTTGAGCACATGGTTGGATCCACGCGTTGATAATGTGAACGACTCATGGCTTGGATCATGCCTCAAGGGCGAGCATACGGATAGCGACTTTCACGGTCGCGTGGATAATACCACACCAGTCGTGTACATGACGGCAATGGTGCGGAGAAGGGTCAAGCCAAGTTGTGACATTCGGTCTAAGGACTCCCATATAATTGAAAGTGTCTCAGGTCCAGCCTTTCAACAAGTTGTTTCGACTGGGATGAATCCAGCCAGCAGGTCTGGAAACCGGCTTCTTGCTGCAATCTAGGACGAGAGAATGAGCATCTGTTGCATAGCAAACTGCGTTGAAGCCGCGGTCGAATTGGTAGATGAGCCATTTTCAATTTTATGCGTTTCCTTCGTGCCCTAATCTGCACTGGTCATCAATTTACCGTAAATAAGATCTTCTCGTGCTCAAAGTTTAGCCGACATCCACCGCATCGGATGTGGTAGACAGCCGCGAGATCCCAGCTCAATGGGACAGCAGATTGCTTTCCGACTCGGTCACCCTACGAGGCCGCAGAGGGAGAAGCGCCACAGGTCGACACGAATGTCCCTGGGCGAGCTTGTCCACCTCCTCTTGGTCTTTATCCAAGGAGCGTCGGACCGCGCTAGAGGTCGCCAAGTGCAATTCTACATTCGCGGATAAGTCGCTTGGATAGCCGACTTGATTCACACACCCGCGGCTTGATTTGGTTGATTAGGATCTGAGGGATTCGGCGGCCAACAATACAGCCACGACTTGAATAATTCGGATCGGACAGACTTGCGCCGCGTGCTTGCAAAAGCTGCTTGTCAGTTACTAACGTGTCACTACATCCATCCGAATGCTTGCCCGAAAATTTTGGCCATGGAAATTATTTTGCCTTGGAGTGATGGGATCAATAGCCGCTGTCCGAGGTGGGGTGCTAGGGTCAGCGAGGCTTGGCCAAGGTAAGTCTCCCGATGTTTTCAAGCTATCGCTATGACGAGGTGCCTGCGTGATAGGATGGTTGTTTGGAGTGATGAGGACTTTACCCCTGGAACGGTGCATACGGGTCATCGACGGGAGACTGGGAGATTGGGTCGTGGACCTAGCGGCCTCCAAGAGACCAACGTGTTCCTGAGTCCCGACGGTTTGTTGGTGGCGGACGCGGGTGATGAAGGTGTGATGCTGGTGATGGGCGGAAGGAAAATCGATGCTAGTGCTCGGTCACTGGCAGACAAAACGACGAGTTTTGACGAGTTCCGGCAAGTGCGGCCAACTGGGCCGCGGGGCCGTCCCAAGGCCTTGTTTCGGTGGATAACGCTCTGTCCCAATTGGGCAAATGGTGAAAGTGTACCCCTCCCAAGCCAGGGGTGTGAAGCTAAAACGACTCAAACATGAAACAAGCCTCGCGGGGGCGTCAAATCAAGCCTATTTCGCAGGCCATAAGTGGGGCTGGCGGCTGACCTTCCCGATTCATAGACGCATACGCATGTTGAGAAAACGACAGCGCTAAAAGCACCAATGAAGAGCTTCGGAAGCCGAAATGGTCGGGTATCGGACGTACGCTCCGCAGCCAACGGAGATAATGTTGGGCGCGGATTCCCCCTCGCCCCAAGCCAGAAGAAACACTACGGCCTCGAGATGACTATCTCCCTGAAGCGGAAACTTGAAGCATCCAACGCAAGTCTCCCTCGAGAGCATTGACGTTTATCGAAGTTGAGAATATGACGCAACGGCTTGGTGGCAGTCTGGTTCTGCCCGCTCCCCCATCCCACACTAGACCGACACGATCATCTTGGCAAATTGTTATCTCCACCCGATAACCCAATTTCTGTTTGGTTCTTCAAATAGAGCCAAACAAACAACTGCCTTCAAGTCCCGCCCTTTCAATGTGAGAGATTGAATGGCTATTCTTTCTTGTTCACTACTATGATAGACATTGTGCCGCCTTCTAGCTATCTAGATTTCACTTATTTGGAAAATCCGACTTGAAGAGTGACCAAAGAGCAAAGTGATGAACGGGTGGACGAAGGGCTTCTTAGTAGGTGACCCGCTTGCCTTGATCGGAAAAGCTGCACTACGCAACTTCGCAATGTCCACCACAAGAGGTCTTCATCTCCTAGCCGCTCAATTTGAACATGTCCCACTCTTTTCAACGGAAGGCCGGTCGGTCCGTGTCTATCTTCTCGTACAGACTCGGATGCAGCTCAACCACGCTCTCGTCATTCAGCTCTGAAGATCCAGCTCCGTGAGGAGCCTGAAGCACACACCAGGAACCAACAAAGACCTCGAGGCAACCCCTATCCTCTCTCCCCCTCTTGCTCCCCAATGATTGTCTCTACCCGCCGTCTCAATAGATTCCTAGATTTCCAAGATTCTCTACCTGCGTACCAGACTCGTGTCTTCGTACAATCTCACAATGCCACATAAGCACTTCTCCACTAAACGGCCCCCGTAGGGCGCACCACAATGGAATTGCCCGTGCACCGAAGAACAGGATTTTGGCACACATTTGTCCCGTTGCTTCCCGCGCCGAAGGATTGCCCACCACCAAACCTTCCATCAACATGGATTGGAGACAACCAGTAAACCATTTGTTTCGAGACCAAACCGTCAACTGTGCAGCTCACAGGAACGTGAGCATACTTTCACTCTTCTGTCCTAGCAGTGAGTGCCAGGAGCCCAAACGAGACGAGACACATCTAACGCTCTTCCAATGTATTCCCGCCCGAAGCGGCCGACTGCGCTCAGGATCATACCACAAGCAGTCTCGCGTACCAAACCATCAACTACGTATGCCGTGCGACTTTCCGCTTAGGGTAGTGCCTTTGTCCGGAGAAGATGACGCATCCACAAATGACAGCCAAACAAAGAACCCCGCCCGCCCGCTCTGACAGGCCGCGGGTAAGGTACAAGACTGGTAGTATTACGAGTAGAAGCCAGGCATTATGATGGGCAGCGCTGGTGCTCCTCGCTCGTTGAAGCCCGATAAGTCCGCAGCCTGCCTGCCTAACCTGCATCAAAGAACAAGGGCACGAGCAATATGCAAAGCATATTGACGTTTTTTACCCCCTGGTGTCAGACGACTTCCTTGCCCTTGCGAGGTTTAAGCCTTCAAATCAACTTTTCCATCCAGTTTCGGGTTCATCTAAATGTCTGTTCGGGTGCTCCGGAATTTAAGGGCATGAAACGCGCTGCAACGGGATCCCGAAACAACGAGGTAGGGCTGATTGCACAAATCAGGAAGGCGAATCACCGTTTGGCATCTCTTTTAATGCCGCGGCGCCTTCGGATTCGAGAAAAAAAAATCGCAAATCCGGGACGTGCTTTCCCAACCATGAAGATATCATTACAGTTCACGGCCAGCGACCGCCGCGGCGTTGATCTCTTGAAATTTATCCACAAAGTCCGAAGGCATCGACTTGCAGGCATGTATAAGGCCTGCTACCAAGACGAAGCCTGCCGGGATAGCGAAGGGCAAAACTTTATCCAGAGTTCCAAATTGCGGTGCTGCGGCAAGGGTTGAGAGAGTTGTTTGGGGACAAGCCCGCTGCAGAGGCCTGCAATCTGCAACCGTGGAAAGTGCAAGCGTCCGTGGCGGGACCCGTAAGGCCAGCCTATCAATGCTGTGCTTTGGGTTGCAGCCTGTCAGCATCGCTCTTGCCTTTCTAAAGAATTTATCGAATCGATATTGTGCAATTTGGGCACTAACGCAGGAGGAAAAGACGCCAGTTCTCAAGAAGCTTCGATGCGAAGTTAGGGGACTTTGAGCGTCCGTGCTACCAAGCTATCTGTCAGTTGAAGGTTCCATTTGCCGGCAGGCTCGGATGGGACGGACACGCTAAGTCGTAGACGCGAACCTAAGTTCCGAACTTTTTGCCCCAGCGCAAGGTTTCGTCGCTTCTTCACCTTGAGCCAGGGAGATTACCGACAACGGGCGGCCGTCGGCTGGCATTTCACCGGTCGTGCATTTCAAATCCCCATAATTGCCGGTCATCGTATGTGCTATCCGGCAATGAAATTGGCACCTAGGAGGATCACGGCCCACGAATTGCGAAGGGGTCACCGCATAAGAAGCTCGAGACGATTTTCTCCAGGGTCGCATACTCGGTAAATCTTCATCTGATAATTTACAAATGTCTTACCGGGAAAGTTGAGGGATGTGGTTCCTTTTCCGTCCTTTCTTTTCCCTTTCAAATGCCTTCTCAAATTGTCCAAGTACCATGGTCCGCGACGTTCACTGATCTGCCGTCGATTTTGATTGCCGAGACGGGCAAAGAGGAATGCCTTTGTCCTCTGGGAACCCCTACCGAGACATGAGGGAGTAACCATCTCGGGGGCCCTGCTAGCGTAAAAAGCGGTGGCTGGATGATCTCAAACCAGCAGCGTTTTCAATCTCGAAGTTGTCGGCCGAAGCTTCTACAAAGTTGAACCAACCGTGCATGGCGGAGCCCGTCCACTTCGGCCGCCTCCCGCTGCCATGCGAGCAACCTGATCAGGATTCACTTCTTCACGAACATAGTGTTGACCGCCTCGAACATACGAGTCAGCACCGATCGACACTTGCTTCACCCCGACGCCCCTCCCTCAAGCTACTGTTAGTTTTCCTCGAATAGGGAGATACTCGAATGAGTTGCTGTTGCAGCCCTCTTCGATCCAATCATGGCCGCCGCCATGGGCCGACGGGCGGGGTTGGGGGCCAGCAAGTTCCCTGCTCCGCCCTACGGACGTAAGCTAATTTTTGGGTCGACTCTGGGCTTGTCCGCTCCCGAGACGGACAGACGGGTCCTTGGGGTCCTCGAGTGGACCTGTGCAAACTTTCGAGTGCTGCAGGCAGCCCCTTCGGTTCCGAAGCCAATAGCAAGTTGTCCCGAGTTTGGTCAGCCGACGCGCTCATTGGGCTTTCCTGCAAGCTTCAAGAACGCTGTGACAAAGTGTCCAGGCACCCCGGCTCGTATGAAAGTTGTTGCCAAATCTGTGAAAACTTGCCGAGCACGCCGCACGCCGAAAGCTCCAGATCGGAGATGACATGCCCAAACCTGGGGAAACCTTCTTCGGAAGGAGTTTTCCAAATCCTATTAGCTCTCTGTCGAGCTCCTTTTCATTACATATTTGTTCCTGGCAGACAGGGAGGAACCTTATTTTAGCTCCCGCCCCAGAATTCTCGTGAGCGAAGTTTGAATCACAGCCTTATCCACCCAATCGCATACCTTTTGACCCCTGTTGAACCATCGCCATCAAACATGTCTCCCTTTCATGAAAAGCGCAGCCTTACAGGGCATCAACGAGATGTACTTCTCCTCACCGTTCTAACTTCTACGAGTATGGGGCGTCCGTGCGCGCTCAGCCCATGAGCTGCACGTTCGGCCCTCCAAGATTTACGACATGCCTCAAGCGAGAGGCTGCTGCACCACATGCGAAGAAACATGCTTCCCTTATCATCACCACGTTTGATGACCGGGCGAGCATTTACGAAAGTTCCATCCACGCTCGCTCGACGTTTTTTTCTCGACGTTTTTTCCCCGACGATTTTCTCCGACGTTCTTTTCAAACATGTTTGGGCAATGCAAGGTCTCAATGCGGAGCTGTAGTACAAATCTGAGCTGAGTACTACAGGGGTACTCTGGTTATCAACTCCATGACATCCTCGGCTTCTGGTTGCTCAATAGTGGTAAGGAGCTTTCACGAATTCACCGACGAACATCGGCCGACGTTGCAGTCATTTTTGCTATCCACCCAAAGGTCTAGCTTCTTGCCACTGCTAAGAGCGGTTGCGGGCGGTGGCCAGCGGGTCAATACTGCCTGTAAAAATAGCAACCAGGTCTGTTCTTGAGAAGCCAGACCAGCACAGCCGAGACAGAGCTTGCGACATTGCAAACAATCTGGGGTAAGATCTCCAGAGAGCTCCAACAGTTCGTAGGGCTGAAGCTGAAGATGGCAAAGATATCGAGAACGCCTTAGCTGGCCTTGCCGTTAGCTGTTAGTCTTGATCCTTCGTGCCATGGATTAGATCAGCAAAACGTAGCTTGAAGCTGGAGATTTGCCCCGAAGAAGCTTCCATTGATACAAGATAAAAAAAGAAATGACGAAAGAAGAGAAAAGAAAAAGTTCCCGAAAGTTCCGGTAAGCTTTCTGCTTATCTTCCCCGACAACCGGTGGCCCTGTCCTCGTCTTTGACGATGACCCCTGTACGTCATCGCCATGAAGAGGTGGCATTTCGAAGCAAAGTGTTTCTGCTAGCATGAATAACCGGCACCCCCTTTTCTGAATAGCGGCATTCGTGTCCCGATTAACAATCGTGATTTGAGGGGATTGTTTCGAAACAAATGTACCCCCCCCTTGGTGTACCACCCTGACGCTCGAGACCCGTCCACACTTGAACAAGGTCGTCGTACAAACGGGTCCTGGTCGATCAAAAGTCCTAAACCACGTGTTGCGTGGCTAAGTACCAGACCCTTGTATTTTGCTGCGGACAAGGACTCTGGGATTTTGCTACGGCAAGGCATATTTTGCCACCGTATTTTGCTCCCATTTCATTTTCCCCTCTGGCCAAGAATTTGCTTGATTCTGTAATTGAGTTTGCGGGCAAAATGCGCAACGATGTTTGGCAACTGGACGAAGGAGGAAAGTCGGACTTTCTTTTCTGGGCGTCCCATTCTTACCGCTCATTTTGCACTCTTGAAGCCTCTTTTGGATTTGACAGCCTGGAGAACCGGGAAACGGCTTTAAGATTTGAGATCTGAGTCACCGGGGTAAACGACTTTATTCAAAAGCTGAAGAAGCGGGTATGAAGCGAGGAGGGAGCCAATCTCGCGCTGCTTCTGTTCTGCGCGCGTCACAAACATCATAAATTGTTACCTAGGTATAAAGTTCGCCACAATGCGAAGGCAGCAGTCGGACAACATCTCTCTCCCGGACAAAGTCCCAAACTCGTACCCGGTTACACAAGGTAATTCGTCGAAAATGGCACGATAAAGTTGCGTGCTGATGGCCTCAATTGTTGAATTGACCCATGAGAGCTTCATGCCGGCTTGGAGTCGCGGGGGTGGGGTACTGTCCACCCCACTCTTCACCACTGCAAGTATTTTGGAAAGAACAACTTTCCCGTCCATTCACAGCCTCAGAGGCGTGTATGTAAGCTGAGAGCTTGTCAAGTTTTCCCACCTCTGTAAAGTTCGCATTCGTCTTTGTATGAGATCTGATAGCTAAAATCGCTCCGAGTAGACTTCGCTTTCGCGCAGTGTTATTGGTGTGGGCTATGCTGCTCCTAGGGGGCAAGGCTTGCCCGTCTTCATCCCCGTCTTACGACTAGAGATGACAACTCACTCACGGCCCAGGAGCGACTCTGAGCTAGAGCAGGGACGTTACGAGTGGGGTGGCCTTTGGGGACATGCCAGGCTCCATCGTTGAGTGTCCATGGTGGGACTGGGCGTGAAGCTCTGATCGGGCAGGGCATAGGCTGCTTCGCCCCGGGAAACTGTGGAGGAAAGTGGTATGCGACAATAAGGGAAAGCCGACTTCACCACAACGGCCAATACATTGCCGCCTCTAGGCAGAGGCATGCTTTGCCAAAATAAATATAGGGAGGGCAGAGTCTGGCCTTGACCGGCTGTCCACGTCCAACCAAGTGGGATGGAGCGGGTGAGCATAGAGCTGACCTCGAACACTCGACCACGTGCCCGCACCGCCGGGTGGGATGGCTTCGCAACCCGGTCCAATACAAAGAATAGAGAGCTTCGGATCCATTGTGTTCGAGGTCAAAAACATCCGGGCTTCTTTCTGTCTTGAGAAGCCTAGTCCGATCCGCCTGGGGGTGGCTCTGCAGCCTACGCCTCAGGTTGTCTCGCGAGCAAGGTGCACAAAGTCGAATTTTCGGCTTGCAAAAGATACCATAAAAATATGTATTGCGGATTCTGTCTTGATATCTGGGTTAAAATAGATTCGATAAATAGAGCAATGCCTTGGCTAGGCCGCGATATCGGACATCGTTGGCGACAGCCTCCACAAGGGCAAGGGCATATCAACTGTCCCCCACACACCCCCGGACATGTGAATTCCTACTTCAATATACGCAAAACACGCGAGGATAGAGATGCTCTGGCACTAAACAATGGCATTGTGTTTGCGCGGAATCCCATTAGTGGCGCTTGAGCGGACAAGCCACAAGTGTGCTTTGCCGCACAGTTGGCGTCGCGCCTCCGCCTCACTCGCGGCTTCCTTTCGTCATCACCGTCGTCATCCTGCGAGAGAAATTGATGAAACAGACAACCTGATACTTAAAATCGATAGGCCGATAGGGATTTCAGTGATGAATTTGTTTGCCGGCTGCCTAATGCAGCAAGTCTCCTTTCTTGTGCTGCTCGGGGGTGAGGCATTTGGCGATGGTCCCGGTTTGCACAGATACAGACCGGGGATGAGGCTTTAAAGTGCAGGTACGGCCGATAAGAGAAATAAAGGATCATTCAGCTCTCATGCCGATGAATAGATTTTCCGTGGAAGGAAGGCGGGTTCGGTCTGGATGCGAGATACCGCTGGGTCAGGAGCTCACGGTCCTGGAATGAATGAAGCTGAACAAAAGGGAATGATGCCGTTTGTACGTACCAGAACTGCTATTCCTAGAGTCCAAAAGATGATTTCTTGAACGGCGAAATGAATACGAGACATTCCTACCGCCTGAACTAGAAAGCAATACTCTAGCAAAGCTTACTGTATCTCACAACTGGCAGGTAGTTGTTAAAACCAAGCCGGAAATGGCCTAACAACTAGCCGGATTTATGCCCCAAGAGAGTCAACGATATCGCTTAAGAGTTTCTTGGTTCTCCTTAGTGGCTAGATACCTTTCTGCAAGTTCATGCCCTTCTCCCGGGGTCAGTCGGGCAGGGTTGCGACAATTTTTGGCCAAACAATTTACGGTTTCTTTTGGACGCACTTCCGATTTACCGGCAGCCCTGAACTTAAATCCAAGAATGGAGCCTAACAGTATACATCCCCAAGATGGTGGTATTAGAGAGAAGAAGAGCTACAGATAATTTTGCGACGGTTCTACGTGGAGCGGTCCCCTTGGGGGAGTGGTCTTCGGTTGTCTTTATGATGCCTCCAAAATGAGTCGACAACTGTGGCCTCGGGACATGCCTAGTTCTACTTAGCCCTCGAAGCCAGAATACCATGTATTCATATCCCATCAAGCGAACCATTCCATCCATAGGTCCTTTTCTCTGCTACTGTTAACAGCCAGCCTGCGACGCCTCCATTCCAGATAGCCGCCATATAAGATGACCTAGCGCAAGGTCGTACTATTCTTACCACGCAAGATACTCTACAGATTCCAGGACTTGGGTTACGATAAAGCAAGACTTAAAAGGCTAATCACTCTTGTTCTCTGCGTTGCCCTGTCCCATTGAGATCTCCAAGGTCTCTCGAGGCTACGTTGGCTTGGATTCAGAGTCTCGATATAAGACTGTATTCATTTTCTGTGGGGACATGGCGGACAGTTATACGCGTCTAGTTCCGGAACCTGTGACCTCTGCAGCACAGTTTTCTCTCATGCTGAGGCCCGAGTACTCTATCTTTTCATATTCTTGGAACCTTCAAGCTCCTTGCCCGTTGTCGCAGTTACCTGAAGCCTCGTGGTCAGGCTCCTTAGGACAGTACATCAAGGGGTCAGAATTCCCTTTCACTTTCTCATATACCAGCGGAGGAAGTTAAGGATGAATTTAAATCCAAGCCTCAGTGCCTCACTCTGCTTGTTGGTCCATGGAGTAGCTATCGCATCCACAACAGACTAGTCAGTGTGGTGCTATGTCCCCGCAAAGTTGTTGGATTTGGAAACCCTTATCTAGGAAAATTCAATCACGACTTGCAAACGCAATTCACACAAGCTATACAATCCAACATGTGGCTTTGTGATTCAGGAAGGAAGCAGCAAATGGAGCGACTCATCAGGCCCGTAGAAGGGAAACGGCCAAGATGCTTTCCGGGTGTATTACCTTCAGTACGAAAACGATGTATCGAGATTCC
>Ga0247774_1000912_pt1 | contig 14943 bp, 11 predicted proteins | sample UWRJL001104B6_FD_179933 | JGI IMG/M metagenome (GOLD analysis project Ga0247774, IMG submission 179933) | Plant litter microbial communities from Arlington Agricultural Research Station in Wisconsin, United States - UWRJ-L001-104B-6 | ecosystem: Environmental > Terrestrial > Plant litter >... | reverse complement strand
TAAGGTGCTCTTTGAGCTTACCAATTTCGGTAAACCGGTTACCGTATCGGTCGAAGAAATCTGCGGGGCACCACTTCATGAACGGACACGCAAAATGTCGACAGCGGTCCGTGTGCGATTTGGCAAGGGTTTCTTGGTAGGTAGTAGATCATCTTCGCGGTCTCCACTGCCATCGTCATGGCCCCTGTCGCCCCTATTTAGCCATCTCTTCTGTCTTTTGTTGAGTAGACAATAGTGCACGGCCATCAGCCGTCAAGGACCCAGAGTCTTGCTTTCAGACCGACTATAACTACCTGATCTTCTCGCTGTTTTGCCGAATTTCAACTCTCCATTTCTCCACGCAAAAAGTATACTCTCCAGTTTAAGCTAGATCTCCTATTGATACTAATATAACAAACGTATTTCAAGCTGAAGATTAATTTTCGATGCTGGTTGCGTGCCTCTAGCGAAGGTTGAAATTCGGCAAAACGGCGAGAAGATCAGGTGGTAATATATCTTTTAGCTTTTAAGCCTCTAGGCTTGTACTCCTCTTCCCATTTGCTTCTCAGTCGCCACGAACGCGAGAGACAGTCGAATCCCTGTTCTCCCCTTCCTCGCCCAGTAACCTTCCTCTCATTTATTACCCCTGTCTGAAATAAACACGCTCATGACCCTACAAACCACAACCATGGCCCCGCGTACCTTGTCGGCCACAAAGTAGCCCCTCGGTGGAGGCCGAGCTGCGGCATGAGTCTCCAGCGACGTAATGTTCTCGCTCTTCCCAGAGTGAAGCTCCCCGCTCGGACGGCTAACTACTTCGAAAGGCATCCTGTCTCCTAGTTCCTCCTCCTGGTCTCGTGTCTTCCCCTTGACCCTGCTGGGTGGGGTTAAACCCGGTGTGTTGGCCGTCGGGTCCTCTTTCATAGGCTGAGGTGTATCCTGAGTGGCGACACTCTCGCTCTTTGGAACGGAATGACTCCCCTGACGAGCGTCCATGCTGTGGAATGTTTCTATGCTCAGCCAATGGTAGAAAATGGTGTCTATTTCATTCCAAAGTGGGCACTACGGCGATGCATGTTCTACGAGCAGCCATCGATGAGGGTTAACCGTTTATAGGCTCTGGAAATGGCCGATTGTCTCTTGAATTATTTGTGCTTGTCACGTCGCACTTAAACACAACTCTGAGTCCTGAGTCGGCAGGTAATGATATTGAGTACACTGGTGGAATATTGGACACTATCTCTTTAGTGACTTGGAATCCATGTTTCAGGAAACTGTGAGAAAAGCCTTTATAAGCTGAACTTGTTCCATGAATTAGAGTGATGATGCTTTTTGGCTACCTGCGGCGACTATTTTGTCACTCTCGACATGCATGTCGATATTATAATCCAGCTTCTGCAGTCCCATAAGCGCGTCGCCGGACTGAACGCAATGTTGTTTCAAAGTTCACCTAAATAGCATGCCATGAAGGTCTAGAAGACAGGCACCATAAGAACGCCACCATGATGTAAGAAATTTCAAGAGCAAACATTCGGCTTTTATTATGTACTACCTACTAACGCCGAGCCCGTCATAGAAAAGGGCCCTTAAGTGCCAATTCTGGCCGCCGCCGACTAGGCCAATCCAAGGATGCTGATACCATGAACTAGCCGCCTCTAGATCCCTAAGCAATGTCTCACTGCTGCTCCAGACCGCTTCCCCTTTCATTTGTCTCCTCATAGCCGCTTTCCTCGCCCGAACCGATAAGAACCACCTCGATCCCCGAGTGTATAGACCCACTATTGCTGCCCAGGTGTAACAGCGCTACTACAATCTCGTCTAGAACCGACTTCTCCTCGTCCTCTATTTCACCTTGGGTTCTCAAGCGGGAAAGACAAAAGACTAGACTTAGCCGTCTCCAGATTGGAACGCAAGTGAGCCGGGGATGCTACATCGCAATGGTCTGCCGTTGGTGGCGGCTCTGTTAGGGAATGGAACATATCTTGTGCCACCTCGGGGCTTTTCCGCCTCGAAGTTTCTTTCTACGAAAGCTCCTCGGACGGGAGTTCGGAAGGCTTGAGGTTAACAATCGATCGTGCCACCTTCCAGATTTGAAGAAGATTGTCCTCAGCGGCGCTGCATACAAGCCAGTCATCATTGAGATTCCAGCTGAAGTCGGCAAGGTGATTGATATGGCCGCCATGCATGAAGAGCCTGCATGCAAGTTAGCACTGACATAGACGCACAGATAGAGAACGGGTAGGCTGTTCCGCACATTTCGGGAGGACCATCCTCGGCGTCCTCGGGTGTCTGTTCGTCGCCGGCCCTGGAGAGGTCCCAGAAGATGACTCGTCGATCGTAGCTACAGCTCGCGATGACACCATCCTCGCTTGGATGCCACGATACAGACGTAACGGCATCGTTGTGGCCTTCAAGGGTGTGAATCTTCATCTTGACGTTCCGGATATCCCACAAAGCTATCGTCTTGTCACCCGAAGCAGTGGTGAACAAGTATTCGGAGGTGGGGCTCCATCCAAGAGCATTGATGGCATCGGTGTGACCACCCTGGGCAACCATGGCTGCCTTGTCCATGGAAGCCTCACGCGTGTCGAGAATTTGCATCGTCAAGTCGTCTGAGACGGTGCCAATGAAATTCGGGTTGAAGGGATGGTACTGAACATCGTTCACAATGTGCGTGTGGTGTGTGTATCTGCGCGCTGGCTTCAAGATGTTGGTCGACGACTGCACGCCCTGAAGGTCCCAAAGGCAAACCGTCTTGTCTTCGCTCCCCGAGGCTAGATTTCCAGCCGCGTGGGGGTTCCAGCTGAGGCCGAACCCTTCTTGCTTGTGGCCCTGAAGTTCAAGTTGGGGGTTGACCTTGCCCGTGGGTTGAGACGAGTGCTTGGTGCGGTCGAAGATGAGGATCTTACCGTCCACACACATGGTGGCAAGAATGTCGGGATTCTGAGGCTGATAGCGGGCTTTGTTCACCTCGCCAGGGTGGTCAATCTTCTGTGTGATGTTGAACTTCATCTTCCCAGCCCCAGCCGTCTTGCCAAATCCGCCAATCTCTTCCATGTATTCGTCGTAGTCTTCGCGTTTCGGGTCCCATTCCCGAGGTATTTCAAACTCGGCGATCTGGACATAGTTGGGTTTGTCGTCCGAAGTATGCGTGCCGAGAAGCATGCGGTGGATCATGACATTCCTGTCTTCCGGCTTCTTGACGTCAGGGAACCATTGAGTCGTCAATGTGGGCCATTCGAGGGCCGTGCTAATTTAGTCAGTAGAAGTGCATATAGTTCTGTCCAAGAGTTCTTACCTGAGAATCATATCATACAAGAATGGTGAGTTTTTCTTCCATGTCTTGTACTCTGAATCGTGTTAGCATCCTACCTCGACTCTAAGTCGGATATGGTCACGTGGAGCCATTCGCACCTTCATTGATAATGCGGTTCGCTTCGTTCTCGTCATCGTCAAACCCCATCTCCACTATGAGATGTTGTTAGCTAGTTTGATCAAGAAAAAATTGGTCGCTTTTCGATAAAGAGTTCACGGAGCTTGTGCTGCGGGTTAGCGACAGTACACAAAAGACATACCGTCCACATCCTCGACGGCCGGTGCAGGAGGCATCGCGACAATCAAATTTGGCGATCGCGTCGACAGTGGCAGGAACGGCAGTTCTTATGTAGTATTTCGGAAGAATGCCTGCGTAATATTATCTTGAGCCTGTAACAGGTCTAGATACTAGTATTCTTTCGAAGTGGAGAGTCCTCAGAAAATGAGCTTGACTTGCAACGAGAAGAGGTTCGATGTTGGTGAAAGTTGGAAGCTTTTGACTCGAGTCGCGTTGAGTGATGGAGGGGTGGAATTTCGCGTCAAACAGATGGATATAATGGTCAGCTGGCCACACCTGGTTCACCTCGGCACTCCAGACCCGATTTTGAGTTCGAACCAGCACCTAAGTGGGGACCATAGCGGCTGCCCCGCAGAAGCACAACCGCCAAGGAACCGCGGAAGGCTGCAGAATCCATCAAAATCAGCCCCAACCTCAACCAGGCTTCCGCCAACCCTGCAGCAGATGAACCCTACGTCAAATCTTCCTCCTCCTCCACGTCGCGCCAAGCCTCTCTAAACTGCAGCCGGCCCGATCCTCAGTCACCTAGATTCGAGCCGACTCTAGACCTTGTCCATTCCTATTCAGCTTCGGCGCCTCATCTCTGACCTTGAACGCGCACCTACTGTCATTGTACTTGCCGACAGTTTTGCTCAGTTCATTTCCTTCGCAACCTAGACATTGAAGGGCCAACGGGCGACTCACTTGTCTCTGCGACCTATCTTCGTCCTGGATTCCATTGCCGACAGTCCAAGCCCGCTTTTCAGTCTCTAGATTCGAGTACAAGCCGACGAAGAGTCTGCGCACAGGAAGCATCATGGGGTATGACTCCCTTAGTTTCTAGATACTGCGCAATGCGCCACCTCCAAACTGACGACTTGCTTTCTAGTGTTCCTAAGTTCTTCCGATGGATATCGGAACGCTATCCGGGTATCTCACAGCTCATAGCTGAGAACCGAATCCCCGAGTTTGATTGCCTCTATGTACGAATCCGAATGTCGCCGACGAGCGGTTATGAAGAAATTGAACTCCCCTACTAACAATATCGCTAGCTTGATATGAACGGCATCATCCACAACTGCACCCACAAGGATGCTGGCGAGGACGTGAGCTTTCGGCTCAGCGAAGAGGAAATGTTTATCCGGATATTCAACTACATTGAACATCTATTTGGCAAGATTAAACCCAAGCAGTTGTTTTTCATGGCCATCGACGGTGTTGCACCGCGCGCCAAGATGAACCAACAGCGAGCTCGAAGATTCCGCACAGCCTTGGATGTCGAAAAAGCCCGGGAGAAGGCGATAAAGGAAGGAGTTGAGCTGCCTAAGGAGGAACCTTTTGACAGTAATTGCATTACGCCGGGTGAGAAGATGCTCTATGATGTTTGTGTAGCCGGTTGACAGTTCTAATTCGCGCTAGGAACCGAGTTTATGGCTAAGTTGTCGTATCAACTCAGGTATTTTGTCAACAAGAAGGTATCAGAGGACACGGATTGGCAACAGTGCGAGATTGTACTCTCGGGCCATGAAGTTCCTGGAGAAGGTGAACACAAGATCATGGAGTACATCCGAAACGCCAAAGCCCAACCAAGCTACAACCCCAACGTACGGCACTGCTTGTACGGCCTCGACGCCGATCTCATCATGTTAGGTCTCCTCAGCCATGACCCCCACTTCTGTCTACTCCGAGAAGAAGTCACGTTTGGACGGGCGGCAAACACCAAATCGAAGGAGCTTGAGCATCAGAAGTTCTATCTACTGCATCTTTGTATCGTCCGCGAATATCTGGAGCTTGAATTTCAAGAGCTTCAGGTAGAAGGGTCGCTTAGCTTCCCCTTCGATCTGGAGAGTATCATTGACGACTTCATCCTCATGGCATTTTTCGTCGGAAACGACTTCCTGCCCAATCTACCTAATCTTCACATCAACGAAGGTGCACTGGCACGAATGTTCGCTCTGTACAAAAAGGTGCTCCCTACCTGTGGTGGCTACGTCAACGAGCGCGGCGTTATCAAGCTTGAACGTCTTGAACTGTTGCTCAACGAGCTGGCCAAGGACGAGGTCGACCACTTCGAGGATGACATGTCTAACGAGAAATGGTTCCAGTCGAAAAAAATGGAGGAACAGCTCGGCGACCTCGCTGTTGGAAGGAAGAAGACTCCCAAGGGCCAACTGGTTGTCACGACATCGCAAAAGGACCTCTGGAAGAAGAAGGTCAAGCCGTTCATCAACAAGAGGTCCCAGACGCCCCTCAACCTAGGGCCTGGCCTGAACGCGGCTGATCGCCAGTTTGTCAAGGACTTGGCCGATACTCTTCGCATCGAATGGGCCACTCGAGAGGACGATGAGGGTGAACGAAATCTCATCCTCTCATTCCCGGCTAAGACTGGCGACGATGACGATGACGATGACGACGAAGAGGCAAACACCGCCGTCTTCCGGGTGGTCAAGCAGTATGACAAAGCTTTGGTCGTGGATGTCACAGCCGATCAAGCGCAGGAAAGCTACGGCAAGCTGTACCAGCAGAAATACGACGCGTGGAAGCTGAAATACTACGTGGGGAAATTTGAGTGGCCGCTGGAAAAGTACGAATCGGAGCTCACCAAGCTTTGTGAGAACTATGTCGAGGGTCTTCAATGGGTTCTCTACTATTACTACCGCGGGATTGCGTCGTGGCCGTGGTTCTACAGATATCACTACTCGCCGCTCACTTCTGGTAAGGCTTCCCTTATGACTCGCAAGGCAGACCCGCAGCTCCCGCTAACTAGTGACGACAGATGTTGTCAAGGGCCTTGGCGCCAATCTGAACTTTACCAAGGGAGGACCGTTCAGGCCTTTTGAGCAGCTCATGGGCGTGCTGCCAGATCGAAGCAAGAAAATTGTACCGCAGGTGTACTGGGATCTGATGACCAACCCGGAATCGCCAATCTACGATTTCTATCCGCGCGACTTTGAATTGGATATGAACGGAAAGAAGATGGACTGGGAAGCTGTCGTAAAGATTCCCTTCATCGACGAAGCGCGCCTCCTCGCGGCTATGGCGCCGAAGAACAAGCTCTTGGCAAAGGACGAGGACGACAGGAATCAGTTTGGCGTTGCCATTAAGTTCACCTACTCCCAAGACCTTAACTATGTCTACCCTTCGTCCCTCACTGGTATTTTTCCCGACATTGCCAGCTGCAAGTGCGTCGAGAACATCTTCGAACTCCCCGCCACAGAGGGTCTCGAGTACAGGGTTGGTCTGATGGATGGGGCGAAGGTCAAGATCGAGGCTCTGGCCGGTTTCCCAACCCTCCATACGTTGCCGTATGAGGGTGTTCTTGTGGAGCAATACGGCATCAATGTGTTTCAGTCCGACAGCAGAAACCCAAGCATGATCGTCACGCTGCTCAATTCGGAAGAGCGCACCAAGGTCGAGGAGGCCAAGATGAGGCTCGGAAAGCGTTGCTACGTGGGATATCCCTTCCTCCAGGAGGCAAAGGTTATCAAGGTATCAGATGGCTTCTTTAACTACGAGCTCGCGCCGAACGGCCGGGATGTCATTCAAAAGCATCATTCAGAACGGGAAGCGACCGATTTCAACAAGGAAGCCGCCTACATCGAGACTTGGCACGCCAAGCGACTCGGGATCACTACTGGGACTGTCGAGTCACTCGTCCACGTGCACATGCTCAAGGGCCTGGTGAAGACTGAGGCTGGAGCAGTTATCAAAGAATATGGAGAGAACCCCAGTTTGAGAAGCACGTACGCCACACAGACGATTGTGGACGACGTGGTCAACGAAGACGAGCGCTTCGTGGAGAAGGCAGCCATTCCCATCGACGAGGAATACCCAGTCAACACGCAGGCCTTCTTCCTCGGCGAGTACAATTTTGGACGGCCACTGGTGGTGACTGGTCACCACGACAACAAGGCCGAAATTAAGCTCTCTGTCCTCAAGCAGAAGGAGCCGGATTTTGCCAAGCAAATCATCTACAATGCGTCGAGGACGAACCCGTACAAGGCATCGTATGCTGTAGCCAGGGAGTTGAAACTAGACGCCTTGGTTCTCAGCAAGATTACGTCGTCTTACCAGGTCAACACGATTGGAGGGCTAAGAGTCAACCTTGGACTCAACCTCAAGTTTGCCGCCAAGAACCAGAAGGTGCTTGGCTACTCGAGGAAGTCGCAAAGCGGCTGGGAATTCAGCAATGCCGCGGTCCTGCTGATTGCGAATTATATGGTGCAGTTCCCCGACTTCTTCGCATCTGTGCACCGCTTCGCCACCAAGAGCGATGTATCCGACGCTGATCTCTGGTCCGACCCTAAGGTGGCGGCGGCTAGGATCAAGGAAATCGGGGCTTGGCTCAAACAGCAAGGTATCAACAAGCTAGACCGAGTTCCTTTGGAAGCCGAACAACTCGACTCGGATGTGGTCATGGCGCTTGCGGCAGAAGCAGAGAGGGTTGCGGAGCTCACAAAGGACGCCACCATCAAGCCCATGAAAGGAGTTCCACGAACAGCCATCTTGAAGTCGTCCGATACGGAACTGCTTCTCAGCAACCAGAAGTTCGACCTGGGCGACCGCGTCACGTACGTGGCGGCGTCTGGAAAGGTGCCGCTTTGTCTGAGGGGCACCGTGGTGGGAATTTCCCGAACTGCCACGGCTCTTCTGCTTGACGTCGTCTGGGACCAGCCATTCATGAGCGGCAACACGCTTGGAGATCGCACGCCGGCCTTCAGGGGCCAGACGATTCCTTCGTGGGCCGTCCTCAATACAACCGAGAAGCAAGTTGTGTCGGGATCCAGGGCTGCGCTGGGTAGGAACCCGGTGAGGACCGTTTCCTCCCTCACGACAAGCTCATACGATAGCGCCGGCGTGCCCCAGTACCGCGACGCCTCCATGCCCCCAGCTCTCAGAGGGACCTGGAGGGGCGCCGTTAACGGTGGCAACCGCGGTTCGCGGGGTGGCTCCCCGGCAGCTCGTGGAGGTCCTAGCAATGGCCATGTTCCGAATATTCAGCCCAGCGGCATGGTGTATCGATCGCACCCAGGCAATGGAGGTCAGCAGAATATGAACGGCGGCGGCCGAGGGCGTGGAAGAGGCGGTGCCAACCCTTCCCCTGGGCAGCAGAGCTACAGCAATGTGCCCCCGCCTGCTAATCTTGATGCTCCCCGTGGACGCGGCAGGGGTCGCGGCGGCCGCGGAGGACCGAGAGGTAGAAGCGGACCCCCACGAGGACGCGGCGGTGATGGAGCAGCGTCCTAGGTGGACGGCTCCCAGGCACTGTACACTACAAATCGGGTCCCTGCATACCGTCCAACTTACGGCGTCTACACTGAGATTTATTCCGGTATTTCTGCCTACCAGAATGGTGTCAGCCCCATTTTACCTCCCTATGTGCTGGGTGACTGGAGGCCCACGGAAGAGAATACTCAGAGCTTGCCCCGCAGAGGTGTCCCTGGTAGTCACGGTCGTGGTCATGGCTCTAGCACCTTCTCGTCGCAAGGTTGGCATGGACCAAACTAGTTGGCCATCGAGCAAGTTGAGGATGGAGCACGTTGACGCCACTTTTAGGGCCTAAGCTGGGACACAGGCGGCCGGTGATTATCGCGCGGGGAGTTGATGCCTTGTATCTACCTACACCAGGCATTTGTAGATAGGGATGAGTACACCAAAACCTGAAGATGTGAGTAGGGGTCTCTACATTACAGACAGAAGCAAAGTGGCTAGCAATGGCCTCCCGGACTACGGTCTTTTACTTCACCAGCTTGTTCGGTCATCAATTGGGTTGTTTTCCCAGGTTCGATAGAGGCTTAGGCGGGTCATGATGATAGACTCCGGGTTTCGAGAAAAAAGTTGTGCAGACCATCGAGCCATTTCACTATGGGTATTTGTTAGCTTAAAAACGGAATTGAGTGTTTATGGATAAAATAGGGACATGGTGTCACGTATTCTTTCTAATGCTTTTCGTCGGTCTAACTTGCGACTTGGGCTGATAGCGACTTCGATTTGATCAATATTCATACGGTCAAAGAAACGCTAACACCATCCAAATTTCTCATTCGCAATCCACAGCACGTCTTGCTCAGGCCCATGCCATCGTAAGCTCGTGATACTCTCCGTCTCCCTCACCTCGACCGCTACAGCTGGTTGTACTCTCTTCCCGGCCTCGATGCTCTCGTCATCCGGATTCCAGACCTCGATGTACTTGGCATTCCACTCTCCCGCCTCCCGGGTAGCCTCGCGGAAGAGCAGTTCCACCGCCGTGATCTTGCCTTCGCGGGCAGATCTACGTTTATCCCCCTCGCCCCAGGCGTCCAAAACCTCACTGTCGACCACAAGCCTAAGAATGTACAGGACGGCATACTCCTCGTAGTAAATCCTCGTCCAGATGCACCAAGCCAGGGGTTTATTGTTGACCTCGACGATGGACCCCTTAGCAGCCGGATACCGACCGAAGAGTTCCGAGGCGACGAAATCCTCGCGGGCATGGAACCACGCCATCGTGTCGGCGGTGGGCAGGACAGCAACACTGAGGCCTGGGGTCGAGGCGAGAGTTTTGCGGAGAAGGTGCTCGTCTCTGAGACAGAGGGACGGAATGTTTGGCGCCTCGATGGGGAACACGCTGAATTCCTCCCGGGTTTTTACTTTGCTTTGAGAAGCAGAAGATGCCGGGGAAAGGCGGATATGCGCAGAAGGGTAAGGCTTCCACCCGTGACGGGCGTAAAACACGGATCCTACGTCGGAATATAAAAACGAAAACGCCACCGCTTTCCCGCCATCACCACCGCCGCCCCCCGCCGCCGCCGCCGCCTTGTTGTCCTCCATTCCAGACTCCCAGGTCTTCCCCTGCCAACCCTCCAACTTCGCCCCCAGCTCTCTCATCATCCTACTCCCGAACCCCAGTCCCCTCGCTTCCTTGGGACAAAACACGGACCCGATGCCATGTGCGATGACCTCTGTCACCGTCCCATCCCGTCCCACGAGCGCACGCTTCCGCAACGTCTCGCATCCGGAGAGCGTCCTCCTCCTGGTAGGGGAATTAGTCCCGGTACCATCCGACCCCGCGTCTCCCCCGTCTTGGTCCCCTCCGCCAGAACCCAAGCCCGCGGCCGGGTCGGAAAGAATCCATCCGGTCAGACCCCCGTCCCGCGCCGCCTCGGTGGCATGCAAGACGGCTTCGCGTCCGAGGAAGGCGGTGACGGTTAGCTGGCCCTTCCACTCGGGGGCGGAGATGAGGCTGTGGTGTTGTTTTTCGAGGGTGGAAGCGGGGGTGAGGAGGATCGAGGGAGACGTGGATGGGTGGTGGGAAGGGTATCTATGCATCTGTCTCGCGTAGGATTGGTTTGCGTATTGGAATCAGGCGGGGGGTTGGTGACAACGCATTAAATTCCAGGACAGAAATATTTATTTGGTTACCAGATTGCTTTCGAATGAGGTGGTTTTGGGCCCCCACTGCTGACTTATTGGACAAAGTTAGTAATTCATCCTCCCAATGCTTCATCGCAGGTCACGAACATTGTGTTAGGTCTCAGAAGAGCCTTTAAATTTTTCGATCCAAGTCGTCAATGTCATTATCATTATCATCCAAGATACCTTCAATGGATATGCCACACATGTAGTTTCAACAACCCAAAATGCTGCCACAGCCAAACATGAATCGCTCCTTGCGTGGGAATCCCCTCCACAATCGCTCCCAACTCTCTCCCACACCCCCGAGAAAAATTCCTCCTCTATGATAAATCCAGGGACGTCCTTCCACCCCCGGTCCGGATTTGGTTTTGTCTAAATTCCATGATGCTTTGTTCCGTTCCCACAACACCACCTGACTGGTCCAGAGGGGCGTTGACTTTGACACACGTACACATACACATACACATACACATACGGCATGAAATGGGGGATAGTCGTACGCCAATTACACAGCCGCGTTCTCCTTATCTTCCCCCGTAATGACGGTTGTAGTCATGACAGGGACAGCATTGACATCCACAGGCTCGGCCAAACTCTTCTCCCACTCCTTGATAAAGTCGTTGGCCGTCCTTCGAATGTTGCTCGGCGAGAGCCGATTCACGACTTGGTTGGTGAGCTCCTCGAGTTTCTGCGGCGTGATGGACACGGCGGATGGCAATCCTAGAGAGGGAGAAACTTTGCCCTTACTAAAGCAGCGGCACTGTTAGCAAAGTAAACCACATCGGCGCGGGCCGCATCATCTTACAGCGGTGTGTCGCTCTCGTGACCCTTCTCCACCGTAGACTGCACCGCGTCATTGCTCTCGTCATTCATGGTGGACCCGCTCCATCGTGTCGACTTGCCCGAAGAGGGAGAATCAAAACTGAGCCATGCATCGCCATCGACGGAATCAAAGCTCAAGGGTGTCCACGAAAAGTGTTTCGGCTTTCGGGGGTTGACACGGTCCCGATTCGCGTTCGAAGGCCGAAGCCTAGTAGGCGTCTCGATCGCAACGGGCGAGTCGAATGCTGTGTTGACCCTCGGGCGGGCCGCCTGCGCCGGCCGAATCGTCTCCTGGTCCTCAGCGTACGATCGGGAGCCTCGCGACAGATCCACAGCCGTAGACCGCGTCACATTCCTATTCCCATTGACGGGTTCGTCGCCGACTGTAATCTGGCGAATGTCTTCGTAGAAGGTCCTGAAACCCAACTTGAAATCTTCCACGATCTGTGACATGGCCGCGGATCCGGGCGTAGCGCCAGCCGAGTGGGAGGAACGCGGCTGCCACGTCATCCGCTTGGTCAGGTGTGGATGAAGTGGAGGAGCATTCCGGTGGTGCTCAACGCTGGGCGACTTGCAGAGGTCCTTGTCCTCCAACACGGAAAAATCACCACCATCCGTCTTGGCCGGAGACAGCAATGACAACGTGCGGGTATGCTTCCCCGTGAACACTCGCCGGTGTCCTTCCTTCGGCGTGTTCTGCTGACTCTGCAAAATTTGCCTTCTCCGGTCGAGATCCACGCTTCGCCGCGGCGGGAGATCATCCTCGCTGGGCGTGCTCGTGTGGCTGGCCCGGTTTTCCGCTCGGGCGGGAAGGGGTCTCATCGGCTCGGTAGCATGACGTCGATCACCCGCTTCATTCTTGCCGGCATCATGCTGGGTGAACTGCTGCTTGAGGCTCTTAAGCTCCTTCTCTGCACGCTGAAGCTCCTCCCGCAGCTCCATAACACGACGCTCCTGCGCTGCTATTGCAATGATGAACTCGTTCTTTTCAGTTGGACCGACAGTTTGGCTGGAGATCGACTCGGCCGGGGTGCTGGGGAACGACGGCGGGAGCGTTGACAAGGCAGATGTAGGCACCGGACGCGTAGGGTCGCACGTCGGCGGTGCAATTGGTAGCGTGATGGAAAGGCGGTTCATATTACGCGAGGCCGACGAGGTGGATCGCGATGATCGCGTCAGCCAAACATCGTCTCCTCCACCAGGCGTTGGCGGCGGTGCCATGACTTCGCCCGGCTCGAGAGAAATGCTGCTCCTCACGGATCGGGACCCGTGTCCGGGTCTTTCGCCCCCGTTGATGCGTTGCGCAAATGAGAGCTTTTGATCGGTTGCAAAAGGGTTGGCGGTGACTGCCATGACGTCGTCGTCCGGCAACCGTGACGGGGGATCGAGTGGCCCGCGCTCAACAACAGAACAGCGACGGTGCTGCACTGCTGCGCGGTAAGTGTCTTTTGGCATGATGCCACCGGCGAGAATATACCTTGCAGGAGCTTGTTGTTCGACGTCGACGCAGCGAAGAATGGGCCGAGATTTCCGGCGCTTAGCAGAGTTCAAAGGAGTGGCTGCAGAGCCCTTGGCTCGCCGTTGGTGTCGGAGGAGTCTCCACGTTGAAAAAGACTGGCTCGTCCTTTTGGCGACGACGGCCCTGCGCGTAATCAAAAGCTTCTGATCATGGAGGATAGCAACGACGCAAACTCGAGAAAGAATACCCACAGTCATGGAAAAACAAAATCAAGAAGAAAAACAAGGAGAGTGAGACAAGAGGAACAAGGATTGATGACGAGGGATAAGAGAAAAGAGAGATAAAGACGGTTGGGCCAGAGCGAATACCAGTTGTGAAGGTTATTTCGCTCTTACAAACTCGTTATTTACTTTCCCGCAGCGCGAAAGCAAGGCGTGGCAAGGTAAATAACGGGTAATCTTTGCGTGGCAGCGTTTCGATTGGGGCATCTGGGGACCCTGGGAAGGAGGTGTTGGGTGGCCCGCTTGGCTGAATTGACCGACGATTGGACCGCTAGGGAAATGTGACGTATCCTGCACCGCGCACGACCGTCGGTTCGTGCGTCGACTTTTGATTGCGAAAGACAGGCCGAAGGAGAAGCCAAAGAACTTCCAACTATCTTACGAAGGACTGTCAATTGCTTCTGAAGATTTCTTGCGTCGGGGGCTTAAGTTGCAGTAAGCTGTAGACTTGGCGGTGACTGGTGCCTTCCAAGTTTTGGGGAGAGGAAATGAGCCGACTATCAACGTCGATCGCAGAGAACTTCGGTTTTCATCAAGAATGACTTTCCCAAGGCGCACCACCAACAGAATGAAGAATAGCAAAGATCGACTTCAAAGGGTTTAGTTTGATTGCCGTCTTGGCCCGAAAAATGATAACACCAAGGCATAGAATCTTTCTTAGGAAAGAAGAAACTCTCAACATCCGACCAGAGTCTCTAAGAAATCAACGTGTCGAGATAGCGTGCCATTTTTCTCTGACCGAACGGGGATGAAGGCCTCGCTGCTGTTCACGCAAAACCAGATCGACTTGCATCATGTTGCCCTGCCATCAAGAACAAAATATGATGCATCTATGACTTTCCCATTTGTTTTCATTCCTCAGCTTGCAAGCTTGTTCATGACTCGAGCTAAGCAGAGCATTGCCCGCCCCACAAGGGATAGATCAAATTCGGCGAGGTGGATCTCGGCGTTGCCCTTGTGACCAAGCAGTCGAGGCAAAACGAACGAGAAGAAATGAAGCTGATCTCGTTTCCTCCTGGTCCTTGCTTATTACGGCGGTGCGTCGGGAATCGGCTAGCAGGGACCGGGGGCCTACCAATTTCCTGAACTTGCTGGCCAATGGGTGGCCAGCAAACAGTCCCGGAGATCTAAAATTGTCACGTGCCAGCCCGTCAGGGTCGCGTTCCGACCGTTGCAGCTTCTAACCTGCAGGGGTTTGTCAGAAAGTTTCCGAAGGGGCGCCTGACACAATTGGTTCAAGGATCTCACCATGAGCACAAATCTCCAACCCAGAGAGGCACGCAGATACTGAGTACTATGGGTCTCCAGTCGTCTTACGAATACAAATAGATGATTCTTGCAGACGAAGATGTTGCAGTCGATGATTTGGGTGGAAGGAGGCTAGTGCAAGAATGCGATCCTAACCCTACAGACTA
>Ga0247774_1000911_pt1 | contig 14945 bp, 12 predicted proteins | sample UWRJL001104B6_FD_179933 | JGI IMG/M metagenome (GOLD analysis project Ga0247774, IMG submission 179933) | Plant litter microbial communities from Arlington Agricultural Research Station in Wisconsin, United States - UWRJ-L001-104B-6 | ecosystem: Environmental > Terrestrial > Plant litter >... | reverse complement strand
GGCTTCGAGACGCATCATTGTCGGACCTCATCGACGGCCGCAACCGGTTTGTTCCACGGGGCCGCCTTGTCGAGATCATCAATCAGGATGAAGTCCTCAACCACCTGCGTACCGTGTTTGGTCGACAAAATTCCGACCATGTCGCCGTGGTGAAGTACGTGTGCCCTGAGAAGGCGTGCGCTTGCGGTCGCGAGCGCTGCAGCGGCGGGCGCGTCATCTTCGCGACGCTTGCCATGATCGGGCTGGAAAGGGAGATCTACAAATTTTCCAGGTCCGGCCGCGCGGCGTGGGTCTGCGACTCGAACTTGGGCGTCTTGCTGGGCTCGGTCTTGGCGGCCCGGCGCAAAAGGAGGCCGCCGCTGTTTCGGGGCAATGCATGGGGAGGGAGTGTGACAAGGGAAGTGTTTTGCCAGCTAATATGGCTCGTGATGCCGCCTTTCTTCAACAAGTTCGACCCCGCCAAGAAGGAGGATCGCCAGATCATTGACGACCGCGCCAGCCTACCATGGACAGGGATTGACAAAGAGACGAAGCCCGAGGCGGGTGAGTTCGGATATGTGGTCAAGTTTCAAATTCATGGGGATCAGCATGACCTAGTGAGTCTACCCTAGCTTTCTTCAATGCCTATAGCGTTCAGCAACCCGGTCTAACCACTGGGCCTGCCGCATTTGCCCCGATCACCAGGGTCAGAGAGACGACCACTTTGCCTTGAAGATTTTCAGCGGCTCTAGAAACAACTCGGACGCCGACATAGTCGCCGAAGTCGAGAAGGAGTTCTCGGACGAGATTTACGCAAACGGTCACCTAAGGCCGCACGAGAGGATAGTCCCCCTACTCCACGCGTTCAAGCACCGCCACATCTTCCACCTCGTCTTCCCCTGGGCGGACGGTGGCAACCTGCGCGACCTGTGGGGCAGGGTACAAGCTCGACTGGATGACGCCACCCTGGACTGGTTCTGGGCCCAATGTCTGGGCCTAGCGGACGCCCTGGCGGCGGTTCACGACTGGCGTGTGCTCCATAACGACATAAAGCCCGAGAATGTGCTCTGCTTCACCAGGGAGGGTGGCGGTGGGGAGACGGACCCCGACGAGCCGGCTGCCTGGGAGCTCCGGGTCGCCGACTTTGGCATCAGCCAGAGGGTCGGGGCTCCGGATTCGATGGTCGAGCCTACTTCGAGACACGTAGTAACGCAGAGATCGCCCGAATTCGATTTGAAGTACGAGAGTGTGAGTTTCCCGGTCGACATCTGGTCTCTGGGCTGCGTTTACTTGGACTTCATTACCTGGTTGCTACTCGGTAATGAGGAGCGGTTGCGCTTTGAGAGGCGGAGAGTGGCGGAGCTTGGAGACCCTGACGGACCCGGTCCACCGATTGAGGAGGATACCTACTTCAAGATCATCAATGTTCCTCAACCGGGGATTGGAGAGAAAACAGTGAAGAAAGTGGCGCTTGTCAAAGACAGCGTTTTAGAGGTACGGCCCATAGCAAATATTAGGTGGCGGCAGACAGCCTCCCTTCTCTCTGGGTAGAGCCATGGAGTTCCGGCGGACACACCCCTAGAACAGAAGTGGAGTTGAATTTTTTGCAACGCGCCGCGGAAGTCGTGCTAACATAGTTGCGGTAGCACTTTAAATTACTAAAGGGAAACCCGAGTGGCCCAGATGAGATAGTCGCCTTCCTCGACTTTCTTGAAAAGTCCATCCTAGTTATTGAGCCTAGGGGCCGGGAGACGTCGAAGGGGCTGCAGAGGTTTCTGCAGAACTGCCAAGCAAGCCGGAAGAAAACGAAGGGCAAGAAGAAGACAAAGGCATCCAAGCGAATGGACGGCCCCGGACCTGCGAGAAGGGGAAGTGGCAGTCTGGTCGAAAGTAGGGATACTGGTTCTCACTTTTGGTATATTGCACCTCTATCATTTGCCGCCGTTGCTGGTACACTCGCTATAATGCTTGCCATATTGAGAGATTACTTCTCCAGTATAACACCGTAATTAAATACGAACGATACTATACTCAAGCCCTTTCACGCTGGAGTCATTAGCTGTAGACCATTCATTTCGCGGAACACTACGCGTGACGCACGCAACGCAGGGCGCCGTCTCTTGCTTGAAGAGAAGAAATATTTCGATTTCTTTTGGCAGGCAAAAGAGCTGCTTCTAGAAGCAAATAACAAAACGGGCTATCCATGGACACCCATGAATTACCCAGCCCATAGGACATACTACCCTGGGCGTCCATGGCTATGGGTAACATATATTGAGCAGTTACCCATAAATCTTGCCATCGTTTCCTATTACTATTGAAATCCATGGGCTGGTGTTCCGAGGCCTAATGGGGGTGGCCGAGACCGGGGTTAGAATAAAGTAGAACCGAACGAAGGGTTCCTGCTGGATAGAAAATAGAGAGACTCGGCTATTCCTTGGAGTTTAGTAAGTTAAAGCCTGTCAGTACATTGTGTTCCCGAATTTTCCCTTTGAAAGTATCGTGACTTCTTAGGTCGGCGCTCGGCCAGATACCATTGCATTTTCCTGGTCCCAAACTACTCCGACTGATCTGCACTCGGTTTCCGTAACCAGTCCGATACTTCGGCATAACAGTCCCATAGTGCTCATCCTTACACAAACTAAGCAGAATTCCTGCCATATGCGTACCACCATCAACGACAAATATGACACAGAAATATGCCCAGGCGTGGCCATTCCCAAGCAGACAAGGGGACATTTTATTTCCAACAAGCCTTAGGTAGTAAACGCTATAAACCTCTTGGTCTCTAAGGCCTAGGCCCTGTTAGAACGGACACTTTTATACTTGGGAGTAAATTAGCAACTTTTAACGAGACACGCTCTGAAGTGTTGGACCGGTTGAGCCGAAGCTGAGCGGGTCCGATCGGGCAGGGCAAAAAGCAGCGTGGTGTCACGTGAGCCAGATAGCTGCAAAGATTACCATATTAGGGTCTTATTATACCAGAAAACTAGAACTCTTGTGGGCAAGTGTTTACGGCCACCTTGTTGGCTAAAGCTCGTCCCTTACATCTTCGACATCGATTCTTATTTACTTAACTAGTTATCGATGACTAGCTCGTAAACCACCCTGCCTCTTCGCAACCGTCACTGATGGCTGCTGGTGCGAATCTTGGCTGACCCCGCTCGATTACGTCAGGTCTGGTTTCAAAGGCAGAACGTAACGGTTCAGGATCTGAGACCATGTTTAAATCCTAACTATTGCTAGTTCAATAGATTTTTATTGAGAAAGACGCCCGTAAAGAGTTTAAGTTGCCCTGCCCACCTTTCTTCTCGTATCGTCATGGAGTATCTGCTTTGCGACGAGGACTATGAGCTCCTCAAAGACAATATTGTACCTGTGCCTTGGCTGGGCTTCGACCACGACAGCACAAAAGTCTACCCAGTCACGACGGACATATTCGAATATGCAGCCTTACAAGGTTGCTCACAGGAGACACTTCTCTCACTCCAGTCGATGGAAGGGATGAAGAATGCATCTGTAAAGGACTTCGCGGCACTCCAGGCAATGCTCTTCTTCGGCGTTTGGGAAGCGCTCCTTGGGGAACACATCCCATCGGCGAAATTCATCTGCCCTATTCCCGATGGCGTGGCTTTGCGAACATTGGCGTTGAGACCTATCCTTCGTACCCTTTACAAGGACACAAAATATAAGGCTTCTGAGGATCCAATGTCGGCTGAATTGGTCACCCGAGCCCAGATGGTCCGAACCTTTCTCAGCGAAATAGCCATGTTCTCCGACTGGGCTGCCACCAGAATGACCCGTAACAACTACGACACAGTTGCAGCACTCATCCGACTTTTCCAATTAACTATCGGGTCGCTCGGGCACTTTCGAACATACCTCAAGGGTCCGACACGATCTCTAGTTCCCAGTGCCAGGGCCAGGGCCTTCTGGTGGAGTGATCAGCTTCTGGAGAAGCTAGTGCAAGCTGGCTGGTGTTCTTCGCTGGTCTCGTCTCTTGCACATCTTTCGTGTGGTCTGGATGGACTTGAATTCTTTACTGCCCTCGGATCCGTGCCTGCCATGACAAAGAACGTGCATGCGAGATGCACCGAGGGTAAATGCGTGGCGCATAATGTCCATCCATCAGAGTTCCGAGCTATACATCGACCCGGATGCGAGGGTTGCGAATTTGCTCACGTGCCGATGGACCGAGCAGAAGAAATTCTTCTGCAAGGGAAATTTTTCGTCGTCGACATTGACGCGTTAAGCAGCTCTAGCAGGGTTTCCGAAGATGCTTTGATCCCGTACCACCCTGGCATGGAATATGTCGCAATATCCCATGTCTGGAGCCACGGTCTTGGTGGCCACGCTGACGAAGGGCTTCCGAGATGTCAGTTACAACTTCTTGCGGAAAAGCTACCTCGGGAATCCGAGACCAAGCGGATATGGATGGATACCTTATGCATACCGGTGGATCAAAGTCTGAAGATGCTCAGCATCGAAAGGATGGCGGCAGTCTACAAGAACGCCCGTTTTGTTCTTGCACTCGACTCCTCCCTTCAAAACATGAACTTTCAGGAAACATCTATCGAGCGACTGGCTATTTTGACATACATGTCGGATTGGAATCATCGGTTGTGGACCTTCCAGGAAGCCTATCTCGCCCAAAAGGTCTATTTCGTCTTCAAAGATGGCTCCTTCTCCATGTCTGCAATGGAGAAACGATATCGGAAAACCGTCAGCAACATGCTTCTTAGCCATGTCTTCAATCGGCTTTTGTGGACCTGTGCAAGTGGGCGAATACCGAAGGATGAAACCTTTAGAGCCATGTGGCCGGCGCTGCAGAAACGGCAGAGTAGCGTGCCGGATGACGAGTCGCTAGTCGTCGGCAACGCTTTGGGATATGACACGGGTCCCTTGCAGACCCTTTCTGGTGAAGAGCGGTGGTGTGCATTTTGGGAACTCATGCGAAGCATCCCGTCAGCTGTCATATTTTCAGGGACAGAAAAGCGGTGCATAATGCCAGGATTCGGGTGGGCACCACGATCGTTGACGGGCGCATCTTTTAAGGCAATCTCTCTCGCAATCTCGCCGGGGACGTCGACAATCCGTAAGTCGGGCCTGGAAGGTGACTATATTGTTCTGCCTCTGGAGACGCGCATCGCGAGAACCTCCCAATGCCCCGCCAAACAGACACTATGGTTTGGTTCTGACGCTGGCTTGGTGGTTGAATTCCCACGGGGCATGTCAAATTTCGAGTACGATACTCTGATCTTACCGGCTTTACTTAATCCTACGGACCATCATATGCCTGGCGTCGCATCATTGGCACAGTCTTCATCATCTAGCGAAGATCCTGGGATTGCAAAGTTGAAGTATCAAAGCATTATCGAGCTTTTCCTTACTGAGCAGACTCCTGGTCGGCCACGAAGTTCATCGGATATTCACCTGGAGGCGGGTTTGAAAATGGTAAACCGGAGATTATCAATTGCGTAGGTAGTTAGGCCGTTCTTTAATGGCGGGTGTAGCTAGATAACCGCTTCATGTTAGCGTTACTCCCAACCTTGTCAAATAGATCGTAGGAAGTAGGAACGGCACGTCTTTCAAAAAGACTATGCTAAGAATGCTGATAGATACGATATCTTAAATAAGCATTATTGTATGCCGGAAGGCAGCCCGTATGTGACGGACCTGTCAACACTGGCTATCCGATCCGGTTTCTCCATATTTCCAGCTGTATTTCTAGTTTTATACAGGGTATCTTGAACTCTTGCCGTTAATACGCGACAATTCAGGCGTATGTAGGCATTCTTGAGGTCAAGAGGCGGCTACATCTCACCCGCCTCTAATACACCATGTGCGTCACAGGATTTACCCCAAACAGATTCTCCATCTTAGATGTTTTCCCCCTGCGGCAAACAACCGTCTCGAGCACCTCCCCCTCTGGGCTGAGACAGTAATAGCGACCTTCGATAGACTGCACGCCCGCGCGGTCCCAGGCGCTCGACGCACGGCTCGACTCCCGCAACTTCTCGCGGAGGCGCGCGAGCCGGCCCTGCGACTTCTTTTCCTCGCTCTCGGCGGTGGCTTGTTCAATTTCGTAGGGTGTCTTGTGGACCACCTTGCAGGTGAAGACATAACGGTCTAGTGTGGACTGCGGGCAGGGGGGAATGAGGCGACCAATGGGCTGCATGGCGCGTAGGTCAGGCATAGTGTATTTTGTCGTGGCTTCTTTGGCGCCGACGGTGTGGAAGAGTGTTGAGGTCATTTCGGTTGGTTACGGGAATGGCCAGGCACGCACTACTTTCCTCTGATAATCGAAATAATTGGACTGGAGTGTGTCTTAGCGTCAGGGGACACAAACAGAGGAAACAATTCTTAAATATTAGTTGACGGCGCCCCAGAAGATGTGCGTCTTGTAAAATACACTTCCCTTGCGCCTTCGTGGCTTTGGTTGTCGCACAATTCGCTTCCATGCACGGCTGCGGCGCCACTTGCATCTAGTACATAAGTCTCAAGTGATTGGGTACTTTTTTGGTAGGGAAAACTGCGCCGGTTATTTTAGACGGTACTACAGTTCGCAAGCGTTTTGATACTATTCGCCCGCTGGATCTAAGGCTACAAGGCCGCACTGCACAGCCACCATCAGCGCGGAAAGAAAGTTTCCCACGTAGGCGTTGTGACATCTGAAAGATAAACATAACATCGAGCGGCATGTCGGTACCATCGACGCGACGCCGAGAATGCACAGAAATTGGGAACAATGATTCTGGATGTACATGAAGGAGGAGAAGGGATGAACATGGATTTCTACCCAATTCGGGCGGTCGGAGGCGGATCATGGAAGGCAGCCAAAATCGAAAGCTGAAGAGGGCGAAAGCCGCGGCCACCTTTCCTGCCAGGTCGCGATGTAAGAGATGACGCTCTAGGGGTCGGATGGGAAAGCCGGTGGTGGCCTCATATGAGGGCGTCGCGGAACGGACTGATCACGCATTAGCACACCTCCTAGGCCGTAAGAACCGACTTCCCCTGGCACCTAGATCGGACCACCTGTCTCGAATATAAAAGGCGGCCATGCCTCCGCTTAAGCTGCTCCCTCGCCTTCATCCCTTCTCTCCTTCACTATCCCACGTACAGCATGCCGACAATAGATTCTCTTTATATTCAAAACCAAGCGGAACAGCCCGTCTGGTTGGCCATCAATCCATCCATGCTCGAAGCTTGGCTCGAGCCACCGCTCGGTGGTGTCCTGAGAGCCGTTGCCAAACCCTTTACCTGGGTCGAATCCGTTACATCCTCTATCGATGAATCTCTCGAGACACAATAGTCGGGCTTCGAGGGAGCCGACATCCTTCAACGGCCTTCTCTAGATGAGATACTCGCTCCTTCCGACGCGACATTGACGGGTTTAGAAGGCAACGACAACTATCACTCGGAGATACCAATTTCACTTCTCGAGAACGACGGAAACCTCGCAGTCTACTCTCGAGGAGATGATCTGGCTTATCAGGAGTATGACGCCTCAAGACTCTCCCCCGAGGTCACAGGTGGCGAATCGTTGGAAATTTCATCCGTTTCGAGGACAGCATTGCCCGAGAACCGTGATGGTTTAGCCTGATGTCACGCACACTACGGCCCCGCGTGGCTTGCAGCGGGGTCACGGAGACGTAGTAGGCATTGGCCAGTTAGGTATGAGTAGGAGGGGAGACTGCCCTCTCGTAGAATTGAAATACATGGTTTTGTTTTCTGCTAAACGCACCCCTATCTTCGAGGTGACTGCGAACTCGCGACGAGAATCACTCCTTGCTACTTCGGCTTTAAACCCCGTGACACCTGACTCCGAGGAAGCACCCAGCCCATCTCTCCGTGCGGCCACAGTTCCACTACCAAGCGACGTTCCCGATTCTGTAGAAAAGGCCACCGCAAGGTCATCAGTCGAGCCGGTGCCCAGCGAGCCAAGTCCAAGGGCCGTTTCCGCCGCCTCGGATCTGGGTCAAGGAAGTGGCTGCGTATCGAAACTTTCATTGGCAGCCACCGCGGACTTAGAGTATCACGACAGAGTCCATGAAGGCGACACTACTAGCGGCGAAGACAGAACCTCGGGTAGCCCCGCCCACCCCCAGAGTTTCGAGGCCCAGCAAAGCAGGATTGAGTTCGGAAATGGAAGGGGCAATGACGACGTCGTCTCCCACGAAAGATCATCTCTGGCGGAACAGAACGGGCCTGCCAGACCCCAGGTTTTGAAGTCTCAGAAAAGCAAGATGGATTTCGGGGGCGGAAGTAGTGATGATGATGAGGTTATCTTCGTCGGCTTCCAAGAAAGGCCATCTCTATCAGAACAGAACAGCCCCGCCAGCCCCCAGATGTGAAGACGCAGCCGCGTAAGATAGAGTTTGGGGCTGGAAGCAATGATGATGAGGTTATTTTTGTTGGCCCCCAAAAAGAAAAAGCCTATCATCGGCGGAACAGAATTGCCTCAATGGATGCGGTGATGAGGTTATTTTTCTCGGCGAAGATTCCCAAGAATAGTTATCTGTGAAGAGAGCTCGGCGCTTGATAAGTGGCGAACAACATGAGAAATACTCAAGAGTCAAGACACCCTAATCTCCATCGCTTGACTAGATCTGCTATACTGTGGCCGAGATTGCTTTCATGGATACCAAGCTAGGATCTTACTCAGGAGGTATGCATAGCGCATTCTGAGATTAGGAGGGAGCATTAAAGAATGTTTATGTCGAAATAAGAAAGAATAAAGGCTGTAGACACTCGAAAACGGCTGATGTAAGTCGACACATCTCTGGAGATGTGATCGCAATCCGAGCCGGTGGCGCTCGCTCGATGGTCAGCAAAATCCCCAGCAATGAAATTTCGACGGCGTATTTCCCATCTGAGCGTCCCAAAACTACTACGATCATCCTGCCCGACGAGCGGGGGAATGGCATGGATAGAGTCGGGGCGGATAATGATGTAGACGAACACGATCGGAGCGGGACATCGATATTCCCAACATTTGGGCGGTGGAGCACATGGGTACGCTGCGTCCAGGTCATCCATGCCGGCCGCACGTTAGAGGGTGCTGCCATCGCCGGAAGATGTGCCAATTTGGCTTGGATTACATCGAATCAGCTTCATCCCAAAATGAAGTGGCATCAGCCTAAAAGGGAAAGTTCGGCACCCGACAAACCCCACAAACCCCCAAAATGTAATAACATAACTCCGCTCCGCTATTCTGCCGGGAGTAACGAACGATCGGGCATGTGGATTTTATATAACTGACTGCCATGAATGTGTGCGACTGGGCTACACACTCGAAAGTTTACTCTAGAACATCTGGAGAAAGATGATGTACCAAGCCTTCACCACAATTACGGCGCTACTAGCCTTTGCCTTCTCGCCAGCTTCGGCCGCGGTCGTCAAGGAAGGCTCAGTTTGCACCGTGACGCCGCTCTCGACGACCCTAACAGTGCGCGATGACGTACTAGGGGTCAAGCGGCAGGCGAGGGTCGACGATACGCCGCAAATCCTCGACGCGTTCAAGAAGTGCGGGCAGGACGCATCCATCGTGTTCCAGCCGGGCACATATAACATCCGGCAGGTGATGGAGACGACGAATCTGCGCAATGTCTCGGTCGACATCTACGGAAAGTTCCTTTGGAGCGCCGACAACCTGCAATACTGGATCGCCAACACGCTGCCCGTCACCGCCTTCAGCCTAACCACGGCCTGGAAGCTCGGTGGCAAGGATATCAGCGTCCGGGGGCACGGCAAGGCCTTGTTCGATGGTAACGGTCAGGTCTGGATCGACGAGAACAAAGACGGTAGCAATCGTAAGGGCAGGCCCATCAACCTGACAATTTGGCGGGCTACCAACGTCTTTATCGATGGCATTACGTGGCGTCAAAGCCAATTTTGGCACACGTTTGTCGCGTATAGCCAGAATATCACCATGACAAATCTCGACATGAGTACGACAAGTAACTCGCGTTGGGGGACGGTTAATACCGACGGCGTTGATACCTGGAACTCGAAGGATGTATATATCCGCAACTGGACAGTAACCTGTGGTGATGTAAGTTTAATCAGAGATCATGATTTTCGAACCTTGAAGATTGGCTAATCAGGGCACAGGACTGCATCTCGGTAAAAGGCAACAGTGCCAACATTGACGTCAAGAACGTGACCTGCTACGAGTCCGGCTGCGCCGTCATCGGCTCAATCGGAAAAGAGGGCACCGAAACAGTCGACAACGTGGTCTTCGATGGCTTCAACTGCCACCACTCATCCAACGCGGCCTGGATCAAGACGTACCCGACCCAAGGCCACGTCCGCAACGTGACCTTCCGCAATTTTGTATTCGACGATGTCAACCAGCCCATCTATGTCACGCCGTGCATATACTCGGGTACCAACTGCGACAACAGCCGGATCCCCATCGAGGGTATTACGTGGGAGAACATCACGGGCACCAGCCGGTATAATATTGCTGCGGGCATGTACTGCTCTAGGAATGCGCAGTGCAAAGACTTCAAGTTCAGCAACATCAATATCAAGCCCAAGAATGGCGGCACAGCAAAGGTCCTGTGCTCAAATATCCAGAACCAGGCGAGTATGGGCTTGAAGTGCGATGGGTCTTGCCCGGCCAACTTTCCGCAGCAGCTTAACGGGAACAGATGATCTTGTATATACTAAGTTTCGAGCATAGTCTTTGTATTTCCACGTTATGGATAACTCCCAGCCGTCCGACTTATTATCCAATTCCTTTCTGCCATGTAACTTCGGGTGGTATTTACCACGGGGAGCTGCCGTTGTCCTCCTCCCGAGCGTTTTAAGCTGCGTCGGAAGGTGGCCATCTCCAAGTTGTTGGGCGACTGCTACATGTAGGAGCTCGAACGTTTAAATAGTTAGACTCGGCTGCTTGTATTCCTAAATTGGTGTTTTAAGCACGAGCATTACCGCTTAAGCCTTGATTAGTCGAAAATATGTCGAGGAACCAAGAGGACCTCGTGCGTGTTGAGCGCGGAATGCCACAAGGGATACTAACTATCTAAATCCGGGGGTCAGTCTGGCTGACCCCCGGATTGGGAAACTTGCCCCCACTACCGTCTCGACCCACTCTAGGTCTTCCTCTCATCCCCTTTCGGGTGAGGAGCCCGGCAAGCAAGAGGTAACAATAGGTACCGTTTGAGTTTTCAGTTCTCAGATCCGCTGCGGATGCGTATGGCGTGCTAGCAACAACACATCCGATCTGGACAGTGCTGTTCGGATCAGGGTTGCCTGTCTAGCTAGGCACCGCACTTCGGCATGAATTGCCGATTTTAACGGACCTCTTGGTCTGTGTGGCGCAATGGTATGCGCGTATGCTAATAAGTTACACCTAGTTCTGAGACGCTTATAGCTAAGATTTGGTCCCTTTAGGGCCACTGCAAAACTAATATATTTTATTTTCACTCTCTGGAGGAGTATAGCATTGCTTTTCTGTCTAAGCTATTTTCGAATGCTTCCCTAATTATATCCTAAGGTAACCTAAGCCATGGTAGCGAGAGAGGGTGAGCTTGGCTGAAGCTGGGTGTGGGCCAAAGAGGGCAATCGATGGGTAATGCAATAACAAGATTAAGTTCGACTGTTGAATGGTTAATATGGAGGTATTTGCTCAACCATGACAGTTTAATCATTAAGGGCAATTAAGGTGATCAGCTTTTTCAATAACTACCGCATATTAAATTAGTTGCTCGAAAATGTCTCCAAGTGTCGTGAAGCTCCATCGTACTGCCGTTTAGAAACTGGAAGTAGCTAGCGATTGGAGGGGAACATGTACATGTATTTAATCACGTATCAAGCGCACCAGTCTGTCTATGCTCTTCTGGCAGATTTCACAAGAAAGGAAGACGGTACTAGGGGACTTGAGCTGGTATTATTTTCCATAGCCGCGTTCTCCTCGAATATTAGCCCAGCCGAATTCCGGAGATTCATGCCGGAGGTTAGTAAAGGGCCGAAAGGAGTTATTGTGAAAGAAAAGGTTGGATTTAAAGCAATGGCTGCCCGCAAACCCCAATAGAGTGCCCCCGAGAGTGCCACATGAAGTTCTGGGTGGCGCGGTCAATCTTCAAGACCGTGTTCGTGTTTTGTAGAATTTGTAGGGAACTCTATGATCGGCGGATATTTCGTTGACGAATCTGGAACTGGAGCAGCTTTGGTGCTTGCAGCATATAAACGATTCAACCATGCAAGATACGCACTACAATCCCTGCCGTCTAGGCTTCTCGGATGATTAGCGACTGACACCTAGTGGTAGAACTAGAAATTTATTAGGCTGAAGCACCCATGTATGCGATCTTTCTCGGGGAAGAGCATTACCTCCGCAGTTTCTTGGTTGGTACACCAGCGACTTCGCCTAAATGATTATACCGGATACAATTTTATAGGAAAACCCCCTGCAATCTAAGGCGGACCAGATATTTCATCCCCCGACGTGCCCCGGCGGCGGGCGGTCAGTTTGTCTTCTGCTTCTTTATAAACCGCTCTCAAAGACGCGAGAAGCGAGGATTCTGCCAGTCATAGGTATCGCGCCGCAAGTCGATCAATCCTTAAGGTAAACGACTTTGGCTGGAAATTCGAACGGATTGATCGCAAGGGCCATACGCTACACCAATGTGAGCGGGTATACCTTTTCAAGAATGCCTAGTCTGAGGACCTGGTGGAGTTACACGGAGAAATATGCCTACCCATCTCTAAAAAAAGAGGAGATCTGACTCGGCCCCTGAATTCTCGTTACCTCAAGCCCTCCTAGTCTACCGCCCTACTCCACTGTTGTTACGGGGACCGACCCCTCATGCTCTACCTCGGATGACTGAATGGCATTAAGCTTCCTCTCGACCCGAATATCCTTCCACCCAAGCCCCCAGGCAAAGGCAAACGTGGCAACGCTGACGCCGACGCCAAGGTACATGACGTTGTCGACGCTGTTGCTGTAGGCCTGCAGCACGGCGGCGAGCTGATCACCCGAGACCAGCTGGCGGATGGAGCGGACCCCGGATTCGACGATGATGTCCGGGGCGATTCCGATCGTGGCGACGCGCTGCTGGAGTTGTTGCCGCAAACTGTTACTGAAGATGGAATTCGCAGAGATCAGAAACACGGCGCCGCCCATGTTCTGGCAGAAGATAACGATAGCCATGGCGATAGGGATCTGGGGCGCGGGGACAAGATTCTGGATCGCGATGTAGGCCTGGAGTACAAGAATAACATGAGTTGGTGGGCAGGATGAATGATATACTGCCATGGGGAGAGCTTACGGCTGATGCCATTGCGCCGCCGCCAACCCCGTAGAAAACCTGGTATCCGATCCATTTCGCAGTAGGCGTTGTGGGACTTAAAAGCGACAAAAGCCCATAGCCAATGGCTGATATCGAACTTCCCCCAATAACCCATGGGAGGTAGTAGCCAAGAATTTCGGCTAATGGTGCGAATGCAGTCAGCTCAACAGCTCTTCAACAACACACACAAAAAAAAGAAAGAAAAAAAAATAAGAAGAAAAAGGTGAATTGAGGCTCAAGTGTTTGACACGTACTCATCACACCCGAGGTCATGGTGAATATAACCATGCCTATGGTTGTTGGCAGCATATGCACACCACTCATGAGAGGTGAATCGTTGTGCACCGCCTGGAAGTAGATGGCGAGGTAGAAATCAGCAACAAGAATGCTTCCCAGGAGGAAAAACAAATTCCCTGCGGCAGACCAGATGACGCGATGTCTCAGCATAGCGAACGGCACCATGGCCTCGTCTCCCTGGCGGTGCTCCCAGACCAAAAACAGAGCAAATGTGACTCCCGCGCCAACCAAAAGACCAATAACGACTGAGCTGTTCCACGCGTACTGGTTGCCGCCGTACTGCAACCCTAGTAGGAGCATTACGGCCGCGGGGCTGATGAGCATAAATCCCGGAAGGTCCAGAGACTTGATCGCCGTGGCGAGGACCTGTCGCGCGGGCGGCTTGGGTTCTGGCTCAGGGATGTGGAGGAGGAAAATCAGCGCGGCGACGACAGCACCTACGGGGAGGTTGATATAGAAGCCTAAACGGGGATGCGTGGTCCCTGTGCGTCAGCCTTGGAGTCACCGAAGCAAGGAAACGGCGGAGAAGGTTGGCAGAGACCTACACCACCGCCACGAAACGTATTCGGTAAAACACCCTCCAACGATTGGACCTAATGCAAGGCCAAACTGGCCGATGCCCATGTTGATGCCCATAAACTTTGCTTGCGCCCGCGGTGGCAACACAGCGGCGACGATCGTCAAGGCGCCGTTCCCGATACCCGACGTCCCCACACCCGCAATGGCCCTCCCCACGATGAACATGGACGATGACTGGGCAGCGCCGCATAGTAGGGACCCAAGGAGGAATATGAAAAAGAAGACGAGAAAGGACCACTGGACATTAATGGTGTTAGATGTCGTGTAAGTTGGGTTTTCGCTGCTAAAAGTTCATGAATGTGAGAGAATCGACTAGGCTTGCCTTGGTGGAAAAGTAACTGAAGATCTTGCCGCTCAAGGGCTGGAACGCTGAGCTGCCGAGCTGGTACGCCCCACCGTACCTAACATGCGACGGTCAGTAAGACAAGAAGAATTGAAATTTCTTTCATATACATACCAACCAATATCGACCAGTGAGTTGAACTCGGACGTGATAGCAGGCGTCGCCGTGGACAGGACGGCCAGGTCGAGAAAGAAGAGAAAATAGGCCAGAGTAACAGGCCCTAGAATAAAGACTCGCGTGATTCCCGTGGGGTACTCGTGCTCATGCACTAATGGACTATTAGGCGCGCTCTTCTCGGGGTCATCTCTATTCTGTAGCGAGACGGTCTGCGAATGCTCAGCAGAGTATTGCGGTGCAACTTGCCCGGTGACCTGGGTCTTAGTGTCCAATTCGGCGAGTGTCTCGGCCATCCTGTTTGAGTTGTCCTGGGTACAGCCGTTTTTTTTTTT
>Ga0247774_1000910_pt1 | contig 14946 bp, 13 predicted proteins | sample UWRJL001104B6_FD_179933 | JGI IMG/M metagenome (GOLD analysis project Ga0247774, IMG submission 179933) | Plant litter microbial communities from Arlington Agricultural Research Station in Wisconsin, United States - UWRJ-L001-104B-6 | ecosystem: Environmental > Terrestrial > Plant litter >... | reverse complement strand
GAGAGAAAGCCTATGAAGAAAAGACGGCACCTATACCGTTGTATCGGGTTTAGCTGGTGACCGTTAAAGATAAGCGGTTTTGTAAACACCCAAGTTAGGTCAAAAGCAAGACTTTGTCGCCATACCTGTGTATTTTTGCCTCCCCGAAGTAGTCACCAAGGAGTAGGTTTCTGATCAAACTACCATAACAGAGACCCAACTACTTGCCACGAACCATTTCTGATTCTCTCAAATATGGAACCTTTTACAGGGCACACATGGACGGCCGAGAGGAGGGAATGATTAAGCACCCCAGAAAACACGCTACGAGAGACGAAATCATAAAAATAATCCGTATCAACTTTCAAAACGGATGAGGGAAAAGGTAGGCGTGCTTTCCACGTGGTAATTAAGGCCCCTGTGCACAACTTGAACTTACTTTAAAGGGCACATCCAGTGCCCATGGGTGGTTTGGCGACTTGAAAATGCATTTGGACGTTGAAGGCGAGTTCTTTAAGGCTATTAATATGATTTCTTCTATCGATCTGATTTTGAAATCACTCAATTGCATCTTCATCTACCAGGCAATAGGTTCCTCGAGTCCCCATAGTATATCCCCTTTTCATTCCGATCGTCTTTTCAACAATCAAACTTTTTCACAAGTTATACAATATAGACTAGATTATCTCCTATGAAACATATATAGACGATCCACAAGCTTTCAACCTTCACTTATGTTGCATATGCAAGCAGAATACTCCTGCCATCAACAGTTCTAGCAATGTCAAAATGGTCAACTATGTCGAATTGTTGACACCTGAATGACGCCACTTAGACAAAAGGCAGACTTCTCATTGGAATTCTATCCTCGTCTCCCACAAAACCCGCCTGAGTATATCAGGGAGGACCCAAGCCAATCCACATCTGGCAAGCCCTTAACGGTATCACTTGTTTCCCCCAGCGAGACGGGCAAGCTACTCATAATACCGCCGCTTCTCTCTCCTGCTGTCCCGAGTCCCACGATCCCAATTATTAATAACCACGAGTGGCCCTCCATCCACCGGACCCGAAGCATAGACGGCATCTCCCCTCGCCGTCCTGATCCGAACCTCATTCCCCCGTACGAGGGGCTCGGCGTGCCACTTGCCAGGCCCGGCCGGGACCACCACCATTCGCTCCCTCGTGTCGCGGTCAATGTAAATATTTGGCGCGTCCGTTGCAATCAGCGCCCCGGGAGGGAGCTGGCCCAAGGCATCCTTCTCGGCGAGTTTGCGCTGGGTGTGAGGGCTGGGAGGCTGACGACGAAGCTCAATGACTTCTTTGTCAATATTCAGAGGGAGGACACGATCGTTGCCGTTGGGCGTTGGATGCATGCGATGTGACTGCGGCGGCCGAGGCTTGTTCCATCGATTGAAGAGAGGTTCCGAGTGGAAGTTACCATTGAAGTTTGGGCGCGGGTTGGATTCGTACTGGGGCAGGTCATTGATTATATTCTCAGGCGGAGGAGGAGGAGCTCTCAGCCCGTTATACCTAGGAGGGATGGGAGGACATCCCCTTCCGTACCCGTTAGCGGGCTGTGCGCCTCTCATGAATGGCTGACCTGCCCGAGAGTTATTATTTGTCGGATATGGTGGCGCCCTCTCCTCGAATGGCCTCTCGCGAAACCTTTCCCGGCTCCTCTCCCGATGCCTCGCTCTGCTCGAAGACCTACTCTGGGGCTCCTCTCCCAGATCGCTCTCCACTTCACTCTCTGACACGCTCTCAGACTCGGCCTCCACGCCATCGCTCTCCCTCCTTTTCTTGGCCAAGATGTAGTCTTCGAAAAACTGCAGGAATGCATGGCTCTGCCGCTCCTTTTGCTCTGACTCCTTCTCTGCGGCTTTTCTCAGTCGTTCTTCCTTCTTCCACAAGGCCTTGTACCGGGCTTCCGTGCCCAAGCCATCATCTTCAGAGACGGAGGAGGAGGCCAGAGAGTCAGGCCGGCCGTGACTGCGACCGCGAATGCGAGCCGGGTCTCCGTTCAGGTGTTGCTGTAGGCCGCGATTAGCTTCTTCTCGGAACCTGTCGGGGCCCCGGGCATGGCGAACTCTTCTATGGGGACAGGGCTGCCGAGGAGGAGGAGGATATAGGGGTAGGTTGCCCCCGGAGTGCTGAGCCATGACCGCGATTTTCAAGAGTTTGAGCAATGTGCAGCTCTTGTCTCTTAGGCTCCTGGAACTTGATGCCAACCAAAAGCTAGCTGGCTTTAGGCGAGTCCTTTATTTTCGAATTTGTGGGGATCTGGCTTTCTAAATATTATTGTTCCTACAAATCACGAGTGATTCATATATACCGAAAGTGAGTTTGCCAATGCAGTCGTGACAGTATAACGCGGGCTGACCTTGAATACTCAATTTCATGATATGGCGATTGACTCATGTTCCTATGGAGATGAAATCTCCCAATGAAACATATGATAGAGCCGGAGAAAGACAAGACTTGCGGAAACAACGCACAAGAAGACAAGTTATAATCACTCTCTGTTTCTCTGGGCATTAGGCAAACATGTAAATACTTTCCACGGAAATTTGAAAGTCAATCTTTCCGAAAGCAGCCACTGATGCTATTTCAGTCATATATAGTTGAAAAAGACAATGCTCGATGATGCCCTTTTACGTCCGCCAGTCGTTTCTAAGCTCAACTACCCTCCAGCAAACAACAACTCACCTGTCCAAGCCTTGATTCTCCCTCGTAATGCTATTTCTTCTCTCCCCAACACACGCTGCTTGGGCCGACGCTCCATTGCCATGCAGCCGTATACTGAAGTTTAGTAGTAGATGTTCCGGGGATTGAACGTGGTGTGGGGACCGCTTCCAAGCATCTGCAACCCGTAATTCACCGCCACCTGTGCCATATCCGAACCCTCACCGTGGAAGCTAGACATAGGATATGCGGGACTAGTGGCGGGATATCCCTGGTAGACAAATGCTGGGATCCGGATGTATGTGGTAGTCAGAGTCGTCTGTGGTGGCGTCACGTAGCTCACTGGCGTCGTATCATGGGCGGGCCGAACCGTAATGTCGAGACCAAACCTAGGGTGCGAAGATCCTTCCGTCGTGCGAGAGACTTGGGAGCCATCGGTGCCCGCAGTGCTTTGCACCGCGCTTGCGGGATGTTCGATCTGGACGGAACACGTTGCATTCGCATTGACAGTGCTTTCCTGTGTCGTTCCGACAGTAGCGCCGACTTGGGGAGTTGCAGGAGCAGAGACTCCAGTCCCCGCTTCTGTCGTTGTAGTAGTAGCCCCTTGCTGATCGCCTGTATTCTCGACATTCGGGGGCAGAGAACTGTCCACGATCGCATCGCTCCGCTTACTCTGGAACTGGATACTCATCTCCTCGCCGCACTCGCAAACAAATCGGACGGCGTATCCCTCCTGCACAGAATTGTCCATTCCCGTGTCTGAGTGTCCGAAAATGCCAAACCGCCTGCCGCACCTACACGTTACGCGCAAGGGCAAGTCGTGCTGAGCGGAGCCTCCTGCCACAGCCGCAGCTGGGTCCACGGTGGCGGCAGGGTTCGTATCCATTCGGGCCAACCTGACGCTCTTGTTTATTTGCTGTGTATTGGAAAAAGCACGTACGAATAAGTGGCGAGAAGGTTGGAGCGGTTTTGTGATAGGTGGGTGAGGTGTGTTGGGTGCTACTCGTGCATTGGGGAAGGGACATTCGATGTTTCGCTACCGTCTTCGGGAGAGAAAGATGTAGTAGGAAGGAAAGAAACGAGTCCGAAGACAGTCGTGCGTTGACATATATGAGGGCTGACTTGCCAGTTTCCCGAATGAGGAGAAATAAAAGTGATTTCTTGCTCTTATTAGACGAACGGGCTTGGTTAGTCTTCGTCGGGACGAAGCGCAAGGTCTAGTGAATCGCTATCAGTGGAACAGTCTCGAGAACCCAGGTTAACACGGTGCCGTGAGTCGACTTCAGTTCTCGGGAAGTCTGGTGAATGGATGATGTTTAGCGTGGTGTCTCTTGGGTGGTGAGTTATGAGGCGTGCATGCAAATCACTCTAAGGTAGTCGTTGGGTTTGGGCGGCGAATATGATTGATGGCAGGCGGTGATTCTGTCGGTGCCGTGCCGACGTCGAAGCAAGGCAGTCAGAAAGGAACGCCGCCAGCCGGGGCCGTCATTTTGAACCTTGTCAGTGTATTCACGCCGCCAATCCTATGCAAATCGTAACTCGAACTACGCCACCCGTACGCCAGACGACCAAATCGCAAAACTTCTCAGAAATCCATATTCACAAGAAGGGTTATTAACCATAATCTCATAAGGCCCCAAATATCGCCTCGATATGTCGTTCCAAATACCCCGCCACCAATACAATCCGAATCTAGATGGATTCTCTCCCGTTCCCAAAAGGGAGAGAGGGTATAAGTTGCGTATACATCCGCTCTCACCGCCACCGAATTTTATCCTCTGGCTTGGAAAGCGTTTTCTCTCAAGGCCACAGAGACGGCCCGATCTTTTGTCCTGCGAGTATCGAGCTGCTGTTCGCCGTTCCCTTCGCGTCAAGCGTCTCAATTGTCATCGTATTCCCCCACCAGTCGGGCGCCTTCGAGCTCGTCAGATACAGCGTAAAGAAGATGACCAGCGTCGACACGAAGAGTCCACAGTCGAGGGCCGCCGACGTGATGTAATTGTACTGAAGCCACCACCCGGTATATCGCTTCTTAATGAAGTAGTTGAAGATGGTGCCGACGACACCCCAGCAGAGGTAGATGTACACCGTCGCGGGTGGTAGCATGCCCGAGCCTCCGTAGATGAGCGGCGTGCTCACGTACCGCCATATGGATCTCGGCCACCGCCGTGCCAGGAACCACGTCAACACGGGTGTCAGGGCGCCGACGAGCCAGAACCACTGGAGACCAGCGTACAAGGCCTTCCCGCTAAAGATGCGGGCGGGGCCGATGGCGCCCCAGATGACAGACGCCGTGTAGAAGACGCGGCCGCCGGGGCACGTGTAGTCGTTCTCTTGGTGGGGATCGCAGACGTTCGGGATGTGGCCGAGGGCCCAGTTCATGACGATGATCTGAACTATAGCCGACCAGATCGAGGCAACGAGTTGTGACGTGAACATGACTCGCGGCGGAACCTTCATGTAGTGTCCCAGCTTGAGATCCTGGGCGAAATACAGAGCCTGCGACATGCAGAGGTAGCCGTAGTTCTTGAACATCATCATGGCGAGCGGACGGCCGGGAACCATGTAGCCGATGATAAACTCGGTGAGGACGTTCAAGCCAAGCTGAATGTTAGTGATGGCCTGGATGATTCCGATAGGCAAGAGCCAGACGACGGGGATGAGAGTGCAAATGATAAAGGCCCACCACGGGAAGCCAGTTTCCCAACCACAAACGACGCCGAAAGATATGGAGAACATGACGCCAAACAGAACTGTACCATGTTAGCCCCGCACCATTGCCGAAATATACGATCAAGAGAGTAAAAACCTACCGAGATACCACCAATCGTCCGCGTCGTGGTACTTCTTCATTAGTCTCATATGCACATCATCCTCCTGGTGCCTCGCGAGCTTGAACTGGTTCCAAATCTCCTTTCCGTGATACAGCCCAACGTGCACCACGACGGCAGCCACGGCCGCGAACGAGAGACCATAAGCAATGGCAAACTGCGTCGAGAGGAAGAGGGGCGAGTAGCCGAAGTATGCTTCCTCATCGAACTGGCCCTTCTCGTTGAGAATGCGCGACACGTTGTATTCGGCGCCAGTGTTGTCGTACGAGATGGAACTCTGCACCGGGAAGTAGTCGGAGTACCAGGCGCCCGAAAAGTGAATACCCATCGAGATAAAGACGAAGAAGACGAGGACGCCGGAGACGACGTTCGCGATGGCGTGGAAAGGGGGGATCAGGGGTGAGCCCACGTAGCCAGACACGACGGTCCAGTCCTGCATCATGTTAGGAAGACGAAAAGAACGAAGACCTCAAGCCTGGTATTCTGACTTACAAAGGTCAAAGGGAATAGCCCATAGCCCGAGTTAGCACCGAACACCTTGTTCACCAAGACATTGTTTGGCGCAATCCAGCAAACCCAAGTAAACATGGACAAGCCTTGGAAAATCCAGCCCGGGAACCAATACCACACAAATGCACCGGCACCGACAATCAAGAACAACTTGTAGCGGCCAATCTTCCAGCCGTTGGTGCGGGACGGATCCGAGGGCGAGTGATCGTGAAGCGTATAGAACAAGGCGCAGTTGACAAGATCAGAAGGCCAGATCATAGCCGCCGGCCAGACCAAGAATCTCCTCGCCAATCCTGCCAATCCATAGCCCAGGCACAGAGTCGTGATGCCAAATAGAAGCTGGAATGCCCAGCCGAAATTCTGCTTGTACCAAAGCTGTTGGGCTAGCAACACATCCGTCGCATACAGCACACCGCCGCCATATGCCGCCTTTTTACCAGTTAGCAACTTGAGTGAGATGCTCCACAAAATTTCAAGATGGGGTACTAACATTTGACATGACCACGATCACAACATGCTCCTTGTAGTTGAACTTGCCAGGCTTTAGGTTGAACCTCAATCCCCACAAATTGAACTCCCGGTCGGGCATTACCAAATCCCAGCCTATGCCGATGGGATACGAAATCAGCTGAATGACATAGGTAGTGATGGCAACGCTTGGGTTTCGCAGCGAAAATAGCATGTTGACGGCCGATCCGAGTGTGCACAGAAACATCCCAATAACCCATGCGCGGATCGTGTTCGCCGGCAGATCGACATCAAAATTCCGGACAACCGCTCGTACCTAAAAATCGCCAACAGTTGTCAGCCATGCTCCGACACCTTATCGCCCGCACTGCGCAGCCTTTTTCTCCGCTCCATCTCCAATCGCCCATGCCAAGACGCAATGTCCTACGCACCTCAGGATAAGGGCTATTGTCCTCCATGAGCGCTTGTTCAATTTCGATGCCCTTCTCGGCATTTCCGGTCGCGATCGCGGCATCGATATCGTTGAGCTCGTCGAGTGGGAGGTTTGGATCCAGCTTGTGCGCCTTCTCGAATGCTTCTAGCGACTTGAGGTGCTCCAGGCCCGTCACCTCGGCACAGTCAGCCGAGGCGGGGAAAGGAGTGATATCCTCATCGTCGCGCCGTCGTCGAAAAAAGGGCGCCATGATGAGAAGACGTCGAACTCCTCGGCTGTTGCTCTTTTTCCGCTCGTCCCAACTGTCGCTTCACAAGGATTGAGGTGAGGAAAAGTTGAAGAGAGGGATGCTTAAGGCGAACCCCGACCGAAGATAGGTAACACCCAGGCGAACAGGGAGGGGGGTGCCAAGTCACGCTAGGATTGGAGGAACCTGCGCCAAGCGAACAAATTAATGGCCCTTTCGCTCGCGGTGGCCGGGGAGAGATCTGGTCGGGATCCAGTAGAGTAGTGGTGCCGAAAGTTCTCGTCGCCCGCAAAACTGTGCCTGGCCACACACAAACCAGCAAGTACACGGGCGGGGCCTTGCCGAAGGCTTGTCGACACTAGTGGCGAGCGCGCCGGACAAAACCACCGAGAAAAGCAGCGGCTTGCCCCCGCTCAGTTGCCTTTGGTGGCTAGAGTGCCCGCTGCTGGACTTTTGGGGCCTGCTATTTGGCGGGTCCCGACTAAGATTGGTTGCACATGGGTTGCATTGCGATATCATCTCTCGCCTGAGCCTGCAAGAGGAGTCGACATATTATTAGCTCCGCAATGGCCTTTTTACCTGCCTAAATTGGGGGAGCCATGGCCAGGGTGGGGAGGAAGCTTGCCTCTCTGCTGGGGTGGTATGCGGTCGGTGAGGGGCGTGGTCGAATGAAGACGGGCAGCCCAGTTGCCCATGTGCGCCGAGGGAGCCACGGACACGGTAGCACAAGGGCGGTCGATCGGCATTCCGATCTACGTATTAGAGGCCGCTAGAGGAGTGGCTTGCATTCAGGTCAGGGGCATCGGATAGATCATTGATGATGGAAGAGTACTCTATCGTAGAGGTAGGATTTAGATGTCAGTTGGTGCATCTTCATATGCTTTGATATGATTTTTGCCCTTCATACAACGAGGTGGTTTGGCTTTGCGGGGAACGCCCGAACATGGCTGGCCGTCAGCAGTACTTTTGCGCCTCCCATTGTGGGGGAGGCTTTTCATAGCTCAGCCCAAGTCCGGACATTTTGCCTCCGCTCCCGCGTTGCAGGCTGCTCAGCAAAGATAAATTGTAATATCTCTGAACTTCTCGTCTATCTCGCGACATTGAGGTCATCGCCAACTGATTTCGTCAAGACACATCCGCAACAGGGCACTAATCCAGCAGCTTTCGTTGGAAATGGATGCAGACGACCGTTCGTAAAGAAACTCCCCTGGGTGGGCGGATGAAGGGCCAACCAATCACCGAGGAGATAGCCCGGAATGGTGGAGGAACTTTTGGAGGATCTCCAGCCATCTTTGCTCGCGACCAATCGAAGGGCACCTCGCTCCGAGCCCATCCTTCAGCTGATTGGGTTTGTCTCTCCAAAGCCGAATAAATTTGGCACCTGAGGCATCTATCCGTACATGAATGATGTCCTCTCCCAAGGTCTCATCGGGGGTCCCAATGCAAAGTCCATCTGGAAAAGTTCTTCGACGCCGCAAAAGTCAATTGCCCAGGCAGTGCATCACTAATGGAATTCCAGTGTTGCAGTCGAGCATGCGGATTTCTTTTATTCCCCCAAATCTTGTCACGTGAGTGGTGGTGCATCCCACCTCGTCCCAGTTCCGGGACCACACCAGAGCGGGCATGGTAGGCTTGGAGGTTAGAGTGTGTAAATCACACCTATACGGGAGACTTGATAGAATAATGATATTAGAAGCAAACCACATGTATACAATTTCGCAATGTAGTGGAAGTCTTCACTCTAGTGTCTCTAGAGCCGAGCCTCGACTTCCTAATGCTTCTAAATGATCCGGATCTGCTTATTAGTAGATCCTAGACGTCTATTAGCAACGTCTGGCTTAGAATCTTGGCCAAGTCGGTGGAACCCGTCCGGGTTAAGATGCCTGGTCTCGTCGTGAAGCCAGTCTGATCAAGCCCAACCAAGCAAACTCTATATTCGCAGGCGCCGCCTACCAAAGCATTCCAGGGGAATCAACGCTTCAAAAACCAGCTTAGAATCTGTAAAGCCCCTGCATCGCTGGCAGCAGCAGCCCCGCTAGCAAAGAGGCTGCAATGGGTACATCCAGCGCTTGTGACAAGTCCCGAACCGTCGTCGGTCCGCATTGAACACTAGCTCACTGCTTTCGACTTCCAAATTGGCCCAAATCGGCCACTGCCAATGGTCGCAAGAAGACAATGGTGCCATCTAAAAAGTTCCTTACTCGTTCTGAATTTCAACCGTGTAGGCCTGTCATACACTGGCCGGGAGATCGGCAAACTCCGATCCAGCTATCGCTATGGAGCCGCGCTCCATACAGTCTGATTTGTCCGTCAGACGCTCAAAGGAACCTTAAAAAAGTTCCACTCGTCATACTGCGAAAAGGCCACAAAAGTGCCCGAAGGACCCAGAACGTACGTACTTGTCATAATTCGGGGATTTCTGGGAATGCGACGAACTTTTTATTTGCACCGGTCTCCCAGCCTATTTGGAGAAGAATCCTATTTTTCATTCGTCCAACCCTTCTCAAACGCTCAGACTGCCGCGGAGAGGGCCACAAGACTCCTGACACGTACGTTACAATGGCATTTTGTCCACCTCGCCCATCGAAGGGTTATATGTAGTTGGCCGGTCGTGCATGACAGACGACCACTCCTCGAGATCCTTGATCCTGCGGATATACGCACGTAACTCATCCGGCACCATGGCTCGCCTCTCCTCGTTGCCCAGAAGACGGGCGAGGAACGGTCCAACATGCCCGTCGAGAACCGTTGGACCGACGGCATCGCCAAAGAGCCACATTCCGCCACCGCCGTGAGTGTTGTAAACCTCCTGCACGCCTTTGAGGAAGCCGGCGGCCTTGGCTTCGGTGTCGGCTACGTTTGGCGGGTCCATGGCCGTCTCGAAACTATCGCGATGGCTAGAGCGGCGCTGCTGTTAGGATAGCGAGCCTTGCCGCCTGGGCGTTTTGCCGGCCGAAACTTACAAGTCTCTCTTAACCTCGAGCGCCTTCCGGTAGGAGGGACTCAGGCCGTCTGTCTTGAGCATCTCCTCGGCCACGTTGGGCGGCGCAGAAGCGCCTTTTGGAAAGGACACAGCCATGACGTGGAAGCCCCTCATTTCTGCGAGGAGGCCCTCAATAGAATCCTTGTGCTGTGCGGGAAGGAGCTTCGGATACTGCTCGCAAAGCCAGTCGCATACGTCCTTGCTGCCGTTGAGTGGCTTACCCAAGCCCGGGCCTGTCAGCGAGGGAACCTTTCGGACATAGTGTCAGTCTCATCGCTTTTTGTCCCGCCAAGTAGTACCGTAGAGTGGCCGCAAGATTGGATACCTGTCCCGTGGGGTTGATTGCAAGATATTCTTCCGTGAACTGCTCCTGCTTGTGGAGATTCACCAACTTCAGCCCAATCCGAGGTCCAGTTCCAGCCGTGTCGGTCTTGAGGCCGAGGTTGGCCGTGAAGCGAGTCATCATGGAGTAGAGTGAGAAGGGGAAGATGTAGAGAATATACGCTTCTTTGCTGTTTGCGGTCGCCATGGTGATTCAAATGCTGTCTCGAGCGTGATGGCGGTCTTGTGCTCGACGTCCAGTAGGATGATCCGAATCTCTGATATCTGCTAGCTTCTGGGGGGAGTAATTACAACTTTCAGGTCTAGACTTTTGATCCCCTTAAATATCCGATCCTCGAGACTCGAGACTCGTTTCGACTCGCAACGTTCGTGAATCCGAGAGGTTTCAATTTCGGAGTTAAACCTCGGCGCTCAACTCGGGGTTCTCGCCTGCGATTATTTCGTGCCCCGACAGGCAGCACTGCGGCAGGACCCTAGATCAACTACCGGAGATGGCTAGCCCATGCACTCTAACAGCTTAGCAGAAACTCGCTGTACATCCCGCACACGGCAATCCAAAGGCACGGCTTCGAACTAGGACCTTCGGCGGGGAACCCCGCGGCTTCGGCAGTGTCGGGCTCGGATTTAATTTAGGGTTAGGGATAACTACCATCTTTATTGTTCTCTCGCACCTTTTTGCCCCTTATCCTTTGGCTGCGTCGCTCAAAACTTTTGTCATTCGCTTATCTATGGCTGAGGTCTCCAAGAGCTTCGAATGAACTCGGTTCTTGATCGAATGTGTGTGTTCCGGCAGCTTGGTCACCACGCTTTACATTTATCCTCATGGAGCCTGCCCTCATGGTTTAGTTTGCGCTTCGGGCGACCGTCATGTTTAGTACCAGTCAGCAGGGTCCCGAAACTGTGTCGCCCATATTTCACACCCAATGTTTTGCGAACTTAATAAAATTATTTCTCACGTTCTCAGGTCAATTCTGTGCCAGATATATGGCTCGACTAGAAACAGCACCAAACAAGGAATTACCAGACATGTGCGAAGGTCTTCTACTTATTTGTCCGTTTTCGTTTGCCCTGTCACATGTCGCGGTTGTGACGACTTCCAGTACTTGCCTATCACAACGCCTCCTAAGCTTCAAAAACAGGGAAGCAAGTCTGAAAATTCTTCCGAGACGGACTAGGATTCTTGTGCGTTTGCTGAGAGCCTCATAGCGTCCTAGCATGCAGGCTGAACTTTCGTGGTTTGGTCTTCCAGCGAAATCTCATGTCATGATGTTGACGCTGCATGGCACCCCCAGCCTATGGCGTCATCATACTGACGACCATCCTCCATGCCACTAACGTCCAAACGTGTGTTCTGGCCAAAAATCGCTAGGAACGGACAGGAATTTTCACGTACCACTATCATGAATAGATGACAGACACTTATAACAGTGTATATTAGAGCTATTACGAAGAGATATCGTAAAATTAGTAGGGCGGGATTTTTCTATATCATTTGCCACCCTCAATGCTTGGAGATTTCCGCATGGTCCTTGATTCATACATGTCTATATATATTGGCTCCAAGCTTGATCGTTCCCACTGCGTAGTTTAGACTTTCTTGATTTGCAGTTTTGCATTCCCAGCTTTCTCTCCTCTGATCCCCCGGTTTTTTGGTTTCGGTTTTGTAAAAGAAGGGATTGTCCAATACCCAGTAAAGACAGCCGACAAGATGCTCGCGAATCATGTAAGTTCTCCCCTCCGCTTCGCCCGCCTCTCAGAATAGAGTACATGGAAACTCACGCCTATAAATCTCCAGGTAAACCCAGAGGACCTCGTACGCCGCCTCAGCGACATCCACATCGGCATCCCTTCACACGGCGACGGCGACCCCCACGCCAATGCCAACTCGCAAATCACCCCGTACGCCTCCCGCTACACCTCCCAGGCCGCCATCCCCAAATACCGCATTCCCGCTGACGGCTGCCCCTCGGACACGGCCTACCAGATGCTCCGCGACGAGCTCGACCTCGACGGGCGGCCCAGCCTGAACCTGGCGTCCTTCGTGACGACGTGGATGGAGCCCAACGCGCGGGCGCTGCTGGACGAGAACGCCAACAAGAACCTGGCCGACTGCGACGAGTACCCGGCCATGATGCAGGTGCACGACCGGTGCGTGAGCATCCTGGCGCACCTGTGGGGGGTCCGGCGCGGCGAGAACGCCATCGGGACGGCCACGACCGGGTCGAGCGAGGGGATCCACCTCGGAGGGCTGGCCATGAAGAGGCGGTGGCAGGATCGGCGGCGGAAGGAGGGGAAGGACGTTTCGAGACCGAACATCTTGATGGGGGCGAACGCGCAGGTGGCACTGGAGAAGTTTGCGAGGTATTTTGAGGTGGAGTCGCGGATTCTACCAGTCAGCGCGAAGAGTCACTTCCGACTGGATCCGGAGCTGGTGAGGAAGAATATTGATGAGAACACTATTGGAGTGTTTGTTATTCTGGGCAGCACGTAAGTTCGCCACTAATGCTTCCCCTAACGGGGTAAAAGAAGGGAGCAGTTGCTAATTAGGCTAGCATGACGGGCCACTACGAACCAGTTGAGGAGATCTCGAATATCCTGGATGAGTACCAGGAAAAGACTGGTATCCATATCCCCATCCACGTTGACGCCGCGTCCGGAGGGTTCATCGCCCCCTTTACCGATGCCAGAGCCGGCGGAGCAAAGTGGAACTTTGAGCTTCCCCGCGTCGTCTCCATCAACGCCTCGGGCCACAAGTATGGCCTTGTGTACCCAGGAGTGGGCTGGGTCGTTTGGCGCGACGAGTCTTACCTCCCCGAGAGCCTCGTCTTCTCGCTCGACTATCTTGGAGGTCAGGAGAAGAGCTTCACGCTCAATTTCTCCCGTCCCGGCGCCCAGGTCATTGTCCAATACTACAACCTCATCCACTTGGGCTTTGCCGGCTACCGCGAGGTCATGGAGAACTGCCTCCGCAACGCACGCCTGCTGGCCAACAGCCTTGAGGCCATGTCCTGGTTCACAGTCGTGTCGGAAATTCACTGCCGCGTCCCTGAAGCCCCCTCGGCGAAGAAGACCACCGAAGACTCCGGGGCGAGCTCGGGTATAGGCGCCGCGGGTTTGGCCGGCAGCGTTACGGCCAAGCTGGCAGATGTGAGCAGAGAGGTAGGCGCACAGCTCTCCACCACCGCCCTAGTCAGCGAGGAGACGTCGGCGCACTTCGTCCCCGGCCTCCCCATCGTGGCATTCCGGCTTTGCGACGAGTTCAAGCGGCAGTTCCCGCACATCCAGCAGTCGACCGTCAGTTTCATGATGCGGGCGAAGCATTGGATCATCCCCAACTACAAGTTGCCGCCCAACGAACAGGACACCGAGATCATGCGAATCGTCATCCGCGAGAACATGACATACGACATTATGGACCGGCTGCTTTCGGACATTAGCGAGGTCATGGAGTCGCTGATGGACCGTGACGAGGTGGATTTGAGCCTGCTACAGCAGAAGCGGAAGAAGGTGGAGCTCAAGGATGAGGAGGCAAAGAAGAGCGAGAACTTTTCGAAGAGGGTCGAGAGTGAGACTAGGAAGCTTGTTGGCGACAATCTTCATAAGAGCGTGTGTTGAAGTTAGTTGTAGGAAGAATTAATCTGGACAGTCGAGCGGAAACTCCATGCCGGGGTTGATTCAAATTGATACCATGCCTAAATAGTTGGAATAAGTCTATTTTGAGCTTGTAACGGGTCTTGGTACAGAATTTTGAGCTGCTGAAAATGCCGTTATCAGTGTCTTACCAAGAACCTGCGCCGCATGAACTTGAGACAACATAGCCTTGGCAACACTCAGGATAGGACCACTTCGGCAATCGGTCCACATTTTGCCGCGAGGTTGGGTCGAGGTCGGCCGACAACTTTCAGGAAAGGCAATGCGCATAAAAAGAGTTGGTTCTTTCCAGTCTACCAGTGGAGGCATAGGTTATAGGGAAAAAACGGCAGAAGAAGGGGGGCTCCAAAGAAATAAGCATAGCAAGGGAGATTGGAAAGGAAAGACAAGAAGAAGGAAGTCGAAGTAACAAGTAAAATGGAACAAACAAGATAGAAGGAGGTAGAGTACAAAGAGAAGAGCGCGCAAATACTTTTGCATTCTGGCATAGGTTCCATTTCATCTCAAATATTTCCAGCGTAAAATGGAGCATTGTTTTAAGCCGCCGAGTAGCCGCTGGAGAAGTTGACCTGAATTTTCATTTGTGGGTGTCGTAGACCTTCTAATCCTGGACAAGACTGGCCCAATTCTGACGATCATGGCCTGGCCTGATGAGCGTCACTTCATACGGCCCGATTAAGAGACATCTCCAACGGCGGCCCGAGTCGATGTGCTGTCAACGTCAAAAACAAGAACGATTGGATTGTGCCGTGTCGAGCTCGTGTAGGTTCTGCTACGGGAGAGCACCGTCAGCCCTTGTGCACTCACGCCATGCACGATC
>Ga0247774_1000909_pt1 | contig 14960 bp, 10 predicted proteins | sample UWRJL001104B6_FD_179933 | JGI IMG/M metagenome (GOLD analysis project Ga0247774, IMG submission 179933) | Plant litter microbial communities from Arlington Agricultural Research Station in Wisconsin, United States - UWRJ-L001-104B-6 | ecosystem: Environmental > Terrestrial > Plant litter >... | reverse complement strand
GCGCAGAAGAGGACGGATGGAATTGGTGACGGGTGGTCAGCCGTAGGAGGCAGGCCAGGGTGTTATATGAGTAATAGGATTTTGTTTTTGTGTGGCGTACATGATGTCTTTTTTTTCTTCTGTTGTGTCAGGGCACTGCGCGCTTCGGGGTTTTCTCTGCATGGGAGGGATGGTTCTGGCTTTATGGAATATAGAGCTACTTTACCTTATATTTTTAATCGTCCTTTTACGAAAGCTTCGTCTTGGACAGCTTGTTGTCACTTTGGTTTTGGCCTGTACCCTGCTCTTGTATTTTCTATTGCCGATTCGCTGAACTCGGCCGGGTCTTAACTTGCCTGACTGGATGGTCTTCGACTGGGTAACTCGCGAGCTTGTCGTAGCTTTGAAAGCTCTTGTGTCTGTTTTGCAAGAGCGGCGAGCGCGATGACCCTTGAATCTCGAAAGTAAGTGCCTCATATCATGGCGTCAGTTTCTCGTGATCGTGGCAGTGATTTGGAATTCGTTTGCGGTGTTCGACAACAACCCCCCAAAGTCTTAAATATAGAAACCCAAAGATTGTACACTTTATTGCTTCCTACTATGTAGTATTTTGGCCTTATATTTCCACCCCGAGACCTAAGTTGTACAAGAAATCCTCAATCGAGTGTCAATCTGACTTCGTACGTTGTAATTCTTCAGGAGAATATTACAAATTAGAGCCCATTGCCTCAAGCAGTCTTTCATCGCAGTTCGAAAACATGATCTGGAAGCTGGTCGAAAATCTTTTCCCTCAGCGCCTCCCCGTCCATCATCCCGTGAATATAACATTCCCCGATAAACTTGTAATAACTCAAGGGATCCTCCTTATCGGCCTTTTCCCTCGCCTCCCGTGCATTCTTCTCCGTCTCGTTCTCCTGGGGAGCAGGGCGGCTAGTACATACCGTACCATCGCCGCCATCACCAACAGCCGGCTCATCTGCTCCATGCTCTTCAGCCGCCCTTTCTCCTTGCACGTTCATCTCGCCCTCAGAGGCAGGCAAGCCCTGCCTCCGCTGCAGGGTCTTCTGCCTCTCCAGGATGTTCTTTTTGGCATACTTCTCTCGAATATCCCCCAACTCCTTCTTGTTTGCCATGCTGAACTCCGCCGCCTTTTTATCGGCTGCCGCCATGTGCTTCAGCTTCTCGTTGATGATGATCGTCTCCTCCTTAATGGTCTTCAAGTCCTCTTTCAACTTCTTCCTCCGCCTCTGGTCCTCTTCAGGCTCGGTCCACGCCCGACCCGGATGGCTTTCGCCGTCCTCAAACTTTTGCTTCAGCTGCGCATAGGTCTTCTTCAGCTCCTTGTAGTGCTTGGCTCTCACGGATCGCCGCGCCCGGTTCTGCTCGCACCGGAGGATGCACTGTCGCAGCGACTCATTGCGGTCTACCTTGCGCTCATCTTCCAGGTCCTTTTCCTCTTTCCTGCGCTCGAGCCGCAAGATGACGGGCACGGTGCATCCGTACAGGATGCACACGAGATCACCCTTCTGGACCTTTTCGGACGCGAGCCCCAGGTGGCCGTTTGCCGTCTTGATCATGGCGCGGTTCCAGATGACGGCCTGGACACGGCGGCAAAACTCGGCAACAATCGAGTTCTGCTCGTTCTGCACAAGCGTGATGGTGTTGACGGCACCTGAGACGAGCCCGCCCTTGAGGAAGGACTCCTTGCAGGCGCGCGCGTAGTAGTACGGTGGGTTGAGGTTGTTGGCGCCGCGGTCGGCCACGATGGTGCGCCAGAAGGCGTCGGGCGGGTCAGGCGCGTTGTCCTCGTCGCTGGGGAGGCGCCAGTCGCCCAGGCTCGTAGACATCCAGCTGCTCGGGATGGCGCCCTGCTGGGAGACTTGGCCGACATGGCCGACGGTGTCGAGGACGAAACCCTTGACGTAGAGGCTGTAGTGGTCGAGTTCCTTGCGGCGGCGGAATTTGAGCGTGGTGATGTCGACGGCTCGGGTCTGGGCGGCAGAGTAGTTGCGCTTACCGTCGATGGGGTATCCGACGAGGGTATCGGCGTTCACCCGACCCATCTTCGGGTAGCTCATTCCTGGATGTGGGTACAGGTTGAAAGGGGCACCTTCAATGCCGGCGACCCAGGATGGCAGACTGAGCTCTCCCTCACCATCGTCGTCTTCGCCCGGCTCTTCATCCGGTTCTGTGGCTGGTGAATTCCCGTGTTCGTATTCTGAGACCCCACTCGTCTGTGAAGCTTGTGTTTCCGCCGCTTTGGCACCGTTCTTGGCGGCCTTCATCTTATGCTTGGGGGTGGGAAACTGCTCCTTGATTTTCTTCATGTTGACGCCCTTGGCTTTCTCCGCGTCTGCGAAATATTGAACCGTCGTCCGATTGTCTTCGCGTTTCTTTTCCTCCTTGTCGTAATCGGACAACGTCGCCCAGACTTTGACTTCAAGTTTGGGGGGGCCTTCCTCGAGTACGATTGTTTCAAATTGATCATCATCAAGCTTATAAATTAACCATATGTGCCCTTCATGCTTTAGGAATGGTTCAATCATGTTGCCCTTGCTGCGCTGCTCCCGATCTATTGCGGGTGAGGTTCGAGCAGGCTTCGGGGCCCAGGGGCGGCAGAGAATGTCTAGCGCCTGCGTCGGGCCTTTCGTGGATGTGCACGCCCTCTGGATGCAGAACTGCACAAAGTCTCTGCACACGTCGGCGTAGGGCTGGCTATAGTCCACCATGAATGGTTTTTGCTCTAGGAAACTCGAGAACATTTCGGCGAAGCGCGACTGCTGTGTTGTTGAGAGCGGAGCGACCGGCGTGGCGTCACGGGATATGGGCAGCAGTGCGTAGATAGCGTCTCGGGGCTCCGTCGCTCGGAAGATGGACAGAGTCGACACAAGGTACTCCAAGCTAAGGAGGCTGCGGCGGTTGAACGGGTTTCGTTCCTCCATGGCAGGAGACACCCTGCATCCGCTTTTTGACTTGTGTTGTTTGAACTGGTCATTCTTCTGTCTTTTGCTCTGAAAATCGCCCATCTCCTTGTAGCGGAAAATCTTGGCCGTAGCCTGCACAAGAAGGCTGGCGCCGAGGAAGGCGACGTGCTCGAACCACAAAGGCACGAACCGATAAGTGTCGGTCCGGTTCATGATCTCCGAGAGCCGGTGGGTAGCAGTCTCGATCTCGACAAAGAGTTCCACGGCCACGGCAAAGTCTTTCCAGGGAATCGAATCCGGCCCGCAGAAGACGGTAGCATCCCTCGCAAGGGCGATTTCCTGAACGACCCATCTCCGCGAAAACCAATCTCTTTGCATCAATTGCAGGAGGGCCTCCCACTTATCCGCCGTTCCATCTTCCTTGGAGATCTTGTCAAAATTCTCAAGCTTGGTGATCTTGGTTTGGATGAATTGCATCGCCGTAGTGCTGTGGCCAGAGTCTTCACCCAACCAGACGCAAACCTGTTCGGCCTGGGTGTAGATAAGAGACATCATCTGCACCTGGTGGTTGCGCTCCTTTGTGTTTTCCTGGTCGATGCATATCTGGTCGATCCAGAGGATGCGATCGCAAGACGTCTTGCGGAGGTACTTGAGCGCCAGGGCAAGCTCCCTGGATACCATTTTGCGGCATAGCTCCACCCGTCCGTCAAGCGAACGCTGCTCAACCATGATGGCGTAGCGCGGACTGTCTTTGCCCCAGCTCCACGACAGGGCCTCATAGTTGATGACGTCTCTTGGATCCGTATCCGGTAGTCGCTTCGCCTTCTCGCCCAATACTCTCTTGGGGTGCTTCGTGAACAGCTTGCCATGTTCAAGCTTTTTGGAGTCAACTGGCTTGTCGTCGTGAAGGAATTCGACGTCGAACAGCTCGCAGACAATCTGGCTGTTGGTAATTACACCAGGGGCGAGACGGAGGAGTCTGGTTCGCCGCTCATCCTTTTGGATAGGTAGATACTTGAATTGCTTGTTGTCTCGGATATTAATGTCCCAATATTCTAAGACATTAGATCGAACTTCTCGCGGGATATCATATATGGAATCGCGAAGGTCGTCAGACAGCGACTGATTTCTGTAGCCCCTTTGAGCCGTCCCGTTAGGACGCATAGCAGGCACTGGGTTTTCGAATGTGTTCACTCGCTGTATACTCATGCTGAAGGACTGTCTTCGGTGGTAAAACGAACGACCAAATGATTCGATGCAGGTGGGCCATGCAGGCTTAAAGTCAGGCACGAACGACTGAAGTATGAAGGGACTATTGAAAGCGGAAGTGCCGAGTAAAGTCTCGACAACAGTGCTTGGCGGGACATGGTGCTTATGTGACAGAGACACCGGGGTGAGATGCCACACCAGGCTGCAAATAACAATACTGTGGCGTCCATTAAACGGTGTCTAGAATCCTCATCCAACAAGATGGTGGGTTGAGCGGGGTCCGTGTCCGGCAGCCTCGTTGCCTTGCACCGAAAAGGAGACAACAGCCGGCCCCCTGGACTAATAAATCACTCACCGGCAGGCATTTTCTGCCTTGGCATTGGTCGGCTTTCTGCAAATAAGGACGCATGAGAGCATGCACGCAGTTGCGACACATCCGGCGGCAAATGCTGAGAAATAGCGCGCTTAGCCTCCAGCTTCGGCGAGACGTTGTTGCATGCACTTGCGGTTGACAAGCTGGACCATATGACCAGATTGGGTCAAAAGCATTCCCGCCGCACACTTGCATCGGCAGGAGTCCCGAGAGGGGACATTTGTATTATACATGGGGGGAAGGGATCGTCGGGTCAGTGGACGAGATCAGTCGTTTCTCGTTTGTTGTCTAAGAAGCCTCCTTGGGTGTGACTACGACTTTGCGATCGGGAGCGCTGAGACACTACACTGTCTGTAGCTTTCGGGTCAGGACCGAAGACAACGACGCTTTAAAAGCTAAATTGGCGTTGAAAGATAGAAGAGTCGAGTTAATCGAACTTCTTGACCCGGTTTCAGACTTTCAACGTTACCCGAGGCGACAAGATGTCAAGTGCTAACATACATGCCGCACGGGCCTAGACCGCTTGCAAACACAGAAGCCTCGACTACGCACCCGCCAGGCAGCTGGCATATCCGTCGCTGGTGGGGTACTTCTAACATCGCTCATTTCCATCGTCACCTCTCTACCTCGCACAAAACCTCTAGCCTAGTTTGCGCCGAAGCAAGACATCCACGCCGAAACTCTTCTACGATGACCCTCGACGACTATGCCTCCGTCGGCGGCGGCGCTCTCCGCCTCAAAGGCGCCAAAGTCTCCAAACCCAAGAAAAAGAAGAAGAAGGACAAGGCCAAGGACAAACCATCCACCAGCCGCGAGTTGGTAAAGGTTTCATCCCCCTCCGCCTCCGACCAAGACGTTGTCGAGAAGCGCAAGAGGAAAAAGGATGACGGCGATGAGATTGAAGAGGAGGATCGCGAGCCGGTCGTGCAGAAGACGGAGACGCAGTTGCGGCATGAAGAGATGAAGCGGAAACGGGTGAGTAGTTCCTTCCACCCCTCCTCCCCCCTTGGTGATCTTCTGGATGGTGGTAGAACAGGTGTACTGACTGACTTTCGTCTTGGATATTTCTAGTTGCTCGAGTTGGCCGAGAAACCTGGCGCGAAGCCGGAACTGCTGAAGACACACAAGGAGAGGGTGGAAGAGCTGAATACGTTCTTGTCCAAGCTTTCAGAGCACAACGACATGCCCAAGATTGGGCCGGGTTGATTTGATGATGGTTATAATGATTGGCATGGAAAGGAGCTTTATGGCAGTTTATGCATACCCAGGGATTTCTTTAATAGACATATCGCACATCAGCTATCAAATCATCGTTCCCCGGACAAAATGCGAGGAGCTCGACGGTGCTTTCATCTCAAGCAAGTTGATTTTATACCCGTTTTCCAAAGTCTGGGTTATTCATCCACTGGTTCTTGACTTCCAGCTGGGTACAGAATCACCACTCGTCTTCTCATCCAGGTGCGAATGGTGCATCACGTTATACTAATGCCATGCAGTTGCTATAACTTGCATCAATGGCACAACCTTATTCTTTCCCTTGGGTATGTAAGTCTATCTTGCAAGGACCAAGCCATCCGCCCTTTCCGGGATATGCAGGGCATCAAATCATATAGGTTGTAAAAACCACCCCTAAGCTCCAAGCGACAAACAAGACAACCTCCATGCGAAGTATTTTAGGAGTCCCTCCATTTGTGAGAGAAATCACCAAACGCCAGTGCCAGTGTGTCGAGTCCTAAAATTCAAGGGGGCAAAAACAGCCGAACAGCCCCTGCAGTCCATCAAATAACCAAGAATCCGCCCACTGCTATTCCTAGCAGAGCAGAAAATAGCGATTTGGAAGACACCTTCGATCCCGCATTCTGAAGTGATGCAGACTCGTCTGTGCTTGGCTCCTCCGTCGGAAAAACGTCATAGTAAGACGTCGAGGTGATGGTAAAAAGCTTTCCGGCTGCATCCGTCGACGTTGTTGTCACCAACGAGGCGCTCTTGGATGGGGTGCGTGTGGTTTTTGGTGGAGTTTTCTTCGGCGTGGCTAATACCGAGGTCAGCAAATGTTCTTCGTAGAGCGAAATCGGCAGAACCATTCGGGTCAAAAGGAAAATGAAGATAATCTCCTCAAAAATTCCGCGTGGCCAGAAAGCTCAAGATGGGACAACACCTAATGTGCTAAATTATCTAGTACAAAACATCTGGCAACAAGACCATGATCCCACATACCAGAAGTATCAATCGGAGTGGGAGAGGAGAGAGAGAGAGAATCAGGTAAAGGGGTAGTTTCAATATCAGACGAAGGATTTTCATCAGGACTCGACTGACTTGACTCAGATAGATGAGAAGAAGTAGGAGAATCAGGAGAAGAATCGGTAGGAGAAATAGAAGAAGAATCAGGAGAAGTAAAAGGCTCGTCCGACGGCTCATCATCCGATTCCTCGGGTTCGGCCAGCGGTTCGTCCGCCTGTTTGCCTTCCGGTGACGTACCAGAGTTGTTAGGTTCCTCAGTTGGCGTTGGGTCCGGTGTAGGTTTCGGTGTTGGGTCCGGTGTGTTGTTTGACGGCGGGGTAGAGCTCGCTGAGCTGTCGCCTGAATCGTCCGATTGAGACGGGTCGGGGTCAGGAGCTGGCGGGTCTGGTGTCGGAGTTGGAGGGGGCGTCGAGGACGGAGGGCTTGAACTGCTGCCTGGCGTTGAAGTGACGGTTGTGTTCGTGCCCCCATCTTGCCGTCTCGCAAGACGAGCAAGGCTAGTGGCTAGTGGTGCATTACCCCTATGTACGGCAACAAGGGCATCGTGGTCTGAGGGATACACTCCATCCTGGTAGCGTTCCGGGAAGTAGGCGTGCAGAAGCCTGTGGAGGATATCCGGCGATGCTGTCCGTAGCAACTGGGAAAACCCCGATTCTGATGCATTATCCTGAACCTGGAGTTTCGCCTCCGTCCCTTCCTTGCCAGTGCGTCCCCCCCCGTCCAGACATGGTCCTTTGGAGTGGTGGAGAACTGATGCCAGGCCGAAAGTTGCCAGAAAGCACACCAATACGGTGAGCATCAGACATCGAGGTGACGGCATCATTTCCTTGGGGGGATCCTCCTGTGAGGACGGTTCTCGAGCCGGTAGTGAGCCACTTCTCTGTACGACTGTCTTCTCTTCAGGCGAGCCTAAGAGTCCAGTTTCCAGGTGATCATGGTGCTGGTGGGCGTGAGGGGCCATTTTAACAGAAACTGCCGAGAAAGCGTCTTAGGAGGGCTTCCAATAATAAGTGCAAAGTTAAGGTCCCGGTAGTGTTGCGCCACTGCATGCGCTAGGCTGGCGTGGCTAGCCAGGAGAATCGTTCTTTGCGCTGCTAAATTATTTGGGTGGTTGCTAGCAAAAGTTTGGGTGGACAACGAGTCGATCACTCAGCGTCCCACCTGCATATTTGGATGGCGAAAAAGGCGCTGGGCGAGTCGAGACTGGTTGGGTGGTCAAGATGATGCGATCCCGCCGATGTTGGACCAGTTGAGGGGCCAAGCCGGTCCTTGTGGCAAAGGACGAATGTCCAAACCCTGACTGAAGCTTTATGTGTGCAGCTATGCCGTTGGTCGGCAAAAGGCACTTTCTCCTCTTTGAAGCCAATGTTTGGTATCTTGGAGTTGGCCTGGGTTTCAAGGATGGCGATGCAACCAGAAACCGGGGTAGGAGGGGCAGGTGTGTAAGCCAAGACTCGGAGAAGTATTTCCAAATTGTGCAACTTCCCGAAGAGGAACACAACGTGATACCAGCGTCCCGCACTTCCGGCAGGAGCCAGGGTGACTGACTTTTCGCGCTTATTGCAATCTAGAAGGATTAATTACTCGTCGACCTTCCGATAAAGATTGGGCTAGATTGGTGATTTACTTGGGGGGGAGAATATCGGCGTCTACAGTGCAACGACTGAGTGGCGCGCAACTGGAAATCGCCACCGCTCGGGGTCGTAAGGAGCTGAAGATACGAGAGCTTCCTGCTTGTTGGTGGGGTACTTCTGCAAGGCAAGAGCGAATGACAAAAACGAGAGCTGTAAGTATTTTCGTCTCGAGAGAGACTCGGCCGAGGGAGATGGTTTGAAGAACTGTATGCGAGAGGGGAGCCTTGCTGCTTAAAAGATTCCGCGCTTCCTGTTTCGCTGCCTTGCAAAAGCCACCCAAATCCTTTGCCAACCCGAGGTCCGATGTATGGTCTGGGCTTTTGGGTGCATTTTATCGGGGATGTTGGGACTGCAACCCCTGTCGCAGGGTTCTTAGCAGGATGGAGTTATCTCTCACCAATAAGTCTTGGAGCTGCACCACCTGCATCCCGGTTCAACGCTCGCTGAAAAGGCTTCAAAGTGGCTGCAGGTGGAGTCGCCCGGGAATGCTCCAAAAAAGAGGGTCTCTTATCCTGGGATTGAAGAGCCGATGTCAGGAATGCGGAGAAAAAGGAAACACGGCACTAGGTTTGTCGTCCTCATTCCCCGCAATCGGGTAGTTTTGAGTTGTCCGCCAAGGCTCAATGACATCATCCCAGGGTTGTTGGCAACTCTTTTCTTCGTATTTGACCTTTCGTATTGAACCTAGCCGCAGAATTTCTTTTGCTGTATCATAACTTGACACGCTATCCGTGCGTGCTGGATACGAATTTTCGAGCATCGCAGCGGCAAGCTGAAAGTGTTGGGGACAACGATTGGCCGATTATTTGGGGTTCGCATGGATGATCGGAGGCGGGTCTGTAGTTGACCCACGCCTTGAGCTGCAATCGGCCTTGGCGGGACCACGCTGGCGGGAGGTGTTGGTGTTGGTGATGCATGCGATGGTCCCCACTTCGAAGGGTGCGGAAAAGACAACGCCGTTGGCGAGTTTCAACGATCACTTCGGGGAACATTCGTGCATTCAATCGGAAGGCAATTTATTTGGGGACTGCCTACCTCTAGGTATAGGCGGCAAGGCGCTCGACGAGCAGGCCGAGAATCATGCAGTCTCTGAATTCCATGATCTTGAGGGGGCTGACCTGATTGCCCAGCCATGGGCCTCGGCCGCTAGGGAGGCTAGCGGCGGCCCGACGCCACAGGGTTTATGGTGTGACCGCACGGCGCTTCACCTTCGGTCTGGATCCATATTGCTTCTGGCGCTCGGCATTCATGATGCAGAGCTTACATGGGCCCACGATAGTCCGAAGACACTAATCAAATGCACTAGACACTTCGCCTTGCCTTGGCAGCACAAAGTTTCGGCGCCGCTAGTATGTGAGGGCGGTGCAAATCCGAAATTGCAAAGCCCGACAATGGCGGCGTCGAGGAGCAAGATAATGGCCCTGTTGAAGACGAGCTGTATTATGAGCTTGTGGCTCAAGCCGTTGTTGCGCACGTATCCGTCCGTCCCCGGTTCTTTCTGTCTTGGCCATCTCAAACACAAACAGCTCCGGGATGATGGTTTCCTGCAGAAAGGGCACAGAGCCAAGATCTTCTGTAAAACCGTGAACATGGTCTTGAAATCATCCTACTTGCTCAACGATGCACTGCTGTAGTACCTTCCACGGGGCGGGCAGTATGCCTCCTACAGGGGGCAAAATCGTATAGCAGACTGCGCAATGTCAATTTCCTAAGGGTGATCCAAAGTTATTTACCTCCGATCTACATTTCGGGAATCTGGTAGCGGTAAACTTGCTCCAGTTCGGAGGTGTCTAGGCGGAAAGGGATGTGGTGATCCTCTCTGCCAGATGGACTGCTCCCAAGTTTCTGAGCCGAGGAGAACGGAGACAACCCTTCTATTCTACAGCGGATGAGCGGATCAACCGAATGAATACAGCGCACGCCACCGGCAATTCTGCTAAATTTCCTACGACTACGGCCTCTAGTGCGGAGTCCGGACGAGCTGTCAAATCCGACGAACAATCTTAAAGCCATGTTTGCTTTGGCGGTCCACAGGGGACGCAAGCCCAGCTGCGACAGGGAGACGAGCCAGTTGGGTTGCCAGAAGCTTTGGCAATTCGATATCTAGTCTCATCCCGGTGGGTATTGACGAGCAGTAATGACATAACTGACCAAGGTCAAAATACTCGGGGCTTTTCAGTTCATCTAGGCTGGTTACCTTGCGGCCCGCACTCATTCAGTAACATCGACAGCCAGATGGAACATAAATGAGGCTAGAGACCACTGGCGTTCTATCTAGAAATTCACATTGAGCGCTTCTACAGGTGATGGCGTGCTGTATGTCGAAATTGCCATGATAGTAGGAGCTTTGTACTCGCGAGGTTGCCTTGCAGAATTGACCTATGCTGAATGGGGAGGTGCGCACATACGCCTGCCGACCATGGAAGGAGCAGATCCATGGTGACTTATGCCTTTGCCCATGGACCTCAAAATTGTAATAAGATAGGCAGATGATATTTCGGGCAAAAATCTCTTATGTATGTATTGTTAATTCCCTCAATGCTCGCACATTTACGGAAATGCGGAGGAAACCGGTCTCTATTCTAGCAATCGTCAACTTCCAGTTTAACTAACTTAACTTGCAATGATGTGATGTCGCTTATGTAAGAAGCTTGGCACCTGCAGAGAGCAAGCTGGCCACCCGAACCTGCAGGCAAAGTTGGCAAGCTCAACAAAATCGTCTAAGCTTTCATGTGAAGGTTTCCGTCGCAGCAGATCCTGCATGAATAGTTGATGGCAATTGTCGTCGTCGACCGAGTTAAAACAATGCGACAGTCCCTCCGCCCAGATTCGACCGCGACAATGTCGCCCCGCTAGACAATTCAGATCTGCCCCGCGAAGCCTTCGTCAGCAGGTGCAACTTGCATTGGACGATCGTCAAACGACAAGGCTATGACTTCAGACACTCATGGTGCGCGCACCTCACTTCTGTCACCATGGGCAACCCGGATGGTTTTCACCCACCGCCCTCCCTCTCCCCCGAAGCGAGCGACGCGCAGAACCTTCGTCTTCTATCGCGATCACCGCATCCATACCGCCGCCTGCACAACGAGCTCCTGCACCCTGCAGATCGCATCCCGTACAATGAATCATCACTTAGTAGGAAGAGGCTTTCGAGGGAATCTTCTGGTCGGGCCGTGCCGCTTCTGTCGACGGGACACTCGTTCTCGAAGGAATCCTCCTTTGGGAGTGACAGCGGCACCGAAGCTGACGATGAGGCGGTTCTGAAGAGTCTCCCGGCGCCGAGGACAAGGCTTCACAAGGGACTACGTGGACAGAGCGAGATTTTGTCTGGATCGTCAACACCACTGTTCGCCCCTCGGATTGCCCAGCATCATGTTGCTGAGTTGGGAGAGAAGCTGGCCTCGACCCAAGCCGAGTGGCGGCTTGCTGCGGAAAGAGTACGGCGGAATCGTAATCTCGTAAGGAGGTGTGTCGAGGTTGGGATACTCGTCACTCTCGGCCTCACCGTGACAGCTACACACGAGGCGCCGCCATTGCTCAAACTTTGGTCCCGAGGTGAGAATCATACATTCCATCCAGGGGATTCCATGTTGACAAGCGTATTAGAAATTCTTGCGTCCATGGCTCTTCTGGTTGTCCTTGTTTTCATATATCCGGCCCGGGTCGTGCTCTGGACATATCGACACAGAGAGTTGCGGAAATGGATTCCGTTGAACGTACCAATAAATTTCGATCCAGCGCCGATCTTATACCCTCATGCGATCACGATGCTTACGACTTTCCTCCTAGCGCCTAATAATCCTGTCATCATGTTACCCAACCTGATTCTCAGCATATCATCTCTTCCCGAAGAACTTATTCCTGGAACTGTTGCTTCTGAAGCAGTCAACGCAGTCCACTGGCTGTTTTCTTGTTTGCCCCTCGTCTACGCAGCCTCAGAACCCCCCTATGGCGAAAGACTCGGTGCGGGAGCGACCTTAAATTCCCAATCAGTGTCGACTGGAAGTGCTGTCTTGCTCTACCCGCTTCATCGGACCCTCTGCAAAGTTCTAAACTATCTGACAACAACTAGCCTCCTACCAGCTGAGCTCCAGCTCTTCTCGATTGCCCTTATCAACATTCTACTACTCTCGACTTCACCCCAGTTGAGGATATTAAAGGCGTTGCTATGGATCGGCGGCCTCGGCATCGTCGTACTATGCGGGCCGGTGATACCTTGGGGAGTTGCACTTGCGCGAGTCCCGAAATGGCGATTCAGACATCCAGGTGTACAACCATCACGCCAAACAGCTTCGAAACTGGCCAGGCTGTTTTCTTGGGCGCGACTGAAAAAGGAGCTGAACAAGACTACTCCGTCCACGGGACACTTCTTCAACGCATGGTTTACCTCTGATGAGGAACTAGACGATATTATGCCTCTCAATCCCCGAGTCAATACCATTACCGCCAACGGGCCTGAGATCGACGCCGGCAAAGTGTCCACAACCCCGCTGGATGATACGAATGAACCCCGGCCGACCATCGGCTTTTCCCCGCTCCGGAGACACACACTTCCTGTGACTTTGAACACCTTGAATCAGGTGGTGACGCACACAGCTGGAGGGCGTAGGAAAAGAGCTACGTCCAAGACTGTCCGAGCTTTTTTCAAGTTGACCGAGGAGGAAGCCGAAATCCGAAAATGGGTGTACGCAGCCTGGGTCTATGGCTGCATTCTCGTGGTCATCTTTCTAGGCATCCGGCTTTACATAACCGAGTTTGCACTGGGGGGGAACGAAGCCATTGGCTGGGCCTTGGGATACCTCTTCGGCGACCTCAATTGGTTCCGCTTTACCGTTGTGAAAGAGAACCTCGACCGTTGGATCTGCCTCCCACCGCGGTATACAGACGAGGAAGCCATGGCCTCCTGTGAACTCGGCTGGATCCAGCATGTCCGCAAGGCTGACATCGGCGAGGCAAATATGCGACTTGCCATCGCCACCTACTGGATCATCATCCTCATTTTTGGCCTTGTTGTCGTGTTCCGACTTAAGGACATTTACGAGGTGGACACGCGCCGGAAAGTCTTCCACTTCATGATGGTTGCCATGTTTCTTCCCGCGACGTACGTCGATCCGGCCTTTGCGGCGTTGGCCCTTGCCATCGTCTTGGCGGTATTCCTGCTGCTCGATCTCCTCCGAGCCAGCCAGCTGCCCCCGCTATCGAAACCCATCACCTACTTCCTTGCCCCGTACGTCGACGGGCGAGACTTTCAGGGCCCCGTCGTCATTTCCCATATCTTCCTCCTGATCGGATGTGCGATCCCCCTGTGGCTCACGCTCGGATCCCTGCCCCGGACAGGGACTGGCTATCTTACGGGTTGGGAACTCCCCACGAAGGAAGTCAGCATGGTTTCTGGCGTCGTGTGCGTCGGGCTCGGCGATGCTGCCGCGTCGCTCATCGGCCGTCGGTGGGGCCGCAGGAAATGGCTCTGGAAGGGTGGCAAGAGTCTCGAGGGCAGCTTGGCATTTGCCGTTGCCGTTTTCATTGGCCTCGTAGCCGCGAGCGCCTGGCTGCAGATTGGGAGATGGGCCGTTTCTCAAGGTCAGGCAGTCCCGTGGCCCGTCTCGCTCCGGAATGCCGGCGTGTGCGCCTCGATGGCGAGTCTGACCGAGGCGGTCTTGACGGGCGGGAACGACAATGTCATTGTACCTGTGGTGTTGTGGACTTGTGTTAAGAGTCTGGGTGTTTAAGGGCGGGCATTTTCGGGGAGTCTTTGTGTTCGTATAGCTAGACCGGACATGGTGTACATTCGGAGGTTATTTATGTCTATTATAAAAAAACTGGGAACGTCAACAGTTATACCTCGGGTATTGGTATGTATGTTTGATGAATAGTTACACATCTTCAGTAGAGAAAAGGAGTACATCCATAAACCTCTTCCAGACGCAGGAGGCACCGCTCGGCCAGTCCTTTTTTCAAATATGCTGTATACCACACTGCAAATATGCAATGCCCCCCTGCCCTCTTTAACTATGCTCCGTCACGCGAACACGAATGACGCCAATCGTCTAGCTACTCTATACAGATCATGACCCTGCCTAATAGGGATCCTCGTCAATACAAGCCATGCAATGCAATCTACCCCGTCGCCTAGCTTCTGATTCATGACTCAACATCCTCCAGAATAGCCTCCATCTCCTCCTTTGTAAAAGGGACGCTCAAAAGCTCCGTTCCGAGGTTATCCTTCTTGCTCGTAATCATCTGATGATCATGGAACCTGAGACAGTCAAAAAGGTTAGCGTCGAGAATGCTGCCATTGCGAGTGAAGAAACCCCGCATATATATAATAAAATTCTGGGAGAAGGAAGAAGGGGGGGGGGCATGGATATCTCAAAAACATACTCTCTCAGCAACTGTCTAAATGCCATCTCCGAACTCGGACAAACAAACGCCTCCACCGCCTTGTTGTACAACATCCGATACTCGATGCCTGGGTTCTCGCCGCCCCCGACCCACTCCCCATCCTCGTCCATGGCAACCAGGACTTCGGAGACCAGCAACCCGTACAGGGCCCTCGCGTTGCGGGTAAGGCTCTTCAGCACAAAGGCCACCGCCTCG
>Ga0247774_1000908_pt1 | contig 14965 bp, 13 predicted proteins | sample UWRJL001104B6_FD_179933 | JGI IMG/M metagenome (GOLD analysis project Ga0247774, IMG submission 179933) | Plant litter microbial communities from Arlington Agricultural Research Station in Wisconsin, United States - UWRJ-L001-104B-6 | ecosystem: Environmental > Terrestrial > Plant litter >... | reverse complement strand
GATTCACCAATTCGTAAATCCGCGTCAAGTCGCGAATCGCATTTTTACGCACTTCGGGATTTTCATTTTGCAGCGAAATTGACCAGGCATTATTCATGGGTTTGAGAGTGCGAATGCCAATTTCCGAGAGACTTGCCAAAATTAAACTGTACTGGTTCGAGTCGGAATTTGCTAGCAAATCGAGCAACGGCTCAACTGCTCTGGAATCTCCCCGCTGGCCGAGTTCCCAAATTGCTTTGCGCCTCAAAGCCGGATTTAGGTGCTGCAAATCTTCAATCAGTGCTTCAATAATATCAACTTTAGGCCTGCCATCCGTTTCAGGAACGGAAATATCTTTCTTGCGACTCGCTAGGGAATCGGCTCGATTAGTTGTTTCGGGAATGTTGAAACCTGTGTCGCTGTAACCGTTGCTGTTAGTTTCCAAGGGCAAGGTGTCGGAATTAACTCCATCGCCCTCGATGGCTGCATCCTGGGATTCTGGTTCCCCCGATTCCAGGATAAACGGTAAAGGCCGATCGCTGCTGTCGAGACTGTAGTCTTTTGGCAAATCCAAAGGGTAAGGCAAGGTTGACAGCGGTTTTTCTAGGCCAAAAGGAACCTGTCGATCTCCAATTTTGTGCGAGTTTGTAGGAGCGTCGGGATTAGTGAATTGAGAGTTTCTTTGCTTGTGGCTCACGACTCTTCCCCCCCTTCGCTTTGAACGATTTGACTCGTCGTTGCTAACTAATTTGAGCATGATATATACTGCCGCTGCCGTGACGACAATTGCTGCCAAACCCAACATTAAGAACCCCCGCTGGCGCGACAAAATGACGATCGAATTGGATATCGCTTTCGGGATTTTGGAATTGGATTTTGACGTTTGGGACGGCTGAGATTTGTTTTGATCGGGCGCTGGAGGCGGTTTTGAAGGCTGGGAGTCCTGGCGAGCGTCCGGGGGAGAGTTCGCCTGAGCAATTTCTTGGGAAACAGCCCGGTAGGAGGCATTGAGTACCTGTTGCCTTCCGTCGGCACTTGGACTGAAGGCAGCGCCCAGACACGCAATGCAGGTGAAGAAACATAGAAAGGAGCGGTAGTACGCCATAAGACTCCATCCGGGTTTTGAGAGGCAACGCCGCATGACGAGCTTTAGTGTAACCTTGAGTTAGCTGGATCCTAGCTGCTATGCGCTCAACTAACTAACAAATAGCACCTGACTCGCGAAAAACCCGGGTTTGAGAGGGCAGCGAGCCAGATATGATTAACACAATCGCGTCATTGACGTAGAAGTCCTTTAACTAATTAGTTTGGGCGTTGCAGAATGTTCCTATGAATTGAGGTCAATTGAAGATGCAATGCCCAGAATGCGGTTGCACCCATATCCGTAAAAATGGGAAGAAACAAGGTAAACACTCATCACATTTGTGTTGCTGGTGGTCGCCAGTTCATAGAGGGCTACCAACCACCGAAAGGCTACTGAGATCGAGTCAAACGAGAATGCCTGAAAATGTATGTTAAGGGCATCGGCTTTCGGGGTATCGAAGGAGGTCATGGCCTGTGCATCACAGGACGGTGATTGCGTGGGTCAAGTGCCTGGGACAACTGCTGCCTGATGCTTACAAACCAGAGACTGTTCCCCTCCGAGGTGAGCTAGATGAATTAGAAACCTTTATCGGTTCAAAAAAAACTTGCATCTGTCTGTGGACGGCGGTTGACCACTTCCAGCAAGGGATCTGAGGCTGAATCTTAGGTGACGGAGGTGCACAAAAGTTTCGACCGTTGTCGGCAATTGTGCAGGCATGGCAGTGCTATGAAGGTAGTCACTGATGGATTGTCGGTTTATCCAGGCTTTAATCCAGACGGCGACCTGATTGTCAGCAAGACATACCTGACACGGGTTGAGGGGGAAAACACAAGGCAAAGACACTCCGCGAACTCGACTGCATCCCAAGACACTGTGCTATTCCAAATCACAAGAACTACTGAGACACTCAATTAAATTGTTACTACATTATCTGAAGTTCTGGGATGTTGCGGTTCCTCTGTGGCGTGCTGTGCTAAGCATGATTGATACCGAAAGTCCCGGCAAATTGTATAGCGCATCGCTAATGCCGCAGTAAAATCACTCGATTGATAGTACAGTTGCCTGACCCAACCTCGAACATCGTCCGGATGCTCGGCTGCGGCTAGCTGCGTGTAAAAAGACCCAGAAAGCAGATTTTGCCGGCACTCTGCTCCCAAGTTCAATAACCACTTCATGTTTGGAATCCCCTCTTTAGAAGTTATTGCAATACAACAATATTTCCGTTCTATAGTACACCAGTATTATAATACCAGTCAACCAGTATTTTGCCTTAAATCAGCCTCTAGGGTGTGGTGTAATGCCGTAAACTAATTGAAAATCTACAGTGTATTCCAGGTTTATCAAGTAGGGACACGACAATGGTGTCCCCACGGTGGCGGGGATAAATCGATAGGGGGTGTCCTTCATAAACATGGAATCTGCTGTAAATCCCTGAATTAACCAGAAAAAGTGTGTAGAAAGTACAGATTTGTTATTTAATAATTTATGATGATGTCAATTTCATAACGACTAAAAAATCCGGAAAATGCTGGCATTTTAATCGTCAACTCTCACCGAAAAATCGTAGGATTCACTCCCAATTTACTGAGGATTTGGAATCTGCCTGAAGTTATTATCAAGTCGTTATCAGACTAACGCGCGTTAGAGTTTGTATCCGAGCGATTTGATAATCCTAAACTTTTTCTCAAGGATATGACTGAAATTTACGAGCAAACGCATTTGGAGATTAATGAAAAAGTTCAACTCAAGGACGGTCGCATCATACAGCGCCATTCCAAGCCCCTATGCTTCAATGGAGTTTATGCTGGTCGGTTGTGGATGTTTGAACAGAATTAGTCTAATAGATTGAAGAGCATCCGTAGCAACGCCCTGTATTCTATGGGCTGCTTTTAATGGGTAAATTATGAATCAATAATATGATAAAGAATTATGCCAACTTGTAGGACAGACCCGGTTTTTTCCCTCATAGTTGTCGATACTGCTTCGCCCATCACCATTGGTGCTCAAATCACCGAACAAATTAAGCTACTAATCGCGCGCGGTAATCTGAAGCCACATCAGCCTTTACCGCCGATTATCCACTTGGCTAAATACTTAGGAGTGAATCACACCATTGTGGCACAGGCGTACAACAAAATGATTGCTTTGGGATATCTCGTAGGCAACCGAGGTAAAAGAACTGTCATTGCGAATTCTCCCTTGGTCAGACAGATGGTTGCTCGCAAAACCTTCTACGACTTACTCAGTCAAGCTTTTCATTCAGCATCCCAATATGGGTTAACCGCAGCAGAGTTCTCAGCAGCAGCTTATGCTCAAGCAGTGTTGGTCGATCGCCATCAAATAAATTTAGCATTCGTGAACTTTTTTCCCGACAGTATCGATATCAGTGCAACTCTTCAATCAGCAACAGGATTAGCTTTGGTATCGATTCCTTGGGCGCACTTGCAAGCCAAAAAACCACAAGCATTAGAACAACTCTTGTCCGCCGATTTGATAGTAACGACCATCAAACACTTGTGGGAGGTGGCTCAGATAGCACAACCCAATCAGGAAGTGATAGGAATTGAGGTGCAGCCAGATATGCAGCTATGGGGTCACATCTCATCGCTACCCCGCAATGCCAAGCTCTTGTTTGTGTGCCAAGAACACAGCAGCAGCCAAGCAATGAAGGAAATTATTGACGATAACGTGCATCACGTAAAATCAAAAGTTGTTACTCTAGAATGTGTTCAAAACAATGTCCCCGGGCTAAAGCAATTTGATTGGGTGGTGTGTTCGAGATTAGTTGAGCGTCAGTTGAGTAAATACATTCCCAAAACTTTGAAATTAATGACTTTTAGTATCGGCATCGACCCAGTGAATATGCTCGTACTCCAAGCTCGCTTCGCTGCTGTTGAGATGGAAAAATTAATGTAGTACCAGCTTCCTAAATTATAATTTTATTCATAGCACACATCGCTCAACTAATCTTTTTGGTATTGCTTAATAGCGGTATGAATTATTGAGCAACCGCAACATCCCAGAACTTCAGATAATAATGTAGTAACCATCTAATAGAGTGTCTCAGTAGTTCTTCTGATTTGGAATAGCACAGTCTCTTGGGATGCAGTCGAGCTCGCGGAGTCTCTTTGCCTTGTGTTTTTCGCCTCAACCCGTGTCATGTATGTCTTGCTGACGATCTGGCGGAAGTCGGACAAGGGGGATTTGCAGTGGAAACGAGAAACCGAGTTTTTGAGTGTATTCTTGGCCGATCGACCGAATATTTTCACATTCTAAGACGCACTCTCGATCGCAGAAACCGGGTTTTTTATCGAAAATGCTGTAAGAAAGAAAGCGCTGATTTGACCAATGTTAATTTCAAGGGGGGGAATTATGGCGGATAGAAGTGTTTGGGCGATCGGCTAAGATAACCGTTAGGAAATATTGTAAGCTGTTCTACATTTAAATTGTCTGTCAAAAACAAATCAAAGTATTGTGGGGTGGGCGTCCCGCCCGCCCTGAATATACAATTTAAATGCGCGACAGCTTATTCAGCAAGCAAGCGCGAAAAATCCTACTATCTTGTCGAACTGGGGGCGGGTTTAGTTAGGATGTATAGTGAGAGCGAGCAGACTGTTTCAGGCGCGCCCCCTCTCCCCACGTTTTGTTTATTTGTACCCACTTACTTAAGTTAAATCAATCGGTATTTAATCCTGTGCCGCCAAATTTGATATAAGATCGAGCTAAATTTCTAGTGTGAGAGTAGAGGCATTGGTGAGCCAACAAGATATTTTAAATTTAGCAAAAGAAGGCGATGCCCCGGCGATCGCATTTTTGATCGGCCAAGCACTCGAAAGCTTCGGCGTCACGGCTAAAGCCAGCCGGGAAAATGACACCCTCCACCTGCTGCTGGAAGCAGAACAATTGCCCGCAGAAGAAGCCTGTCTGCGAGTCGCAGTCAAAGGGTTGCAGCGCCTGCAACCAAATAACGTTTACTCGCTGACAGTTTACGGACGGCGGGGTGGGCAGCAATTGCCGGCTTGGACTCAGACGGTAGAATTAAAAAAACGCCCGACTCCCGCACCCGTGAGTGCAGCAGTTTCCGCGAGTGCAGCAGTTGCCGCGAGTATACCCGCTTCTCCAATTCCTGTGACTTTGCCAAAGCTAGAAAAAACTCAAAATGTCACAACTGCGCCCACTCAAATACCAGAAAAATCCCAGCCCAAACCCCCTCAAATCCCAACTCCAAAACCCACAAACCAACGGCAGCAAAAGCCATCACCGCAGCCAGATTTAGCCCGTACTAAAACTAAAAAAACTCGACTGTCAACCCGTGCTCTGAGCCTGATTTTCGTGCCGATATTCGGCTTTGTTCTGGCCTCTCAACTTTACAAATCCTCAAGCACCGCTACTAATAACCCTCTAACGTCAAAGTCTGCGGTACAAAAAGTGAGCTCGACCCCCCCACCTGCACCCGCAGCCAAACCCCTTCCAGCTCCAAAATCGCCCTCCCAGGCTGCAAAAAAACCTGCCACTGTGCCCGCAACTGTCAGCATCAAAGCAGTTGGCGACATGATCCCGGGCACGAATTTTCCCTACAACAAACTGCCTGCAAAAAAAGAGCTTTTATTGGAGTCGGTAAAACCGTACCTCAAAGGAGCTGATATTCTGTTTGGCAATTTTGAAAGCACGATGACCGATTATCCTTACAGTTCCAAAGCAGGTGGCGGACGAATGCTGTTTGCCTTTCGGACGCCTCCGAGTTATGCCAAAATCTTCAAAGATGTTGGTTTTGATATTTTGAATGTTGCTAACAATCACTCTTACGATTTTAACGAGCAAGGATTTAAGGACACGATTAAAAACATCGACAGCAACGGCATGAAGGCTGTTGGTAAAAGAGATCAAATTGTTTATCAAAATGTCAAGGGCGTGAATTTTGCCTTTATCGGTTTCAGCAACTACGGCGAAGTTCACAATTCCTTGCTGGAATTGAAAGCGGGAGCAGAAGTTGTCAAAAAAGCGAAGCAAAACGCTGATATTGTAGTGATATCAGTTCATGCTGGAGCTGAAGGAACCGCAGCTCTGAATGTGAGAAATAAAAACGAATTCTTTTACGGAGAAAACCGGGGAAATATGGTTTTGTTTTCGCGGACGATGATTGATGCAGGAGCAGATTTGATTTTGGGACATGGTCCGCACGTTGCCAGAGCTATGGAACTTTATAAAGGGAAATTGGTTGCTTATTCACTAGGCAATTTTTTGGGTTATCGCACTTTGTCCACAGCAGGAGCACTCGGTCAATCTCTAATTTTGGATGTGAAAATGACTCCGCAAGGGGATTTTGTTTCGGGTAAGATTATCCCCGTCCAACTTGACGGGCGAGGGATTCCGGCTGTTGATAACAAATTTAGGACTGTGGGGTTGATTGGCCGTTTGACAAAGAGCGATTTTCCCAATAGCGGTTTGACGATTGATGACAAGGGACAAATTTTGAAAAAGAGTAAGTAATACTGAGTAGGGTGCGGATCCATCAAAAATATGTACAGAAGATAGACAATCTCATGGATCCGCACCACACAATATTTGACTGTTTTTTCTCTTAAATAAGTTTCCTTGCAGATTTTATTAATGAGATAGATATACAAATCTTAACTTTACGATATTTAACTGGGAGTTAGTCTATAAGGTATAATCACTCCCTTCTGGCTATAAATTTATGAAACGGCTGTCAGGATCTACCGCTCTGCTTCTGATTTCCATAGCTTTTGCTACTCAGGCTCGCGCTGCTAACCCCGAACACGTCAAGCAATTGTTACAAACCAAAGAATGCAAAGGTTGTGATTTAAGTAATGCTCGATTAAAGGGCGCGAGTCTGAAGGGAGCAAATTTGGAAGGAGCAAATTTGGAAGGTGTATATTTGTACAAAGCTTCTCTCGTAGGCGCTAACCTTAGCCGCGCTAACATCAAATCAGCCGACTTAGGAGACTCGAATATGCAGGGGATTAACTTTAGCGGTTCTGACTTGACTAATACTAATCTCAAAGGCAACGATATGACTGGCGCTAACTTGGAGAATGCTAATTTATCTGAAGCTGTTTTGGAGTGCAATCAAAGAAATCGAACTAAACTTGGTTATGCTAACCTCAAAAAAGCTAACTTGAGTAATGCTAATCTTAAGGGAGTATGGCTTGAAGGTGCGAATCTCGCAGGTGCCGACCTCAACTATGCTGATTTAAGCCCTGATACTGCTGAGAGTGGGAGGACAATTTACACTATCTATTCTAACGTCAGCCGCGCTAATTTGAGCGATGCTAATCTCAGCGGTACTAATTTGTATCGTGCTATTTTCTTTAGAGCTAATTTGAATAATGCCAAGTTAACTGACGCTAATTTGAACGATGCTTATTTGGTGATGGCTCAATTAAGGGGAGCAAATTTGATGAAGGCTTCTCTGAGGGAGGCAAACTTGCAAAGAGCTAATTTAAGCAACGCTAACCTCAGTAATGCGGATCTGGTGAAGTCAAAACTGGTTGATGCTAATTTAACAAATGCTATCTTGAAATCAGCTCGGTTGGTAGATATCAATATGAGTGGAGCTAACTTAATGGGTGCTGATATTAGTGGTGCCGAAATGCGTAAAAATAAATTATGTCGTGTGACAATGCCAGATGGGACAAAAACTGAAGAAGGCTGCGATCGATGATATAGCCTTTCTCAGTAACATGACGTGCTCGTAGGGCATAGGGCATAGGGCATAGGGCATAGGGCATAGGGCATAGGGCATACCTCACCACGCTTGAGAACCGCTATATACCAGATTACAGTTGTAAAACCGCCTGTGGAGTTAATAGATAATCGATTCTCTAAAATCAATTATCTATTATTGATTAACTACTCATAAACCATCGTTTTCAAAGCTTCTTTCATTTCCTCCGCAGTCGTGGTTGCCGTACCGAATTGACGCACGACAATACTAGCCGCCAAATTGCCCAAAACAGCAGCTTCCCAACCGGATGCACCGACGCACAAAGCTAAAGTCATTGCTGCTACGACTGTATCTCCAGCACCGGTTACGTCGAATACATCAGTCTTGTTAAAAGGGGGAATGTCCCAACTTTGAATAGCAAATTCCCCGTTTTCACAAGTGGATGTTGGAGAAGGTGAATTTTTGATTTCTTCGCCGTTCACCCTTTCAAACAAACTCATCCCTTCTTCACCGCGAGTAATCAGGATTTTTTGAGCTTGAGTTAAGTTCAACAAATCGCGTCCTGCTTGCATTAAAGTTTGAGGGCTTTTGATAGCATATCCGACGGCTTGCTCGGCTTCTGGCAAGTTTGGAGTAAACAGCAGCGCTCCGGAATATCGCTGCAAATTTGTTTGAGCGTCTACAATTGTTTTGCCGGGAACCACTGCCGATTCGATCGCCAAATTCGTCAAAACTCCGTCGCCGTAGTCGGAACAAACCACGGCATCTACTGTCGGTATTTGCTGCCGGATGTAGTCTGACAATTGCAATTGCAAATCTAAATCCGGCAACTCGTCCGATTTGCGATCGACTCGGACAATTTGCTGAGTCACCGACTGCCGCGCGTGCCCGGAAATTCGAGTTTTGGTGACAGTTGGACGCTGCGAATCGATTAAAATCCCAGCCGTATCAATTCCCGCCGCCTCAAAAATACTGCACAAAGCCTTTCCCTGGTCGTCTTTTCCCACCAAACCAGCAACTTTTACTTTGCCTCCCAGTTTGGCTAAATTGTAGACAGCATTTGCGCCACCTCCGGGTAGTTGCCGAGTATTTTCGTAGCGCAAAATCAGCACAGGTGCTTCGCGGGAAATTCGCTCTACTTGTCCGGTAAGAAACTCGTCCAAGGTCAAATCTCCGATCGCTAATACCTGCGCTCGATCGAAGCAGTCTAATCTTTTCAATAATTGCTCAGTTGAGGCACGCAGTTGAGGCAAAAAATCGGAATAGTCGTTAGTCATTAACCAAAAAAATGAGACTGAGGAGTTGATAATTGAGCGTGGAACGAGCGGGAATTAAAAATCCTAATATAAATTAATAATTAATTTCCTCCCTTGTTTGATTTTTAACTTTTAATTAATTTGCTCGCGGGGATTTTGAGAAACCAGTTGCAGGCTGTTGGCGATCGCACTCGCTCAAACAATTTGGCAAAAAAATGCGGATACCAGGGAACCCATTTAGACTAAGCGAGAAAGTTTCACCGTGTGGAAGTTTTCTTCTACATAAGTGCTTTCTACATCAGTGCCTTGAAAAGACAGCAGAATTATTTCGCTTTCATCTGCTTGATGATCGTAACCACCTGAGTCATTTGTTTTTTGAGTGTATCAATTTCCGCTTGCATTTTCGCCATTTTCAAAGTCATCGCCTGAATGTCGGCGGCGCCTGCTCCGGAACTGGCTGCAGGTGAGGCGGCTGGGGCTTCGGGCACTGGTTTCTTTTTCGCCAGTACCATCGCCGATTTGATCGCCTCGGTTAGCTGCTTTTTCTCAAAGGGTTTGGCGATGAATGCAAAAAAATGCTTCTCGAAGGGTTTCGGAATTTTCTCCATCACCTCTTCTTCGCGACCCGACATGATCACCAAAGGTATCTTAGAAAGCTCTGGATGGGCTTGCACTTTTTGATACACTTCCCAACCGCTGACTTTGGGCAGTAGGAAATCTAACATAATTAGATTCGGACGGGCTTGACGGATCAGTTTGAGTCCCTCTTCGCCGTCTTTTGCTTCTAGAACTTCAAAGTTACCCTGAGGCAACATCTCTCGGACTCGGACTCGGATGACTTTACTGTCATCGATTACTAAGATTTTTTGACCAGCCACGACTGACTCCTTCAGTAATGAGTGATGATTCGCAACCTTCAGTATATCCCTAAGAGAATTCTACCCAGAATTCTGGGCGATTTTAGTTTTGCCCAACTGGAGGTGCCATTCTGATTTGGGATTATACTCCTACAAGTTCAGGGACTTTGATTTCGGATACGATCGAAGGAATTAACTCAATCGCCATTTAATTTTATGTCGCCCCAAACTCCTAAAACTCCTACTGTCAAAGCAGTTGCTGCCCAAATGCGGGGTGAAATCGAGGCGATGCCGGAGTGGTTGCGCAGGCCTGTTGGCAAAGCTAGCGAACTTTCCCAAGTGCAAAAAATTATTAAACAGCGACAAATTCACACGATTTGCGAGGAGGGCAGATGTCCCAACCGGGGCGAGTGCTACGCGCAAAAAACGGCGACTTTTTTGTTGATGGGGCCGACTTGCACCCGGGCTTGTGCTTTTTGTCAAGTAGATAAAGGTCATTCTCCGATGCCCTTAGACCCGGAGGAACCGCAAAAGGTGGCCGAGGCTGTGCAGTTGTTGGGTTTGCGCTATGCGGTGCTGACTGCGGTGGCGAGGGATGATTTGCCGGATGGGGGTGCGGGTTGGTTTGCCAGGACGATCGCCCAAATCCACCTTCTTAACCCGGATACTGAAGTTGAGGTACTGACGCCGGATTTTTGGGGGGGAATGGGGAGGAGTTCCGAGGGGGAGAATTCCGGGCTCGATGAGTTGCAGCGAGATCGGATTCGCACGGTGGTGGAGGCTAAACCGGCTTGTTACAACCACAATATTGAGACGGTGCGCCGGTTGCAAGGGCCGGTGCGGAGGGGGGCTAAGTACGATCGCTCGATCGACGCTCTCCGTATTGTCAAGCAATATGACCCAACTATTCCCACAAAATCCGGTTTGATGTTGGGGCACGGGGAAACCGAAGCCGAGATACTCGAAGCGATGGCCGATTTGCGGGATGCCAAGTGCGATCGGCTCACCCTCGGTCAATACATGAGACCATCTCTAGAACACCTCCCAGTGCGTAAATACTGGACGCCGACCGAATTTGACCGTTTCGGGTCGATCGCCCGGGAGATGGGGTTTGAGCGCGTGCGATCGGGGCCTCTCGTCCGCAGTTCCTACCACGCCGGAGAGAGCGATTGAAATTAATCTGAATTCAACTCGGTATAAACTCCTTGTTACAAAAAATAACTCTAGAGGATTGTGCATAAGTGCGACGCTCTCTGCTATTTGTAAATACAGAGACATTATGAATTAGGAGCTTTACCTATGCCAGAGATAGCGAAGAACCAATTAAAATCCGACTCCGTGATGAAAACGGGCAAATTCCCTTATACCTTTCGCGCAGGCTGGTTTCTGTTGCTGTTAGCTATCAATTTTGTGGTTGCAGCCTTTTATTTCCATATCATTGAATAGTTCTGCAACTTAACTTTTAGCAGGTCCTGCAGTTCTAGACCTCAACGTCTGAGAGTGGGAGAGAAGGAGAGGGGGAGAGTTTTGAGTTTTGAGTTGGCGAGAATATGACTTGATCCTTCTAACTAATGACTACTGACTTCTTCCCTCTTCCCTTGAACCTCTTCCTTCTGACTAATGACTAAGGGCTAATGACTTCTCTAGCGATTTCTAGACGATTCTAGCTTTGACAACCGCTCTTTAATTTTGATAACATCTTGCTTAGTTTCAATTGCCAAAGTTGCTAAATTGTCAAACATCGGGTCTCCCGACAACATTCTAGGATTTGTGCGACCAGAACTCGGACGGTTCGGAGACTGAGGCAGGTTAACTCTAGAACCTTGATTTTGCAAGCTGTAGATTTGTCCTCTGAGTTCAGAAATTTGACTTTCTAATTGAGTAATGCGAAACTCTAATTGAGTTGTGGATTGAGCGGGCGTAAAAATTGGCGCTACAGCAATTGCTAACGCGCAAGCCAAACACAAAAGACAGATTTTTAGGGCGCGATGGCGAATATTTTTCGGCATAGCTTTAATAATTTAAATTATACCTATTCTACGATAACAAATCGCCGATATTTTTGCCGTCTATCAGAAGTATGTCTTATGGCAACTAGGAACGTAGCTATTTTAATGTTCGATGAAGTCGAGGTACTGGACTTTGCAGGTCCTTTTGAAGTGTTTTCGGTGACATCAGAATTAAGTAAGGGCGAGCGACCTTTTGCAGTCTCTACCGTAGCCGAACATCCCGGTGCTGTCAGCGCCCGCAACGGTTTGAGCGTAAATCCCGACTGCACCATTTCCGATTGTCCGCCACCGGATATTTTAATTGTACCAGGAGGACAAGGTACGAGAAAGTTAATCGATAATTCAGCAGTTATTAATTGGATAAAAGATTGTGCGCGAACAGCAGAATTAGTGCTTTCTGTGTGTACGGGTTCCCTGCTTTTGGCAAAAGCTGACTTGTTGGAAGGTTTGGCAGCAACTACACACCATCGAGCCTTGGAGTTATTGAGAGAATTAGCTCCCAACACAACTATTATCGAAAATCAGCGATTTGTAGATAACGGCAAAATCATCACCTCTGGGGGAATTGCTGCGGGAATTGATATGTCTTTGCACGTTGTCGGCAAGCTTTTGGGAACAGCACAAGCTGAACAAACAGCAGAGCACATGGAATATAAAATTGGTAATTGGTAATTGGGCAATGGGCATGGTTAATTGTATAATGTGCGCGTAGGGGCGGGTTTTACCAACCATAATTGCCTAAAACAAACAATCCCGTAAACCCGCCCCGCCCATACTTTTAGTTGTAAATAGACTAATATCAAAGCGACAGCCATAGGTCATATAAAATTGGTAATTGGTAATTGGGCAATGGGCATAGTTAATTGTATAATTTGCGCGTAGGGGCGGGTTTTACCAACTATCTATGCCTCAAACAAACAATCCCGTAAACCCGCCCCGCCCATACAGTAAAGATGCTACCGGACGTGATATCAAGCATCTGAGCCCCAAACTTTTAGTTGTAAATAAACTAATATCAAAGCTAAAGCCATCAGGAAAGTTGCGGCTGCGGCTGCATAGCCAAAATCAAATTGCGAAAAAGCTTGCTCGTAAATATAATAAACTAGCAAATTAGTAGAGTTCAAAGGGCCACCGCCGGTGATGACGTAAACTTGCTCGAAACTCCGCAGGGTAAAAATAGCAGTAGTGACAGTAGCAAATACTAAAGTCGGCCGCAAACCGGGTAAAGTGATGTACAAAAATTGCTGCCAAGCATTAGCTCCATCCAATTGGGCCGCTTCGTAACGATTTACCGGAATTGCTTGCAATCCTGCTAAAAATACTACCATATTAAAGCCTAATTGTTTCCAAACACTGAGCAGAATTATTACTGGCATTGCCCAAACTGTGCTGCTCAGCCAAGGAATTGGATTTAAACCGAGAGCCATTAGCGCATTATTCACCGGGCCTTCGGTTTGAAACAACCACCGCCAACCCAACCCAACTGCAACTAAAGAGGTAATCGAAGGAATAAAATAAGCCGTGCGGAGAGCTCCTCGCCAAGCAAACGAGCGATTTAGCAAAACTGCTAAGCCCAAAGGAATCACTAAACTGGGAATGACTGTAGCAGTAGTAAAATAGATCGTGTTTTGGATAATTTGCCAGAAATCCGGGTTTGTGACTAGACGCCAGTAGTTGTTCAAGCCAATCCAACGCACTCCCGACTGGGTAAAGCTGCCGCTGGTAAAGCTGAGGTAAAATAAATAGGCGATCGGCCAAATCAAAAAAGTACCCAGAAACAGCAAAGCTGGGGCAAGAAAAGTCCAAGCTGCGATCGAATCATTATCTAACCAGTTAAAACGCCCAAATTTTATCCGAACCATTGGCTTGTAAATTTTAGCTTTTAATTTTAAATGGTATCACAATATAGGTCAATGTCAAAATGAATCTTCTCGATATATTAGCTCATTTACCCACTATAGAAACTGAAAGGCTCCTGCTCCGAAAAATTACTTTAAGCGATGCCAGCGATATGTTTGAGTATGCCTCAAACCCCGAAGTATCAGAATACACCATGTGGTCAACTCACACCTCGATAGAAGACACTAAATACTTTCTCCAGTCACTTACAAAAATGTACAAAAGACGAGAGCTTGTAGATTGGGGAATAGTCCACAAAGCCGAGAAAAAATTTATCGGCACTTGCGGATTTGTGGAATGGAGCATGACGCACAGCCGCGCGGAAATTGGCTACGCACTTTCTCGAAGATATTGGGGCGAAGGATACATGAGCGAGGCTGTCAATGCAGTGATTGAGTTCGGCTTTCGGGAGATGTTGCTGAATCGAATTATGGCTCGATGTGAGGTTAACAATATTGCTTCGGCTCGGGTGATGGAAAAAGTGGGGATGCAATTGGAAGGGATATTGCGACAGCAGCTATTTGTGAAAGGCAGATATTGGGATCTCAAAATTTATTCTATTCTCAGGGAAGAGTTTTTTGATAATATTGTAGAATTGGAGTGAATCAGTAAGTCAGCAAAAAAATATATACTTAGGAGTTACGCAATATCGACCTGTAGAGTGCGCCGCAGCACACCTTACCCTTTACCTCTATTGTAGAATACGAGTGAATAGTTTTTATCTTTATGACCGCTAATCCAGTATCTGTTAATTCCAATGCCAGCCTGATTTCTCCTGAGATTGGCAAAAGTTCGTTAGCGAAATCCTCGAAGAGGATCGCTGCGGCTCATCCTCCGTTAAAATTAGGGATTTTAGCATCAGGAAGCGGCAGCAACTTCGAGGTGATTGCGCGAGCAATCCAAAACCAACAACTCAACGCTCAAATCCCAGTATTAATTTACAACAACCCCGAAGCCAAAGCCGCATCCCGAGCCGAAAAATACGGCATTCCCTCGATTCTTCTCAATCACCGCGACTGCAAAAGCCGCGAAGAATTAGATACAAAAATTGTCAAACATTTTCAAGAATATGATGTAGAATGGGTAGTGATGGCGGGTTGGATGCGAATTGTTACCAAAGTTTTGCTTGATGCTTTTCCCGATCGCGTTATTAACATTCACCCCAGCTTACTGCCGAGTTTCCCAGGAATTCG
>Ga0247774_1000907_pt1 | contig 14966 bp, 16 predicted proteins | sample UWRJL001104B6_FD_179933 | JGI IMG/M metagenome (GOLD analysis project Ga0247774, IMG submission 179933) | Plant litter microbial communities from Arlington Agricultural Research Station in Wisconsin, United States - UWRJ-L001-104B-6 | ecosystem: Environmental > Terrestrial > Plant litter >... | reverse complement strand
GAACTTCACCGCGTTCGACAGAATGTTCAGGAACACCTGCTGAAGCCGGCCGACGTCACCGACGACGGTGATTTCCGGCGGGGCTACCGCCCATTCGAGCTTCACTGTCTTGGCGTGTGCCGCGGGCCGCTGGCTCTCGAGTGCAGCTTCCAGAACGGCGCGCAGATCGACTGGAACCAGCGCGAGATTCAGCTTGCCGCTGACGATGCGCGATACATCCAGCAGGTCTTCGATGAGTTTCGCCTGCGAGCGCGCGCCGCGATCGATCGACTCCATCGCGCGCTGGCGCTGACTGTCGTCGAGCCGGCCGGTCTTCAGCAGATGCGTCCAGCCGATGATCGCGTTCATCGGCGTGCGCAGTTCGTGCGACAGGTTGGCAAGGAACTCGTCCTTGAGCCGCGTGGCTTCTTCAGCCTGGCGTCGCGCAGCGTGTTCGCGCGCGAAAGCCGCCTCGCGCTCCACGGCGGCATGCTTGCGATCGGTGATGTCCATGACAAACGTGAGCCAGCGATCGTCTGTATCGCTGATTGCAGTGGCGCCGACGGCGGCCCACACGAGTGTTCCGTCCTTGCGGACGTACTGCTTTTCGAACGGTGCAATGTTGCCGCGGACCTGCAGCTCGCGATTGGCGGCTTCGCTACGTTCCTGGCTTTCCGGCGCAGTGATCTGCCGCCAGGTGATACCCGGCTCGACAAGGTCTTGATTCGTGTAGCCGACGAGTTTCAGGAACGCGTCGTTCGCCTCGACGATGCGATCGAGCCGGCTGATGACGACGCCGATGATGTTCGAGTCCACGAAGCTGCGCCAGCGCGCTTCGCTCTGCACCAGACCGCGCTCGGTGCTGTGAAGACGCAGCAGCACCTTCACGACCGTCGTGAGCTCCAGCGCTTCGAGCGGTTCGGTGAGGTAGATTTCTGCGCCGCCTTCGAGGCCGACGATCTGATCGTTCGGCGTGACGAACGTGGCGGAGATCTGCACCACCGGAATGGAGCGAGTCTGCTGGTCCAGCTTGATGGTGCGGCAGACGTCGATGCCGCTCATATCCGGCAGGTTCACGTCGCAGAGCACGAGGTCAGGCGTCTCCTCCCGCACCAAGCGCAGCGCTTCTGCGCCAGTCGAGGCTTCGATGACCCGATAGCCTGCCTGCTTGAGGATGCGGGTCTTCGTGTACCGCGAGGAGGCCGTGTCGTCGACGTTGAGAATGAGGTACGAGAACTTCATGCGCTCACTCTACAGTCCCACCTGCGAAAGTATCTGGCGTGCGCGATCTGCGCTCAGCTCACTCTTCTCCAGCACGGCCTGCGCCCGATCGGCCAGCCGCATTCGTTCCTCTGCGGAAAGCACGCGCGAAGTCACCACGGCGACAGGTACCTTCTTCAAGGCATTGTCGCGGCGGATGGCGGCAAGAATCTCCTCGCCAGTGCTATCCGGCAGGTTGAGATCCAGAAAAATCATCACCGGTTGCGACGAGCGTGCAGCAGCGAGGCCGGAATGCCCGTCCTCCGCTTCGACGACGTGCGTGCGCCGGTCTGTGAGCAGCTTCTGGTAGAGGTAACGCGCAGCCGGATCGTCATCGATCACGAGCACATTGCGCGAGACCACGTCATTGAGCATTTCGAGCAGGCCCGCACGCGTAAGCGGCTTTTGGCAAAAGCCGTCTGCGCCAAGTGCCCGGGCCTTCCGTTCGTCTTCCACGTTCGTCGCGACGAGCACGGGAATCGCGCTGGTCGCAGGATCCTGTTTGATGTCCGCGAGCCAGCGCCAGCTGTCTTCGCCTTTGAGCAGCACGTCGAGCAACACCGCACGAGGCTTCGTCTGCGCGAGCATCTCGCGTGCTTCACGCAGATTGCGCGCCGAGATCGCCTGATATCGCGAACCCTGCAGCAGCTTTTCGTAGATGAATTGCGTTTCGGGCTGGTCTTCTACGATCAGCACCGGCACGAGCAGCGGGTCGATCTTCAGCTCTTCCATCGACAGTGGTGTGCTCTTCCGGTCATCGAAGTGCAGCGGCAGCGCGGTCGTGAACGTGGAGCCCACCCCGATTTCGCTGCGTACGCTGACTTCACCGTGCATCAGGCGCGCGAGGCGGCGGCACAATGGCAGGCCGAGGCCAGTGCCTTTCACACGGCCCTGCATCGGATTCGGCACCTGCGTGAACTCGTCGAAGATGAGCCCGAGATGCTCTTCGCGAATGCCTACGCCGGTATCCGCAACAGACAGCGCGACGGTGCGGCCGTCTGATTTCAGCACGGCAGACACACGCACTTCGCCGCGTTCGGTGAACTTGATGGCGTTCGAAATGAAGTTGCGCAGGATCTGCGAAACCTTGCCCTCGTCGTTGTACATCACGAGTGACGCGTCGGGCTCTTCGAACACCAGCCGCACGTCCTCGCTCACGAGCAGCGGGCGGAGCATGCCGCGCAGGGCGCTGAACAGGTTGCCGACGGAAAATTCCACCGGCCGCACTTCGGTCTTGCCCGCTTCGATCTTCGCGAGATCCAGCAGGTCGTTGACGAGCTCGGTGAGGTCGTCAGCGGCCTTGGCGATGAAACCGACCTGCTTGGCCTGCTCGTTGTTGAGCTCGCCGTCGATGCGGTCGATGAGCAGCCGCGACAGGGCGCGGATCGAATTCAGCGGCGTGCGGAACTCATGGCTCATGTTCGACAGGAACTTCGACTTCATGTCGTCAGCGCGACGCAGGTGGTCGGCTTTCTCGTCGAGCTCGGCATACAGGGCGACAACGCCGCGATTCGTGTCTTCCAGCTCACGATTCAGCCGCTGCAATTCATCCTGGCGTTCGCGCAGGTCGCTCAATGCGCGGAGCAACTCCTGGTTCTGCTGCTGTAACTCCTCATTAGGGCCAACGGGCGGGCGGCTCGACAACTCGTGCGCGATGCGGCCGATGATGGCCGGCGTAACGAATTGCGCGCGCGGCGGGAGAAGCTTGCGGAGGCTGATGTCGGTGCCTTCCGCGGGCGCCGTGCGAACCTCGACACGATCCATGAGCCGGTGGGCGCCGATGAGGCCGATACCCATGCCGGTGGTGGAGCGGTAGCGGCCGCTCAGTACATGCGCAACGTCGTTGATGCCGGGGCCCTTGTCGCTGACCCGTACGTGCAGCAGCTGCGGGGCGCTTTCGCCCTCGACGGAAAACTCCACCCTGCCGCCCCCGGCGTAGCGGAACGCGTTACGGGCAATCTCTGATACAGCGGTGGCGATGCGCGTCTGGTCCTGCCCGTCGAATCCCAGCAGGCCTGCGATCTGGCGGGCACGCTGACGCGCGACGACGACGTCCTGCTCATACTTGATGGACACTGTCAGAAGCGCCTTGCTCATGAGGCTTCCGCCACACTCCCCCGGTTACGAATGACGACTACGCTGACGTCGTCGCGGCCCCGATCATAGTCCCGATACAGGACGGCGGCGATCAGCGCGGGATGGCGGGTGATGAGGCCAGGATAGGCAGACAGGCTCCAGTGCGTGGTGAGCCCATCTGAGTGCAGCACCAGCAGCGCGTCTTTGGGCCACGGAAAGGCAAATTCCTGCACCTTTCGCATAATGTGGCCAACCGTGCCGTTGTACGACACGAGGTGCCGGCCGCCCGGAGTGCCTTCGATTCGAGCAGCGATATTTCCGACGCCTGCGAAAGAACCGCGCTCCGCTGACGCAATAAGCTTGGCTACGGCGACGGCAGCTCCGCGCGTCCGCGCCAGCGCGGCATGTGCGTGTTCGATGATGGCCTGCGGCTCGTCATTCGGCCGGGTGTCCAGCACCATCGTCGCTGCCAACGACGCGTCGTGCGCACTGACGCCGTGGCCGAGGCCGTCCGCAACCACCACAGTGATCTGATCGCGGAAGAGATGAACTGCCCAGTCGTCTCCACTGACCGGCTCGCCTTCCAGCGCCACACAGACCCCGCCAAACTCGATCGCCGGCGGTCGGGGCGGAAGCGGTCGCGCCCAGAGCTCGACCCGGATCGCCGTCCCTTTGCCGGCCTGCGTGAACACTTCGAAGCGCTCGGACATGCGGGACAGCGCGCCGAGTCCGCCCCCCAGCGTTCCCCGGGTGGAGTGCCCATCTCGCAAGCTTGCCCCGACGTCGGCGATGCCGGGACCCTTATCGAGGGCAATGATCTCGATCCCACCGATGTCTTCGCACCGGAGCGGACGAATCAAGATTCGCCCATGACCTGCATGCTTCAGGATATTCGTGGCGCACTCGGTGGCGGCCAATCCAGCCTTGCCCGTCAGCTCTTCGTCCAGCTGTTGAACACGCGCGAGCTCGATGGCGGCGCGGCGCGCGGTTCCGACCTGGCTGCTTTCATCGATCCGGAAAAGGGACTGGGCTTGCATGTTCAGCGCCAGCGCGTGATCGCTACCCGCGTCCCTTCGCCTGGTTTCGAATCGATGGTGAATTCGTTCGACAGCCGTCGCGCGCCACTCAGGCCGAGTCCGAGCCCGCCGCCGGTGGTGTAGCCATCTTTCAGCGCCAGGTCGAGATCGACGATGCCTGGGCCCTTGTCGCTGAACGTGAGACGTACGCCTTTGCGCATGCCATCGTTCAGCACTTCCACGGTGACTTCGCCGCCCCCACCATATTCCAGGGTGTTGCGTGCGAGCTCACTCGCTGCGGTCACGATCTTTGTCTGATCGACGAGCGAAAACCCCTGCGCCACTGCGCGCTCGCGTGTGATCTGACGCACGCGCACGACGTCTTCAGACGAGTGGATCGGGTGAATCGAGCTTTCGAGTACGGCCATGGAAGTGTTGAGCGTTCGAGCGCGTGAGCGTCACGCCCTGCCGGCCTCTGCTACCTCTTCCCGCAGCAATGCCATTCCCTTGTCGACGTTCAGCGCAGTCCGCACGCCAGTAAGTGAAAGGCCGAGCTCCACGAGCGTGATCGCAACGGCCGGCTGCATGCCGACTACGACTGTGCGGGCGTCGAGCACGCTCGCCATGGCGGCGATGTTGCTGATCATGCGGCCGATGAAGGAGTCCACGACCTCCAGGCTGGAAATGTCGATGAGCACGCCTTGCGCGCGATCCTTGACGATGCGCTCGGTGAGATCGTCCTGCAGCTGCAGGGCGAGCCGGTCGTGCATGTCCACCTGGATCGTGACGAGCAGGAAACGGCCCATCCGGAGGATCGGTATCTTGTCCATGACGATCCTCTGACTACGATTGCGCGCCCGGAGTTGATTTGGCTACGGGTATCAGCGACGAGTTTGTTCTGCGGAGCGCGAGAGTGAACGCGTCTGCGAGGGTAGCCTTCGTCGACACTTCCGAAAGGTCTACGCCCAGGTGAACGATTGTCTGCGCGATCTGCGGGCGGATGCCGCTAATGATGCAGTCCGCGCCCATCAGGCGAGCCGCCGCCACAGTCTTCAGCAGATGTTGCGCCACTAGCGTGTCGACAGTCGGCACGCCCGTAATATCGATGATGGCGATGGCGGCGCCGGTGCGCACGATGGCCTGTAGCAGGCTTTCCATCACGACTTGCGTGCGGGCGCTATCCAGCGTGCCGATGAGCGGCAAGGCCAGAATGCCCGTCCACAGCTCCACGACGGGGGTGGAAAGCTCCATCAGTTCCTGCTGCTGGCGACGAATCACTTCCTCGCGAGCCTTCAGGAACTGCTCCGTGGTGTAGAGCGCCAGCCTGTCCAGGATCGTCGTGATGATCCACAGCGTGTCTGCAACCGTTGCGGTGTCGTTCTGTGAGGCGTTACGAATACGCGAGAACAGCGGCTGCTTCAGCGACAAGACAAAAGTCGCAGTCTCGGACGGTGAGAAACCCTGCAGCGCGCGAGAGCGCGAGACGCTGTTCAGGAAATCACGTATCGGAGCCCATTCAGTCGAAGCGGCAGAGAAACTCGCGCCGGTTGCAACGGCGGCGCGGATCAGCGTGATGAACTCACGCGACTGTTCGCGCATTTCACCTTCTTTCATCAGATCGGAACGCAGCGTGGTCGCACCAAGCTGGAGCTGGACCCACTCAGCGAGCAGTTCCTGCTCGTTCGCGAGCGCCCGTTCGAGGGCCGTAGTTGCAGACGCCATTTCGAATTCTCCGCGGGAGGTTGTCGGCTCTGTCTCGAGCCCTTTTTCGGGATAACGGCAGGTTAGCAGAAAGAAAGCGCGGGCCAGTGTCCGGTGTCGACTCAGTGGCGGAGCGACCGATACAACGCCAATGCGGATAGCAGAAGAAGGGCGGCGCCTGCGTTATGCGCAGTCGCCAACGCCAGAGGAAACCCTTCCAGCACCATGGATGCGCCAATCAGAAGTTGCAGAGCCAGAGCGCCGAGCACTGCAAATGCAGCCACGCGCGTACCGGGGCGTATCTTTCGCCGCAGGGTCGCGACGGCTGCGAAGACCAGCGCACCCGTGGCGACCAGCGCGCCGAGACGATGAGTAAAATGAATTGCCACTCGCGCCGGATGCTGTAACACCCCGCCTTCGTAATTCACGCCAAGACCCCGCCAGAGTACAAAGGCGTCTTTGTAGTCTGTCTCCGGCCACCAGCTGTTCTGGCACTTCGGGAAATCAGGACATGCAACGGCGGCGTAATTGCTGCTGGTCCAGCCGCCGAGTGCGATCTGGATGCCGAGCGCGAGGAGCGCCACGAGCACGACTCTGTGTGGCGGCGATCCTCGGTCGGGGTAGGCGCCCACACTCGTCGAAGACGCGCCTTTGAAGCGCACTCCGCCGCGCGAGCCCGATCGCAGCGACAGAAACAGCCACCAGAGCAGGCTCAATGTGGTGAGGCCGAACAGCAGATGCCCCGTCACGATCAGCGGCTTCAATTGCCACGTGACCGTGAGCATGCCGAGCATTCCCTGCACAACGACGGTAATGAGCAGCGCCACTGCGAGCGGCACGCTAACCAGACGCTGTTTCCGTGTGGCGATTGCCAACGCGGTGATCACGACGATCAGCAGGCCGAGCGTCGACGCTGCGTACCGATGAATCATTTCGCGCCACGCCTTGCCGACGTGCAGTGGCGTGTCGGGATACGCAGCCTGCGCGGCTGCATTCTCCGCCGCGCCCACCGGCGTGAAATGCCCATAGCATCCCGGCCAGTCCGGACAACCGAGCCCGGCGGCCGTGAGCCGCACGTAGGCGCCGAGCACGACCACGCAGAAACACAGCACGAACGCGGCAAACGCGAGGCGCCGGATCCACGCCGTGACAGGAGAAGCAGTTGTGCCGAACGGGTTCATGGTTGAGACGCTGGTTATCCGATGTGCGAGAGCTTCAGCAGCTTCTTGAGGTCATCCAGCAGTCCTTTGGGGCTATCGTGCGTGTCGTAACGCATGACCAGATTGCCGAGCGGGTCGACGATGAAAAGGGATCGGGCTCGATCCTGCTGCGGGAATGCGGCGATCAGGTCGGCCGCTTCGGGGCCGGACGCGTCGAGCGCAACGAGCCCGGGATGATCGCGTTCGAGCAGCTCACTGTTGCAACACTGCGCGGTGGCCAGGAAAACGCGCGCTACGCGAGTCATCTCGTTGTTCAGCGAGAGTCGCGTCTGTCGCATGAAATAGAGCGCATCCTGGCAGGGCTTGTCGCAGGCGCCATCGCCTACGTAAACGAGCGCCCACTTTTCGCTGAGCACATTCGCGGGAGCGACTGCGCCTTTGGCGTCGCGGAGATCTGTCATCGGAAGCGGCCGCGCGGGACTGTAGAGATCGCCGTGTGCCGTGCTCGCCGCCGGGCGCCAGCCGATGCCGTAGTACATGTAGAAAGACAGAGCGAGCGGCAGGAAGAAGATACCCGCGAGCAACCCCACTGTTCGAAGGTTGCGCTTGCGCAAGGTCGGATCTACTGCGGTGTTCATGTCTTCCTGCGCATTCCCAAAATCAGCCACAACGCGATCGCGAGCACCGCGAACGCATACCACTGCACGCCATACGACCAGTGCCGATCTGCCGACATGCCAGGCGGTTGCCACTCCCGCACGTAGCCGTTCGGCTGGTTAGCATCCAGCAGCAGTACGCGCGATTCGAGCGGAAACCGCAGCATGGCACTCAGCTCTTTCGCCTGCGGAAAACTCGTCACCTTCGGCCACGGCGCGTCTTGCGTCGGCGCTGCGTGCCCGCTCTCGAGCCCCTGGACCGGCAGCTCGTCGACGCGGCCAACAACTTCAATGTCGCCAACGCTGTTGAAAGACACGTCCGGCAGCTTGTCGCGAAAGCCGCTGAACGGGACCCATCCGCGGTTGACGAGAATCGCGCCCCGCTCGGCTGCTTGCCGATAGAGCGGGGTCAGCACTTCGTAGCCCGGCCGCCCTTCGTTCGACCGGTTGTCGAGCAGGAACTGGTGAGTCGAATCCAGCCTGCCCTTCACGCGCACGCGTTGGAACCGCGGCACGTCTGCCAGCATTCGATTACCCAGAGGCTCCGCAGTATCGGTGCCCTGCGCGAACTCTTCTGCCTGAGCTGCACGCAGGTTTCCCTTCGTCCACTGCCAGTGACCGAGAACGACAAACGCGGCGACCGCAGCGGCCGTGAGCAATGTGAGAGGCCACGAAGCTGAAAAGGTTCGCGACCCGATCGGAATGCGTATTCTGTAACCGTTGGGAGCCATCGGAGCGTCAGCGCATGCAGCCCCTCTATAAACTTCTGGTAATCGCCGTGTTCATCGGCATTCTCGCGAGCCTCGGCTCCGCGCTCTACCAGCTCTCTCGCCGTGGCGGGGACTCGAAGAAGATGATCCGCGCGCTGGCGCTTCGTGTGGGGTTATCGGTTGGGTTGTTTCTGTTGCTGATGATCGCCTGGTATGCCGGATTGATTACGCCGCATGGGCTGCCTCGGTAAGAGACCGTCGATCGCCGGGCGGCTGAGAAGGCGTTCCTGAGAACACCTCCTGCCGCCCGCCGAATTTTCCGATCTCGTCTCAGCCGTCCGGCGCTCGAGGGCTTTGCAAATCCCTCAAATCCAGTAAACGAAAATAAACAATCCCAGCCACACCACGTCGACGAAGTGCCAGTACCAGGCCACGGCCTCGAAAGCGAAGTGCCGTTCCGGTGTGAAGTGCCCCTTCATCACGCGTAGCCAGATCACCGTGAGCATGATGGCGCCGATCGTCACGTGCAGACCGTGGAAGCCGGTCAGCATGAAGAACGTCGAGCCGTAGATGCCCGTCGAAAGGCGCAGGCCGAGCTCGTTCCAGGCCTCCGCGTACTCGTGCGCCTGCAGGTACACGAAGATGAAGCCCAGGATGAACGTCGCAGCGAGGAACACCTTCAGGATGCCGCGATGGCCTTCACGCAGCGCGTGGTGGGCAATCGTCACCGTCACCGAGCTCGTGAGCAGGATGGCCGTGTTGATCGCCGGCAGGCCGAACGCCGAGATGACTTCGAATTTGCCATCGGCATGACCGCCGACCGCGCCCGGGCCGTTCGTGGGCCACGCATTCTCGAAGCTCGGCCACAGGATCAGGTTGGTGAAGTATTTGACGCCGTGGCCACCGAGCCAGGGCACCGACAGCGAGCGGGCGTAGAACAACGCGCCGAAGAACGCCGCGAAGAACATCACCTCGGAGAAGATGAACCACATCATTCCCATGCGGAACGAGCGGTCCACCGCGAGGTTGTACATGCCTTTCTGGTTCTCACCGATCACGGTGCCGAACCAGCCGAAGAACATGTACGCGATGAGCGCCGCGCCCGGAATGAACGCCCAGCCGCCGGCCCACTCGTTCATGAACGAGATGACACCGACCATCAGGACGAACAGGGCCAGCGAGCCCGTGATCGGCCAGTGGCTGTCGTGCGGAACGTAATATTTGTCGGAATCGGCTACGTGGGTCGTGTTGGCCATGGGCTTTCAGTTCCTGGAATTCAGCGTGCCACCACGCGGGTGGTCTCATCATAAAAGGTGTAAGCGAGCGTCACGCGATCGACATAGCCCGGCACGGCCGGATCGATCACGAAACGCACGGGCAACACGCGCTCTTCATCCGTCTTGAACGGCTGCGGCGTGAAGCAGAAGCATTCGGTCTTGTGGAAATACGGCGCCAGCATCGTCGGCGCGAGCGCCGGAACCGCTTGGGCCACCGTGTCGCGGCCGGTGAGGTTCTTCGCGATGAAGTCCGCCGTGTAGAGCTGGCCGGGATGCACTTTCATCGAGGCCAGCACCGGGCGGAACTCGAAGTTGCCATTGCTCGGCAGCTCCGCGAGAAACTCCACGGTGATCGTGCGACTGGGATCCGGCTTGGTGGCGATGACGGACTTCTGCGCGAGCCTGCGCTCGTTACCGTAGCCCGTGACATCGCACAGCACGTCATACAGAGGCACGAGCGCGTAGCCGAACGCGAAGGCCCCCAGCGAGAAACCCAGCAGCTTCAGCAGCAGCGTGCGGTTCGCTCGCAAGGTTTCCGGGCTCAGCTTGAACGCCATTCGTTATGCCCCGGCCGCGCTCAGCCGTGCGAGCCGCGCGTGAACGTGAGCACGATGAAGCCCACGTAGACCGCAACAGCCACGAGACCCAGCAGAACGGCAGCGCGCTTCGCGCGACGCTTCCGTTCCGCCAGTTCGCTCGCCGGAATTTCGGGTTTGATGACGGCGCTCATCAATGCTCGGCGCTGCGCGCGATGACGTCAGCCGACGGCGGCGTTTCCCACGTGTGGTACGGCAGCGGTGACGGCAGCTCCCACTCGAGGCCATGAGCGCCTTCCCAGGCGCGGGCCGGAGCCGGTGCGCCGCTCTTCACGCACTTCCAGATGAGGTACGGGAAGATCAGCTGCGACAGGCCGAAACCGAACGCGCCAATCGACGAGATCATGTTCCAGTCTGTGAACTGCACGGCGTAGTCCGGGATGCGGCGAGGCATGCCGGCGAGGCCGAGGAAGTGCTGCGGGAAGAACAGCACGTTCACGAAGATGGCCGAGAGCCAGAAGTGAGCCTTCGCGAGGCCCATGTCGTACATCCTGCTCGTCCACTTCGGCAGCCAGTAATAGACGCCGGCCATGATCGAGAAGATGGCGCCCGGCACGAGCACGTAGTGGAAGTGCGCCACTACGAAATACGTGTCGTGATACTGGAAGTCGGCCGGCACGATCGCGAGCATCAGGCCCGAGAAGCCACCGATGGTGAACAGGAACAGGAAGGCCAGCGCGAACAGCATGGGCGGCTCGAAGGTCATCGAGCTCTTCCACATCGTCGCCGTCCAGTTGAACACCTTCACGCCCGTCGGGATCGCGATGAGCATCGTCGAGAGCATGAAGAACAGCTGGCCCGCGAGCGGCATGCCCACCGTGAACATGTGGTGGGCCCACACGATGAACGACAGGAACGCGATGGACGCGATGGCGTACACCATCGCCTCGTAGCCGAAGATCGGCTTGCGCGCGAACGTCGGGATGATCTCGGACACGATGCCGAACGCCGGCAGGATGAGGATGTACACCTCCGGGTGGCCGAAGAACCAGAAGATGTGCTGGAACATCACCGGATCGCCGCCGCCGGCCGCCGTGAAGAACGTGGTGCCGAAGAAGTGGTCGGTCAGCAGCATCGTGACAGCGCCCGCGAGCACCGGCATCACGGCGATGAGCAGGTACGCGGTGATCAGCCAGCTCCACACGAAGAGCGGCATGCGCAGCAGGCTCATGCCAGGTGCGCGCATGTTCATGATGGTCACGATGACGTTGATGGCGCCCAGGATCGACGAGGCACCCATCAGATGGATCGCGAAGATCACCATCGGGAAGGATTCACTGCCCTGCAGGACCAGAGGCGGATACAGCGTCCAGCCGCCGGCTGGACCGCCGCCCGGCACGAACAGCGTGCAGAACAGGATCGTGAACGCGAACGGCAGGATCCAGAACGAGAAGTTGTTCAGGCGGGGCAGCGCCATGTCGGGCGCGCCGACCTGCAGCGGGATCTGCCAGTTGGCGAGACCTGTCCACGCCGGCATGACCGCGCCGAAGATCATGAACAGCGCGTGCATGGTGGTCATGCTGTTGAAGAACATCGGGTCGACGAACTGCAGACCCGGCTTGAACAGCTCCGCGCGGATGACCATGGCCATCGCGCCGCCGATGAAGAACATGAGGCCGGCGAACACCAGGTACATCGTGCCGATGTCCTTGTGGTTCGTGGCGTAAACCCACCGCTTCCAGCCGTGCGGCTTGTGGTCGTCGTGTGCGTCGTGCCCGGGGGCTGCGGCGTGAGAATCGTAAGCCATGTATCTAGTCCTCGAAAATTCGGATCAGCCGGCCGACGGAGCCGTTGCCTGGGCAACGGGCGGCGCTGACGGCGGGGCGGCATTGCCACCATTCGCCCCTGCGGAGGCCTGCTTCTGCGACTCCGCGGTGGTCTTCAGCCAGCTCTCGAAATCGGCCTTCGAGCGCACGTCCACGACGATAGGCATGAACGCGTGATCGCGACCGCAGAGCTCGACGCACTGGCCGCGGTAGACGCCGGTCTTGTCGGCATCGACCTTGAACCACATCTCGTTGACGTAGCCGGGGATCGCGTCCTTCTTCATGCCGAAGGCCGGCACCCACCAGGAGTGGATGACGTCGTTGGCCGTGACGAGCAGGCGCACTTTCGTACCCGACGGGACGATGAGCGGGTTGTCGACGTTGAGCAGGTAGTGCTCGATCTTCGTGACGTCGGCGCCCGAGGCGAGGCGGCGGGCCGCATCGGCATCGCGCGCCAGGCGGGAGAAGAACACCACGCCGTTATCGAGGTAGTCGTACTGCCAGCCCCACTGGAAGCCGGTCACCTTGATGGTGAGCTCCGTGTTGCGGGTGTCTTCGAGCTCCACCAGCGTGTTCGCGGCGGGCACCGCCATCGCGATGAGGATCGCGACCGGCACGGCCGTCCAGACGATTTCCACCTTGGTGTTGTGGACCATGGTGGTGTCTGCGATCGCGCCCTGCGATTTGCGGAACTTCACCAGCGACCAGATCATCACGCCGAACACCACGACACCGATCGCTACGCAGACGTAGAAGATCAGCATGTGAAGGCTGTAGATCTTGCGGCTGATATCGGTGACACCCTGCGTCATGTTGAGCAGATGCCAGCCGGATTCGGCGTGTGCCGTGGAAGTGAGCGCCGCCATCGCGGCCAAAGAGACCAGTGCTTTTCGGATCATCGTTCCTGTGCCTGCCGGGCGTCGCCAAAGGCACGACGCGCTGTCGTTCTCGAACTCAAATTCACCCTCTGCCGGTGACCTGTCTTGCGCGCGCCCGTCTTCAAGCGAGCGAGGGCGACTCGTTGATGCGCCCGATGAGGCGCTGGAGCCGCTGCGCGAGTCCGCGCCGCTCCTGTTCTGTCAGAAAGCTCCCGACCTCGCATCGGCGGCCATGTGACTCGATCGTCAGGCAACTCGGATGCAGGCGCGAATGAGGGCGGCGGAGTTTAACGCGAGCCCAATGCCGCGGAAACACGACTTCGACGTAATGGACCGCGTCGCGATGCTCGATCCGCACGTCTTCGTCGGACACCGTGATGGTTTCGCTGTGAAACCGGCGCTGCAGGCTGCGATGAAGCGCCCAGCCGAGCAGCGCCATCTCGAGGCCTGCGAACGGCAGCACGGGCCAGAAACCGCGCAAGGTCATGAGCAGCGCGATGGCGAAAGTCGCGAAACACAGCGAACCAAAGAACAGCAGCGCGCCCCGTGGGGTGAGCGAACAGTTCGGAACGATCTCGATTCGCTGACTGGCCGCCTGCAAGCTGCTGTCCCCGCTGGAAAAAAGCCACCCCCTGAGTGGGGCGCGATGGTACAGCAGCGGGCGCCCCCGGCACTACAGGGACAAGACCTCTTTTATGCGCGTGACCGCGATTCCCTGCAGCGTGGCCGCGTCGTGCGCGTCACTCGCGTGAAACGGAACGACGTCGAGGAGCGGTGCCGGCAGGCGTGCCTCGAGCGTGGCGATGTTCTCCGCGGCGTGATCGAAATCGGGATGCAGGTGATTGGCGATCCAGCCGCCGAGCCGCAGGCCGCGGGCTTCGATGGCGCGGGCCGTGAGCATCGCGTGGTTGAGACAACCGAGTCGCAGGCCCACCACGAGGACGACCGGCAGGTCGAGCACGGCAGCGAGGTCCGCCATGGTTTCAGTGTCGTTGAGCGGGACGAACCAGCCACCGGCACCCTCGACGACAACCAGGTCCGCCAGCATGGCGAGTCGCTCGAAGTTTCTGGTGATCGGTGCAAGATCGATATTTATGCCGGCTGATGCCGCCGCGATATGGGGAGATGCGGGCAGGGCCAAGCACACAGGATTGACCGTCTGGTACGTCGCACGGACGTTCGACGCTGCCATCAGGGCCAGCGCGTCTGAATTGCGAAGGCCGTCTGTCGTCATGTCCGCGCCGGCAGCAATTGGCTTCATGACCCCGACTCGCATCCCCGCCTGAACCAGGGAGCGCACCAGTGCAGTCGCCACGTGAGTCTTGCCGACCTCCGTGTCCGTGCCGGTGATGAAAATGCCGCGCGCGGGAATTTTCATGATCGATCGGGTCCACCGCGACGACGAATGGCGCTCAGCGGCACGTGCACTTCGCCATCCAGGACGGGCGATCCGCGTTTGCCGGCCGAGCCCCAGGCAGTTCCGTAGACCACTTCGTATGAGGCCGGCAGCACGCCATCGCGACGTGACGTCTCATACGCCGCTTCGACCCGCTTCAGCGCGCCGCGGCCGGTCAGGCCCCGAGCGCGACCGGCCGTTACGTTGTGCGCGCCGATGATTTTCAGGTCGCGCATCAGCGAGATGACGTCTCTGTACGTGAGCGTCACGCGCTCCACGTCGAGCACCGGCTCTGTGAGTCCGGCTCGGACGAGGGCGTCGCCGATGTCGTGCATGTCGATGAACGTGTTGACGTGGCTGAAGTCATCGACGGTCGCCCATGCGGCGCGCAGCTCCTTCAGCGTATCGGGACCGAAGGTCGTGAAGATGAACAGGCCATCCGGCTTCAGAACGCGGCGGACCTCGCGAAACGCCGTGTCCAGATCTTCGCACCAC
>Ga0247774_1000906_pt1 | contig 14994 bp, 12 predicted proteins | sample UWRJL001104B6_FD_179933 | JGI IMG/M metagenome (GOLD analysis project Ga0247774, IMG submission 179933) | Plant litter microbial communities from Arlington Agricultural Research Station in Wisconsin, United States - UWRJ-L001-104B-6 | ecosystem: Environmental > Terrestrial > Plant litter >... | reverse complement strand
GCCAGGCCCAACTGTGGTAGATACGAGAAGACATAACGCGTCTTCTGCAATAGTCGTCATTAGAATCGTGCCGCCGCTGGCGTTCCGCCCAGTGGGTGATGCCGCGACTGTTAGAAATGGCCCAACCAAAAACTCCAAACTGATGCATTGTCATGAACAGTTGCAAAAACATGGCCAGTCGTCGGCCAGTATCCCATCGGCCACACGAGCCCGGGCGGCCAAGTCATTAACCTTCTTCTTCCTCGAGGCGACGAACTTCGGCCTCGTCCAAGAGGATGCGCTTGCCCAGTTCTTCCGGCGGCTTCCCATCACGCACGGCGCCAAAGTCCAGGATCTGTTGATGACGTTAGCATGTCGCAAAAAACATTGAATGCGCGTCGGCCGCCACTCACCTCAATGTAGGTAATCTGCTGCCTCTGAACGGCGGCGACGCATCGCCGGTCGTCAAACTTGACTTGCCAAACACCACCCAGCTCTGTCAAGAGATCCTGAATGCAGTTGCCCGTGCCGATATCCCACATCTTGACCGTCTTCTCACTTCCCGAAATCACCTTCTGCCCGTCATGCTGGAAGCAGGTAATAGCCCCCGTGTGAGCCGTCAACACGTTCTTGCATTTTCCGTTTTCCGGGTCCCAGATGCGTAGTGTGCTGTCCGCCGCCGCCGACACGAGCCTCTCGTCGCGCAGCCCCAAAATGCCAACCAGCAAACTGTGTCCCTCGAGATTGTGCAGGCACGCGCCCGTGGCGAGATCCCAGATCTTGACCAGAGAATCCATGGCTCCCGAGATGCAACGGTTGCGCTCGTGGTCGAGGACGACGCTGTACACCTTCTGCGTGTGCCCGTGAAGAACGTGGCGCGCCTCACCCGTGCTAATGCGCCAGACGCGAACGGTGCTGTCGTAGCTGCCGCTCACCAGCGTGTCGCCGTGGGCAGCGATGGCCCTGACTGAATGCGTATGTCCAACAAGGGTCCGGATGAAGTAGGGACAGTCGCTGTCGTTGGCCGGCGGTCCCGTCTGGATGTAGCGGCGAGATCCCGCCTCGGGTAGGCGCCAAACCCGTAGCTGGTTGTCGCGGGAGCCCGTGATAATCAGTGGCTTGGCCGGCAGCATCTCGGGTTGGCCCGCGTGCTCGCGAGCCACCATGGACGGCATCAGGATCTGAAGGCAGCGGACGGTACTGGTGTGCCCGTAGAATACCTGGGTGCAAAGGCCCTTTTCAATGTCCCAAACACGTACCGACCTGTCCGTCGAACCCGACACGAGCACATTGCCCTCGTACTGCAGAGCCCAAACGCCACCTTCATGCCCCTCCAGCTTCTTCCGCAGCTTTCCGGTTTGCGTGTCGTAAATGTGGATGAACGTGTCGTCGCTGCCCGTGATGATCTTGTCCTCGTCGAACTGCAGGCATGTGATGACATTCCGCGGATGAGCCGTGAATGCGACGTGGCTGGGCGGTGCCCTGCCACTCGTCCAGTTTTGGCGAATCATATAATGCCGGCGGTAGAGCGACTTAAAGAGATGGAGCTTTCTAAGGCTCGGGAGGCCCATCTGCGGGTCCGGAACCGCCATGGCAGCAGCGTTCGCAGCCGACAGCGGCCCTTCCGACTTGTGCTGCTTAGCCTCTCCGGAACCGGGCGCCGTCGCTCCATCCTTGGCATCCTGTGCCACGGCCCGCCTCTTGGACCGCTCGGCTCCCGACAACGAGTTCAATGGCCGCTTCCTCTTGGAACTCCTCAACTTGGGTAAGCTTTGTTCCGTCTTGACCACCGACTTGGTGAGTTCGGCCTCGGTTGAGTTAAGACGCTTCTGAGCCGAAAGGTCCGCCTCGCAGCCCATGGGCCCGTACGGATCTTGCCAACCCCACCCTTGCTTGATGGCTCTGTCAAGCTCGTTGGGGGGGAGCCTAAAACCATCACGATCAAATAGTTCCTTCCAGCCCCTCTCGTTGGAGTCCACCAAGTTTCGCCAGTGCTTCGACACTTGGGCGGCGCGGCAGAGATCTCGATGGTCGAGGTACGACAAGACCGAATAGCTGAGCTCGAGCGGCAGCTGCTTGAGAAAGTCACACTGGAGCGAGGGGTTGACCACGTCAGCCACGACACGGAGAGTCTTCCGAGGACACCGCCTCAGCAGCTGGTACATCATGAGCGTCTGCATGTCGGCCGGCATTGCGTCAAATGAATCCAAAATGGCCCTCGGATCCAGCATGCGAGACATGTCTTCCTCCCCAGAAGACCGGCGGGCAAGCTCGCCTTCAGACTTCAAGACCAGGGCCGTCGAACTTCCCTGCGAGTCAAACTCGTCGGCACGGTCAGCGCCCATTACCAGGTGAGACTCTTCCATGTAAGAGGAGTTGGCCGACACAGGGCCCGACATGGCTGTCGCGACAACGGAATCCTCTTCCAGTTCGTCAACGTCGTCGTCATCGTCTCCGGCAGGCTGGGTTGCTGCCAAATTTGGCGACAGCCGTGGACTAGGCAGACTGGCGTCCGCATCTTGGGCAGCGGCAACATCGTGGGCGAGGCGAGATTGCTGCAACGATCGGATGGACTGCTGGAGCGTCTCGTCGGCATCGGCAAAGGGTTCAATGTCGGCATCGGTGATGGGCGGCGTGGCAGCTGTGCCACCAAAGGCAGTAGGCGAATCCGCCAAGGGGGTTGCGATATCGTAGGCTGTAGATTGGCTAAGGCCTGAATCCGGGGTGGTGGCAGCAAGCCTCTCGAGGTGAAGGGATCTCGGTCTGCTCCTGTCGCGACTTGATTCTGCATCGGGCGTGGTGAGGAGGCCAGCCGAGACGTGCCGCGATAAGCGGTCACCATCACGACGGCCCGGCGCTATCGAACGACGAAGCTTGTCCGAGACGGCATTGAGGGGGCCGCTGGCCGACCGTGACTTACTGGTCTTAGAGATGTTGAGGGGGGCTGGGGAATCTCTTGCATGTCTTCTGGCCCTACGCGAGTATACTTCGGATGGAGACCTGGCGAGGCGAGACTGTGCAGCTTCCATCCTACTTTCGACCGAGCGTTTCGACGCCTGCTGGTGAGTGTTAGCCTGGCCTGCCATGCCTACCGGGGAAGCCGAAGGACAGCAGTCAACGTCAAGCAGGGCAATGGTGGCATCGCTACGTACCTGTCTTGCTGGTAAGGGGGGGGGGGCTTCGACGTCTGTCATGTCCATATCAAATCCAGGGACGTCAAACGAAAACTGAGCCAGTTCAGGTGGCGTAGGCTTGGAGGCGAGAGGATATTCTTTGGCGTCGAGCGAAGCAAGCGGCCGCGGTTCCCTGACATAGACGGGAGGAAAAGTCCGCTTCGTCGTGGTTGTGGTGGTGATGGTTTTGGTTTCGACGCATTCCGACACTTCAAACTGGTACCGTCGTGCACCCACCGGAGAGTCGTCCTCGCCCCAACTGACCGACACGGTTTGACTCGACTGCGGGCGGCGGCTCTCGACGGCGTTGGACCCTGGTGACGGTGTCATGTTGGCCAAGGGTGCAGGCCGCCTTGGGGACAGATGGATTCCGGGGCTTCTGGCGTGTCTCCAACCTATGATGCCCCTTTGCCTTGCGTGTTGTGCTTTTACGTTCAGAAGATGCGGACCGTGTGCGGCGTGTTTATGGCGTCTCCTGCCACGGAGGCGTCGGCCTCGGGAAGGTGGTGTTCTAAAAGTAACAAAACGAATGTAGAAATGCACGTCGTCGACTTCGTTGCCCGTAAAATAACAAAAATGGGCAGCGTCGGTCAACAACGCGAAGTTGTAAATTACAAGGTGGTTGGACGGGGTTTGCGGAGAGGAAATGGTGTGCGAGAATGATGAGGACGGAGAATACAAGGCCGGCCGTGTATGGGAACCCGCCCGTCTTAGGCATTGGGACCGTGGAGCCTGGACGCTCGCACGCCTTTCTGTGGAAGGAGCCTGGAGCGGTCGCGGGCGGTGGCAGATTTTGCGTGTGGGGTGGCGAGACCTCTGACCAATGCCCGAGGTACCTACCGTTGCCGGACTCGATACTTACCGCCCCAAACATTCGCGCCGTTTTTGGCAAGCTGTATTTGTACCCGCATGCCATTTTGGTGTATCCTGTCGCGCCTGGCAAGGGGAAGAGAACTCGACGGGATTCCCGATGGAACACGCTACGCTCAGTTGACGCTCGATCCGTGCCACCCTCGCAAAGCTCCGTCCCGGCATCGTGAAGGTGACTTCAGCTATCTAGATGATGATTAGGCTTCGCAGTTGAGCTTGAAATAATCCAAGAGCCTTTGGCCTAGGGGATGCCGTCGTAGTAATTGTAGGATCCATTGGAATATTCCTGGTCATAGGCTAACGCCTCGACCGCGCCGGGTCGCCAACGTATCCAGATCCTCCAAACCTGCACGCAGGAAGATTTTACTCATGTGCATCAGCTCCAAGGCAGGCAGGATTTGATATTCTGACATTGACCCCGTGCGAGACTTGACGCAACAGCCGAGCGCTAGATCAGGCTAGTCCTGATGGCTGAACGCAGCCGCCGAATTCACGATTAACGTTCTCTTCTGTCTCGTTTTGAGAGTATGCCGCCGGTCAAGTTAGTGTGTTGTTGGCCGCCACCAATCCCTGGACTTCTGGCGCTCATCGCTCACAGTTGTATTTGCTTGGACATGAGTCTGCATTGGCGCTCGCTCACGTCACGTCGTCGGCTCCTGAACAGGGGCGGCAGCTGCTGGCCTGTGGTTGGGCCGCTGCGGCCTAGATCCATGGGAGGAACGCGAGGGCTAGGTTACGTCCAGGATCCTATGGAAGTCTGGAAACATGGTATTTCACAGCGCGTTTTCGCTGAGAAATACTTTGCCCCGCATCGAGAACATCTCGTTCCAAGTTACCTTTCGCAACAAAAAAAAAAAAAATGATCAGCTTTTAGATGCTGCACTGTAGAATATCGGAGCTCGCTCGCGGTGGTAACTATTGGCATGTTGGGGTCTACAACTGATTTCCATGTCAAGTCGCGTCTGGACCATGGGATTCTCCGGCTCCAGTGTCTTTTTGGGCTGTGCTTGTGCCCCGGGGGTTTCGGCCGAACGATCAAAGCCCTTGTTATTCTTGCCTAACAGTCGTGCGACTTCTCTGACGCCAGTAGGTAGACATCGAGCACGGCGCCCGAACTTTTTCGTCGGAAACTTTTCATCCCGGCACGTTCTTGACATCTAACAAGGCTAGCAGCGTGACTGCACCGATGGCGACGCCTGCCTAGATTTCTTGATTGCTTGTATCCGGTTGTTCGGATCTCACCCACTCGGCCGCTGCCCAAGCCACTGGCTTCGGCATCAGCGACGGATCGAAGGAGATTCTTGCGGCTCGAGCGATTAGCAATGGATCCGCCGATCCGCCATGCGAGTTGCGAAGAAATATCGGACATTTCCAGGGGCTGTGTGCGCGTTGGACCTAGGCCTTGCTGCTTTGTCATGCCCAACAACCACCGAGCCACGCAAATCAGGGTCACCTCTAACAATCATCACACACGATTGCCCAGCAGCAAGGCTGTCCGCATCTGTCTTTATTTCCGAGTCCAGTTCCCGGTAACTTGCTACTCCGCATCTCTCGCTACTCACCAAAAGAAAACTGGTAAAATTTGGTTTGTATATCTCGGCACATAATGCGCCTAGCACTGCTTTTGATGCACGTGTAGGATTCCGACAATTTTCATACCATTACTCTCGAAGTCTCCGCGAAAACCCGATAGCCCGTGTCCATTTGGCAGTAATTCTGCCAGTCATGAATCATGATGAAACCAAAGATGTGGTTTTGACCCCCGATCCTTGCCGAAATAAAAATTACCTAACCCAACCCATCTCTATCCCGAATCTAGCCATGGTGCGTAGTATCCAATGATTAAATACAAAATTTGTCAGAAAACGAGGTGAGAAAAACGGCGCTATTCATGGTGTCAGCCCAACCTTTCCCTCGACGTCTTCCGATCTCGAACTTCATGTAATCTACATGCCAAATTATTATGTTGTCGCCCACTAGGCAATAAAAACCGGTAGCCGGCTCCCGAGAAGCGTGCTCTTCCCGTTTTGGACATCTTTCTTGTTAAAATCGTGAAGCATGAACCAGAGTATCATCCTAAACACCAATGTGCACCAAATATCGTCGTGGTAGACATCCTCGTTGTAAAGAGCCCGCCCCGACGTCTTACTTGTGTCTGTCCCGGTCGACTCCTGATTCCCTTCGCTGGACTGCTGATCTCCGCTGCTCCGCTGCTCGTCGGCTGTTGTTTCTTCCTGGATGCTCTCCGTCCCGGCGCGCTTGATGCCCATGGGCGGCGGCGGCACCGTCCCCGGTACGACGGATCCACGTCTTTTGGTGGCTCCCGCAGAGCTCCCCACGACCGATACCCGGATAACTTTAAAGTAGACCTCCATGAAGCGAGTTTGCTTGTCCTCTGGTGAGGCCGAGTCGATGTCTTCAAACCTGGGCAGCTTGCCATCGGCCGATTGCACTTGGAATGTCGAGTTAGGGCTGCCCGACTTGCTCTCGTCGCCTTTCCTTTCGTTGATCATCTTGAGTACTTCTTGGATATGGCTGCGCAGGACATCTTGCACCATCTCGCGGCGAAGCCTCTCCCTTTCCGACTCGGTCTCCTTGCTCGCCAGGAGCTCCGTGTTAGTCCGGTTGTGGGAGGGCTTCAGGTCGGACACGCCCGACGTGAATGTGCTTTTCTTGCTTGGTTTCATCGTAACCGTCTTGGGCGGGTCCGGGAGCGGCCCCTTCTCCTTTCTCTTCTTGGCCGTCAGGATCTCGTCTGCGTCGTCCAATGCCCTGTGTAGGTCGTTCAACAGTGGGATGTGTATGGTTTCGTTGCCTGTGCTCCTCGGGGGTAACTCGCTAAGGTGCTTCTGGATGGTCCGAAGGCGCTCGTTTATGGTGTTGATAACGGCTGGGTTGCGGCCCCTGGCGTGAGGGATATCCTCCATGTTGGCAAAGCAATCTGCGAAGGCTAAGAGGAGTCTTCGCAGTGAAAAGGCCTTCCGATTCCAGACGTGCATTGTCGGGTTGGGCAGCGTGCGGAAGCAGCTGCCGTCGATGTGAAGAGTTTGCCCGATCATGCCGAGTATCTCAAACGTGACTGGAGGCAGAGGCCATCTGGTTAGCGCCAAACTCGATGTCAAACCATTGGAGCGGGTGCTTGCACGGGACACGGAACATACTAGGAAACAGGTGCGAATGCTTCATGCCATCCTTGAGGAAATAGTTCTGCGTGATCGTGTTGCATCCTATCACCAGCAGGGTCTCGGCAATGTCGGCCTTGCTACCCAATTGAAGCAAGCTGATGCCCCGCAGGTCGTCGTTGGACAGTTCTAGCTTCCTGCTATCTAAAGTTCGACGATAGATGGTCGGTGCCACTCCGAAGCACAGCTCTTTTACCTCGTCGACGGGGATGACTCGGTTAGCTCCGAAACCGCTTTTGCCATAAACCTGAAAGGTAAACATCAAGCCCAGGTCGCTCACGCTCTCGCCCGTTACCTGGTACCCGTTGCCTTCGGCGCGGTATCGGCCATGACTGCGGTCGAACTCGATCCAGTAGATGCCCAGGATGGCCATCATCTCGACGAGATGGCACATGGTGGTGGTGGCGTATGGCTTCGTCACCCCCAACGGCATCGTATCCCAGCTTCTCCGTTTCCGTTGCAGCGCAACCGCGAGAGTGTGGTATCGGCTGGGATCCGGCGGCGCCGATACGGGCCTCTTGTCTTTGGGCGGCGCCATGTTGAAGGCATCGTACTGTCTTTGTTGCCACGCCTGGGAGTCGTGCTCGAGTTGCTGGAGTGCAGCGAGGAGCGTTACCCATGTCGACTGCTCGTTGTCGGCCGTGTGGATCTTCTCGCTCTCCGACTTTTTATTCTCGTCATCCTTGAGCGCCGACTGCAAGGTCGAGCAAGTCGCCTCCAGACTTTTCTGCGTGCCGTTGACGAAGATGATGTCCTGGCCGCTGATGGGCCCCTTCACGTTGTTGGGAGGACAGAGAAAGAGGACGGGTGCCTGGAATTGCACTTCGAATCGAAACTCGTACGGCCGCAGTACTCGCCTCGTGGTGGCTGACCACTTCCCCATCACCTTCTCGTCGCAGTTGGCATATCCCGCAGCCGATGCATAATATTGCTGGGCGACCTGAAGGAGCGATGCGACGAGGGCCACCATGGAGATGACCAAGGCCGCGATGGCCACGAAGAGTTCGTTGTTATTGCCGTCCGCCATGTTGAATCGATCGAAGAGGTCGGGACTCAGAGGCAGTTGGGCTTGCGGCGGGCGGGCAGGCAATCGAGGACCGACACTCTGCAGCGTTCGGGCGTTCGTCGTTCGTCGTTCGTTCGTGCAACTATCTACGTAGGCAACAATACAGAATTATAGCGCCAAGAGACATTGAACGAATGGACATCACTTCGCGGGAAGTGAGAACCATAGGATAGAAAAACGGGCATCAATGAGGATGCAAAACTAGAATCTGGAACAAGGCCATGGCGTGGTTGCGTCTATGTGGGAGACAGGGAATGCAGACCAATCTGGCTTGGCCAACAACGAAACATACGGACAAATGAGAAGAGACGAGGCTGCAGCCAGTGGTGCGCTATTGGAGCAGCGTCTCCAGTAGTGGAATAGCCAGCCGCTCCGCCCCTCTGCAGCGGTTAGGTCGAGACCTGAGCAGAAGTCCTGTCCACCCAAAAGCGGCAGTGTGGATACACCAATTTGAGGCTCGAAATCTTGGATAGACAACTGGCCATTGGGTCGTGGCAATACATCATAGGTATCCAGATGTTTAATGAAGGTTTAAGCTTTGCCAGCGTTCATTCGAAACTCCTAGCTATGCCTCGCTAAAATGTACCGCGATTATCGTCGCAACCCTTAGGGTCACCGCCACTCGTCAAAGCCACTCATATTGACTTGCTAAGTGGCTAGATAGCTCCAAAAGGGGGATAAGTCCCTAAAATGACACTGAAGAAGTGGCATATTCCCATAGTCCAGATAAGATGCGTAGGAATATTTGCCAAATTCGAATCCATGAGTATTTGTAATCTCTATTACATTTGTGCATTGTTACTCGAGTCCTTGGCCTATCTACCCCACTCGATGGCCTTGTGCCGCCGACAAAATCCGGCTGATGCCAGATTCGGTTGATTTTGTTCTTAACCACATTGATGCGACCCGATTGCCAGATCTTCAATCCCCAAAACCCACTTCAATCTTTTTCATTCGAGGCACCTGGATACAAGCGATCATGGCAGCATCTGGCCCGGCGCAGTGCTGCACTATCGGAGTCAAACATAGGTGCGGGCATATCCCATTACCCCTCAAGCACTTCGCATGAGATTCAGACCGAAGACCAACTTTGAGCCCCCTATATCAATTTTCTGTAGCGTCCCAAGACAACCAGCAGTAGCTAACCTTGCATTCCTTCAGCGGTGACCCAACTGGAAAGCTGGTCAAGGTGTCTGGAAAATGGGACGCCTACATCGCGACTCCGGATCCGGAAAATGCGCACGTTGGTGCAGGCATTTTGTTCATCCCCGATGTCATTGGCATCTGGCAGAACAGTAAGCTCATGGCCGACCAATTTGCCGCCAACGGATACTTTTGCATGGTCATCGACGAGTTTAATGGAGATGCTCTCTCACTCAACCGACCGGCCGACTTCGACTTCCAGGCCTGGATAGCCCAAGGAACTGACGGCCAGAACCCCCACACGCCTGAAGCGGTGACGCCTATTATCAAGGCGGCCATCAAGTCTATGAAGGAAGACTACGGTATCACCAAGCTCGGTGCAGCGGGCTACTGCTTCGGCGCCAGGGTGAGAAACATGATGCCGTCGTTCTACTTTGTCCCTCGTCAGACCCTAATGCTCTTTCCTGTGAATAGTACGTTGTTCGCCACTTCGTTGATGGTATCAAAGTGGGCTATCTTGCTCATCCGACCATGGTTACCGAGGGAGAGTTCGCGGCCATACACGGCCCGCTCTCCATTGCTGCTGCGGAGACGGATACCATCTTCCCGGCTGAGAACCGCCACAAAGCCGAGGCCATCCTGAAGGAGACTGGACACCCATACCAAATCAATCTGTACTCTGGAGTAGTTCACGGCTTCACTGTCCGCTGTGATCCTTCCATCAGAATCCAAAGGTTTGCAAAGGAACAAGGCTTTCTGCAGGCCGTGGCCTGGTTTGACTATTGGTTGTTGGAGGTTTAAGTTGATCAAGAAAGGGTTTTTTGATGCAAAACTCCATCTCGATCGGCATTTGCTTCGCTGTGTTAGAGGATGGAGAGGGCAGTAGCAGGACAAAGCAAGATTGTAGCAGACTTGCCGACAGAGAATACCTTCCATATTAAATCCATGCAATCACTGCTCCGATAGACCAAGCTGCTAAGGTAGCCGATCAAAGATATCAGAGGTCGGCAGCTGGATGTTGTACAGTGCATGATACAGTGTCCTGTCTCACGTCGCACCTCGCCAGTGGCGGGCGTACCGGTCCAGGGATCGGACTCAGTCATTGTGGCGATCTTTGCTGGTGGGTACGTGCGCTGTTAGCGTCTGGTGGAGGCTGCATCTGCTGCAAAAGCCGGGAACCAACGGCAGTCCTTCATCAAGTTTCTTGTCGCCATTTCATCATTGGCTTGTGACTCTCGACACATTTTGAGGGCTCGTATCGAGCGCAGTTTGTAGCTAGACGGCTAGGAAATCGGCGTATCGAACATTCGCACGGCTGACTCAATTGCCCTGTCGATGCCGACTCCCAGATCGTCGGCAATGGTTTAGCCAGCGCAACCATCGCCATGGCCACGGAGGAGAAGAGCAAAGGGAAAGGAGATGAGGGGACTAAAGGGGCCGCGCAAGACAGGGGAGACGGTGCTCTCAACAGCAGCCGCCTGGCCGTCCAGGCCAACGATCTCGCCATCAAGATACCCCCGCCTGCGTGGATAGATAAGCCGGCCATCATGTCGGCAATAGGAATCGACTCCTCGAGCCAACAGCTTTTGTCGCCGCCGCCAACGTCAACGATGCCAAAGCCCATGTCCGCCCCTGGTTCTTCGTCCACGAACCGAACGACGCTCCCGACAATCCCTTCGGACGAAGATTCCTGCACGTCGGATACCTCCTCTCGAAGTCGACCCGGCCGCCCCACATCGTCAGGCTCGTCGTCTGTCTCTGAAGAGGCAAGGGATGGACGAAACAACACGGATAAGACGGATAGGAAAGATACCGCTGAGGCGCCGCCGATGAAGAAAACAAATAGTCAGGATAATGTCCGGAGGCTATCGGCTGCCGAGATGCAGCAGTTTGTGGCGGCCCCCGAGTCCCTTCCTGTGGCCGTGGTTGAGGAGGAGGAAGAGGGAGATGAGAACAGCCACAGTAAGAACGGCCGGCTGTCCCCGTCCGAATTGCAAAACATCCGAAGGTCGATGCTTGAAGGGTCTGGTGGTCGAGGAGCACAGGGTCACCACCACCACCAGCAACGTGCAAGCTTTGAAGAGTGGCGGACAAAGCCAGACGTCCGGCGACCGGCCGTTTCGTCGAGGACTCTGTCCACGCCACCGATAAATCGGAAGCAGCCTGCAACCGCTCAAACATCCCCCCGGCGGAACTCGTTGAATCCTGCCTCCGGAGGTCGCCCGGTGAACTTGCGCTCGCTACCGACTACGCCCATCCTAAAGGCCCCTCGACCACCTCTGCCACCCGCTAACGGCAGGACTGAGTCGCACCAGGAATCGCCTGCCACGTCTTCGGCTTCCTCCATGCACCCATCTATCCCGCTGCCTCCCATGTCGCTGCCGACACACCTGCAGTTAGAACTAGCCTCGCAGAGACCCAGTCAGTTGTATATCCATAGGCCAGAAAACATTGACGTTCCCTACGAGTCGGCTGCTGTCAAGTTTGAGAGGCTGCTCAACGTTCTCCTCCTACCCACCTACTTCGAAAGGACTCTAACGTTCGGTACCCTGGCTTGCCTCGATGCTTGGCTGTACAATTTCACCATTCTGCCCATGCGGTTTTTGATGGCGGCCGCCATCTTGGCTCGATGGTGGGGTCACGTCATTTCAAAGGAAGTTAGGTGGATCACGGGCTTTGTATGGTACGGGCTCGGTCGCTTATGGGTTAGAGGCACATCCAAGGCTCCAATTCCCAGTGCCGAGCCAACGCCCCTTCCGACAGACGAAGACCCGCTGATTGCGGCCACCTCGTCGGTCGGCGGTGCACACTATGACTCGAGCTCATCAAGGGGTCCCTTCTCTCCCGACGTTGCATCGTCCGGGACTGACAATAACATGGCCAGCGCCAACCGACGTGCCGGGTCTTCTAAGCGCTCCAAGCACGCCGTGTTTAGGCATCGCCGAACAAAGTCCATGCCGTCCAACCTCACGGTATACAACAAAGCCGATCTTTTACAGGGCGCCGTCATTCTCTTTAGCACCATTGCCATGATGAAGATGGACGCCAGCCGCATGTACCACTTCATCAGGGGCCAGTCCGACATCAAACTCTACGTCATATACAACATCCTAGAAGTAGGCGACAAGCTCCTTTCTGCCCTTGGACAGGACATTCTCGAATGTTTATTCAGCTCAGAGACGCTGTCTAGGAATAGCTCGGGCCGATCCAAGATCATGGTCCCTTTGGGAATGTTTGTGCTGGCCCTGATATACAATATCCTCCACTCTGTAGCCCTCTATTTCCAGGTTATCACCCTCAACGTCGCCGTCAACTCGTACTCAAACGCCCTTCTGACGCTGCTCATGTCGAACCAGTTCGTCGAAGTCAAAGGGACCGTCTTCAAGAGGATCGAGAGAGACAACCTGTTCCAGCTGACATGCGCCGACATTGTCGAGAGATTCCAGCTCTGGATCATGCTGCTGATTATCGGCATGCGGAACATTGTCGAGGTTGGAGGCTTGTCTGTTCCAGGAGCTGCATTAGGGGATATCGAAGTCAGGGGCTCGATTCCCCTCCGCAGTCCCTCCATCCTGCCCCATAGCTTCACGGTGCTACCGAGCTGGTTTTGGTCGGGAGAGGTGCTGTCTCCTTTCCTCATCATCCTCGGTAGCGAGATGTTGGTCGACTCGATCAAGCATGCCTACGTCACCAAGTTCAACAACATAAAACGAGGCTTTTACAGCCGCATCCTTGACATTTTGTGCAAGGATTACTATACAAACGTGAGTTTACTTTTTTTTTTTTTCCCCTGCTTCTCTGCAACTCTCAACCGTGTGGTTGCACCGGGCCTGTCGATTATGTTTTGGCGCCCACGTGCTGACAGACAAAACCCCGTAGGCCTTCACGACACCTGGCTTGACGAAAAGACTCGGACTCGCCGTCATCCCGCTCTCGTGTCTCTTCATCCGCGCCTCCTTCCAGACCTACCACATGTTCATCTCCACCCACATCTCCCCGCCCCTGCCACCCTCGACCCAAACATCCCTCTCAGAAGAGTCTGCGGTGCCGTCGTCGCCCGCTATCATCGCGGCGCTTGACCGCTTCGACACACTCATCCGGGACGCGCTTGGCCGCTCCGTCTATGACTACCCCTCGCGCGCACGCTCGTGGTGGAACTGGACCCGCGACGATGTCATCGCCGCCCTAACCATGGTGGTGGTCTTCTTCCTCGTGTTCCTAGTTCTACTCATGGTAAAGCTCCTCCTGGGCATGGTGCTCCTTGCCTACTCCCGCAAGCGCTATGCCAAGATGATGCAGAAGGAGCAGATGGTTGCGCGGGGGCAGGCCGAACGAGAGTCGTACGAGGCCAAGGGCGCCAAACGGCTCGGCGGACGAGGTGACGTCGAACTTGGAGATGAGAGAAAACGGTGGCTCAACCTTGATGAGAAGGAAGGGTTGAAGAAGCGGCCCAAGCCCGAGAAGCCACCAGACAAGGAGATGGGGGATTATCAAGGTGTAGAAAGATATGAGATGGTCGCAAAGCGCATCTGGTAGGGCGTTGGTGGTGGTCTGGATTTGTTCTCTGTCGCTGCCCCTTTTTTGCATTCTCATAATTGCGATAGAACCATCGTAAACATGCATGATTTGGCATCCTATCATCTTTGAAGGCGAATGTTGTGTAAGAGCCGGCGGCACGTTTTTATAGCCATGAACGGCGAGGTACCTGGAGGTAGCCGAATATCTCAATACAAGCACCTGTCTCTGCATTGAGCCACGAAGATTCTCTTTGACCTCTTGCTCTCATTTCGCATCTCGCAAGCCGTGGCCAGCGTAATACGCCGTCCGACAGGTACCATCCGCGCTCCGTTTGCCAATACGCCGTGCCAAACATGCAAACCCCATCAAAAAGCAGCATCAACCTCACGCCAGGTATCCACCTCCCTACTCCTCGCACCCTCCTCTTCCTCGTCTTTCTCCGCTTCTTCCACCTCCCGTTCTGGCAGAGTGATGCTCGCCAGTCCTTCAATCTCTCTCCTTGCCCGATCTACCGCGGCCCTCACAGCCTGTGTTTCTGCGCGTGTCTTGTCCAACCGGTCCTGCATCAACGCAATGAGGCTTTCCCTCGCCTGGTGGGGCCGGTACTCGTTTAGGACGTGATGGAAGTTGATAAATAGGGTACGGAGAGCCTCGATCTTTTGGAGGGCTTGCTCAGGATCGACGGACATGATGCCCAAAAGCTCGAGGAAGTTGAGGAGGAGGGATTTGGAGAGCCGCTTGAGTTGAAAGGCGCGGTCAAGGTGTTTCGAGGTGGGGATTGGTTCCGGCAAGGGGACGGGGGAGGTTATTGAAGCGGACGTGAGCTGCGGTATGCCTTGTTCTTCTAGGGTGGGCAGTTTATCGTCCAGCTGGGGAGGAGGACAGGTTAGAATGCAAATTATGGTGGATTCCGGTGGTGGAGAAGGGGTAGAAGGGGGAACGAACGGAGTAGATATCACCAAACACCCTCCACTTCCCATCTGCTGGTTCGGCCGGTGGTTGGAGATGTATCAGTTCCTCGGGGATATTCGGTATTCTCTTCACTAATCCACCTTCTTCCATT
>Ga0247774_1000905_pt1 | contig 14997 bp, 22 predicted proteins | sample UWRJL001104B6_FD_179933 | JGI IMG/M metagenome (GOLD analysis project Ga0247774, IMG submission 179933) | Plant litter microbial communities from Arlington Agricultural Research Station in Wisconsin, United States - UWRJ-L001-104B-6 | ecosystem: Environmental > Terrestrial > Plant litter >... | reverse complement strand
ATTGAAACCCCAAGATATGCGAAAAGGACCAAACCCCTTCCCCGTGTCCAAACCCCGAGCAGAAATTGTCTGCCATGTCGAAAATTATCAGTTTGCCGCGCCAATTTCTCACAAAGCAAAGCGCCATCTCCTCAGCTTCGGGGACAGCCAACAACACATCATGATATTCTCCTCTTCTCCCCCTTGTCGTCGTCCCCTTCCAGCTTCCTCTTTCCCAACAAGGGTTCGGGGGTTGCCCTTGCACCGCCTCCATAGAGGGGCGTGCTGCCACGGGCGCGGTCGGTCGCCAGCATGGCATGGCAGCTGGCGTGGTAGGCGCGGCCTTTCACCAGTATGACGTCCTGCCAGACCCAGTCCTGCACGCTGTGTAGCCACTTGTTCTCGAATTTGTCGCGGCAGATGGGGCACTCGGTGTTGATGCCGCTGCTAGGGTCGGGGACAGGGATGAATTTCTCTTCGGGTTTCTTGTTGGCGTCTGCAGAGGCTTGTTGGCTGGAAGACTCGGCGTGGGAGAAGTCTAGGTCGAGTTCTTCGCGGGAGTTGATCCAATCCTAGAGGCAAGAGTTAGTGGCCGTTATCTTAGGCGAATGAGCGGTACATACAGTTCTCGAGACGTAATAGCTTCGGTACTGGGCACGCTTCTCAGCGTCGACCATGCGCTGCCTTACGCGGAAGTGCCAGTCCATATGCACTGTCTTTTGCTTCTTTCCTTCCGGGTTTGTCTTGAAGCGGCGACCGCATTGCGAGCATGGATGGCCTTGTTCCGCATAGAGCATGGGAAAGAGATTCGTCCGTCTAATTAACAGTTAGAAGAGTTCACGAGACAGTCTGAGAACGAAACATCACTCACATGACCTGGAGAGAGCTCATCTCCCAGGTGATGCTCTTAATTGAGTGCGCAGGAGGCACAGCTGGCGTGGGCAGCAGGTTAGCCAGGCCGGGTGGCAAACCCGGCAGTCCGGGAACAACGGTAGAGCCAGGTGGCATAGGTAGGGAGGGCGGCGGAACCGGTAGTCCCGAGGGACCGCTGGAGTTGATCATGCCGGCTTGTCTGAGTCTAGCAAGCAAAGCCATGGCGTCTTGCGGCGGACCAGATACGGGTGGAACAGGAACAGGAACAGGTGGGACCGGAATGGCGTGCTGACGGGGTGGTGATCGATATGCGTTCAACGCTGGTGGTGCAGAAGGCGTTGATGCCTGTGGAGCAGAACGCCGAGCCATCAAGGTCGCCAAGGCCCCAGCACCAAGAATCGAGTCAAGGGACACAGATCCTGGCTGGGCACGAGGCGGAGGCGGTCCTGTGGACGACAGCGACGCCAGCGACGCCAGGGATGGAGCTATGCTCGCAAGAGCTGGAGGAATAGATACGGGTGGCGCCGCAGGTGGCGTGGGTGTATGTGCGGGCGGTGCAGAGCTCGCTGCGTGGTATGCACCAGCAGTTTGAGCAGCCCCCATCTTCACGGCAAGCTCATCTACTTGATTTTTTACTAGCTCCAGTTGGCCCGGAGGCAGATTTTTGGCCTGCAAGAGTGTCTGAAGGGCCACCAATGCCTTCAATCTAGTTTGGATACTAGCATCATGCGGGTATCGCGAGGTTTCCGTCTGGGTGGCGACGATGAGTTCTACCACTTTCCTACCCAACATATCCGCATCTACTGGACCACCCGGAACCTGAGTCTGCTGCCCGGCAGCTTGAGAGATTCCCTGGCCGTAAGTCGGATAAACCTGGCTCCCAGGAAACTGCTGCGGCGGAGGTGCCCCGCCATGTGGTGATCCGTAACGCGTCTAACATCCAGTTAGTAAATAACCGAGCCAGCCTGGATCCGGGTGAAACCATGAAGCACATACCTGTTGCTGAGGCGGATATGGAGGCCCATTTTTCGGGGGAGGGAATGGCTGTGGTCCCCTTTGGCCAGAACCAGGGCGTGCACCAGGTGGCGTTGGCGTGTTGCTCGTGGCAGGCCCAGGGGGCGGCCGTCCGATCACATGAGGCGGGAGGTTGCTCCTCTGTTGCTGGAGGGTTTGCATGGCAGATGTACGGGCCTTGATCAAGGCATTCTCGATTGGCGTAACCACATCGGGCGGGAACACAGGTCTCTTATCCACCGATCCCGGGACAGGCTCCTTCCACGTTTTCAACATCTCTTCCATCTTCCGCCGGATATTGGTCTCGACGCGAGCATAAGACTCCATGAAGGTGTTGTAGAGCTTCGGGGCAACGTAAAGAGTATACGGCGTGCCGACATTCTTAATTATGGCGTCAAGAACGTAAAAGGCTGCCAGCTTCCGGTGAGGTGCCGTCTACAGAGCGTTAGCAACGTCTCCGTAATCACGCAACGAGAAGATTGAAGACAACGCCAACAGAGGCAGGCCGCCCTACCTGGTTGATGTGCTTCAGCAGCGCTTCGGATATCTCCAATGCATATTCTGTGTTCTCCCGAGCGATTTGACACAGATTCATAATCTCAACTCTCGTTGTTGTGGTCATGTCCTCCAACGCCGTTCTGAAATCCTCCGCCACCTCGGCGCCAGGGTCATCGTACGACATTGTGAGCGTCGTGCTCAGCGTGCTTCAATGGCACGAAGATAAACGAAAGAAAAAAAAAAGGGGGGGAGGAGCGCCAAAAAAACTTATCCGAGGAAGCAGAAAGGTTTTTTGCTTGGCCAAATATGGCCGCTCTTCTTTCTTTCCAGAACCAAAACCGAAACGAAATACACGGCACAGGTCTGTCAAAGGAACAAGGACCAAGGGTATTGTAAACCCTCCGCTTCTTCAATTCAGGAAAGCACACGAGAACCTAGGAGAGGTCTGATGACTCTCCTAGGAGGCTTGGTTATGTATTCACTTCAGCCCAACTCTTTCTTGTTTCGCAGACCTAGTGATCTCCCTCTCGCCGTTCCTCCACGACCCCCACCTCTTCGACACTCAATTCCGTACCATTCGACAGTCCAAAGAACATTTATGCGCAATCGGAGCTGCCTGAGTCTGATGGGGCAGTCGACGGTTCTTGCCGGGCTTGTTTGCTGTGTGCCTGATTGCCGCAAAATCGACACAGCACCTTGGTGAGCAGCGACAATGGCGACAAGCGGTGTTCGTTGATGATTGGCTTGAATTGTTAAATAGTTAGCTTACGCAGTTCTCAGCGACGGCATTTCAAGTCGCTCTGGTCGCGGTCGTCGATATCAGAAAATTGAAGGGGAAAATTGCGAGGCGCCAAGGTGGAGCAAATGAAGCCAATCGTTTCGATGGCAGGCGACTGCGGTTATGTAATCAGAATGCGAGCCTCAAGGCTACATGTGAATTACGCAAAAGTGCTCCAACCGAGGGCGGGAATCTGGAAGGCTGAGATTGTCCCAGCAACAAAGCCAAAAACCCAATCCTTTTACGACTTTGCCGCCCGATTCAAGCACAGCTTGCCTCCTGCGATTTCGATCCGACATTTATCAAACAAAGTACAAAGAGACTACCAAATTCAACCCAGGAACCAAAACAACGAAAAAAGCGTCACGCCCCAGCCATGGCCCAGGGTGAATCGGAGCGGGTGCAAGAGGCGCAGAAGCTGGCCAAGACGGACCCCAGGAAGGCAGAGGCGCTCTACAAGGACATTATCTCGAAACCACCATCGGTGACGTCGGAAGCAGCGATTAAGGAATATGAGACGGCCCTGATAAGTTTGGGAGAGCTCTACCGGGATGAAAAGTTCGTTTGCGCCTGTGGTCCAGCACAGGAATTCTGCCATTGCGGGCACAAGCTGACAGATGCAATAGGAAAACCCAGGAGCTCGTAGATCTCGTCACAATGAGCCGGACGGTTCTCTCATCCTTTGCCAAGGCAAAAACGGCAAAGCTCGGTTCGTAATCATCCCTGGACAAACTCTATACCAGCTATAGTCACACCTGTTGCTCGTGGCTCCCAACGATGCGGGCGAAGTGCTGACAGCGACTGCAGTTAAGCAGCTCCTCGACTTCTTCGACGAGATTCCCGACACAAACGAGATCCAAATTGCCGTCACCAAGTCCTGCATAGAATGGGCCACCTCGGAGAGGCGCTCCTTCTTGCGCCAGCACCTCGAAACCCGCCTCGTGACGCTCTACATGGCGAAGCAGTCATACTACGATGCCCTGACCCTCATCAACTCGCTGCTCCGCGAGCTCAAGCGCCTTGACGACAAGCTAGTCCTCGTTGAGGTGCAGCTTCTCGAGTCGCGCGTCTACCACGCCCTCGGTAACATCGCGAAGGCCCGCGCCGCGTTGACGTCGGCTCGCACGTCGGCTGCATCCGTATACACGCCTCCCAAGCTCCAGGCTGACCTCGATATGCAGAGCGGCATGTTGCACGCCGAGGACCGCGACTTCCAAACCGCCTTTTCTTATTTCATCGAGGCGCTTGACGGCTACCACTCGCAGGACGAGCCCGTCAAGGCCACAGCTGCCCTGCAGTACATGCTGCTGTGCAAGATCATGCTCAATCTCGCCGACGATGTCACGAGCCTGATGCAGTCCAAGCAGGCCCAGCGCTATGCCGGACAGAACCTCGAGGCCATGAAGGCCATTGCCCGTGCCCATCAGAACCGCTCCCTCGAAGAGTATGAGCGCGCTTTGGGGACCTACCGCTTCGAGCTTGGCGGCGATGCCTTTATCCGCAATCACTTACGCCGCCTCTACGACGCCATGCTGGAACAGAACCTCATCAAGGTCATCGAACCCTTCAGCCGTGTCGAGATCGACCACATTGCCCGCATGGTTGGGCTTGACACGTCTCAGGTGGAGCGGAAGCTGAGCCAGATGATCCTCGACAAGGTCATCATTGGCGTGCTAGACCAGGGCGCTGGTTGCCTCCTAATCTTTGACGAGACCCACCGCGATGAGGCCTATGATGCCGCCTTGACGACGATCGAGAAGCTGAGCAACGTCGTAGACGTGCTATACACGAACCAAGCTTCCATGCTGGAGTAGAGAGGCTGGAGGTGGGTTGATAGGGGTAGCCGTCAGAGGAGCCTGGAGTGGAGATAACGGAAGCGGCGGAGAAGTGCCTTCCATGCTGAGGCGCGTAGGAAGTAGTCTAGATATCATGATGAGTTGGTTTACAATGTATATTAAAGTAGACGCCCACACAGAGCCATCAAACTTCAAACCAGGGCCCTCTCGGACAATAAATTTACCCCTGGTTATTCCCATCTCCTTTCTTGTTCTTTCTCTCTTTTTGGCCTGCTTATCCATTACGTACCACGCAGCATAAAGTAGATGGCATTGACGTTCTAGAAAACGCTTCACGCGTGTATGCTGGAGTATCTGGACGAACCATTTCGCTAAGGTAACCACGAACTAGTGTAGGTGAGATTATGACGTTATGTTTCCTCTATGATCGGTCAATAGGTGAGTAGTACGATGGGTCGTAGGCATATGCGCTGGGGACAAGACTCCAAGGTTAATATCCTTCCGCTGTTCGCTTTCTGTGCGGATCCGCGAGCGGCCGGTGACTGCGCAGGTCCTGTGCAAAACATCAATCATCGGGATTCTTGCTCGCTTCCATAGCGAGCCGAGGTTTTATACAAATAACTCCGGATGTAGGGAAGGATCTGGGGAATGGTAAGAGCTGAAAGAAGTAAGCGTGACTGCCACATCAAATGCTGCCTATCATCCAAACACCAGAGGTCCTAGTTTACTTGTTAAAATTTTGGTTAGATTCTTATTCATAGAAAACTTGTGTCCTGGACATCCAATAATGGAGTTTGAGTACTAGCAGAACGACGAGAGCAGAAAAATTCGGAAGGAGCAATGGACAAGAGCCAGATTTTTGTCCCAGCCCAGCCGCTTGTCATCCACTTCTCAAGATGGTACACTCTCCTCTTCGAGGAATGAGGGGATGAGATGCAGGTTGTCGCGACAATTACAACCAACACCCCATGTCGAGTTTCTCCGGACAGACATTTCATCGAAAGACACTGGTACTGGCTACCCAGGATTGCCCACGATGCCCATACCACACCCTTCCAATCTCGATTTCATGGCGAAGGTCTTCGGAGATGGGTTTTGAATTCCGAGTTGATACCCTACCCCTGAAAAGAAAGCTCATATCTCTCTAGAAATGGGTAAGTGTCCTCGTCTCGCCCCCTTTTGCGGCAGTGCAGCCAATGCCTCAAGACCACGCATTTACCAACTGAAGCGCGCCATGTCTGCAGTGATCTTCATTTTCGCCGATTCTCTGCTCTCCCGCATCCGCCCCCGGAAGCCGACCGAATATACAGAGACGCGCCAACCTCGACGGAGCAACTCTCGCCCGTGACCGGCTCGTGATCGGGGTCCAGCTCGTTATCTGTGGCGTGCAGTTGCCAGCCAATAAATTCGGAGGGAATAGCGGCCTCTCGCCTTGCTAACTGGCGCCATCACGTTACCTGTTCCCCATGTTTGCGCTCTGCCTTATTCGGTGCTAAGGGCACGAGTGTGGTTTGAAGGCGTCTGGTTGGCTGTGGATTATGGAGGCGTGGGGTATACCCTCAACTTGAGCATCTTCTACTGCATCGCCGTCGACTAGTTGTTCGTCGGCTCCTGTGCCACGTCGAGTCGCGCAGATGAGTGGACCAGAAGAACTTTGTCGTGTTTGCCATCGCCTGGCCTTGTTCGTGTGGGAATGCGCGGCATGCTCAGGATCGACAATGTCCTTCGGTAATTCATTCTCAGAACGTCTTTGATTAGGACGGCACCTACGGAGAGAAGACCAAGGACGACCCGCTGCAGCCGATTACGGATATGCTGCCCAACATCTTCGCCTTCATGTGGCTGGGAGCCATGTGCCAAATGGAGTCTTTTTGGACGCATTTACATTGTCTACCCAGGCCATCTCGCCCTCTTGGGATTCCTGGCACTATTACTCCGGCCCCTGCCGTCAGCGTACCGAGGCTCCTTCGTGAGCTTTTTGGCCCCGTAGGCATGCCAACTTTATTTTGTCTTTCAGCTACCGACAAAGGCGTGCAGAGCACCTCAGTCAATAGCATGACACATCCCGATATGGCGCAGCCCCCTGAAATGACTTATGTGGTCATCTGGGTCCTGTGCGTCTGCAGTATTGTACGTTTTAACCCAATGGCGCGAGATGACCCTGGGCAGCAGAATCTTCAAATTTAACCTCGAGAGTAGGTCATTCACGGCCTGAGTATCCTAGTTGGACTGTTTCGGCATGGATCCCACAAGTAATGTACAAGGCCCTTCTGACTGAGGATTATGAGAAGTTCGGCCGTGCAAGGAGCAGCATGGTTGGTGGAGGTTCTGTTGGCATGATGCGAGGTATGGTTTAAAGGCTGCTAACGCCACGATATGGAGACCATGTCATCCTCTGGCGTGGCTGGACGGTTGCTCCCTTCGAGAGACGGGGCGCAAGACTAGACGCCAATGGGTTAGAGGCGTCTTTGCGCCGAGTCTTCATTGCATGGGAAGTGGTCCTAGCCAGCTTCTGGTTCCGAGAGACGCATATTGGAACAGTAGCATCTCGAATCGAAGAGCCCATCCATCAAACGGGTGATTAGACAACCAAGTATGAAACGAGAGGGAGTAAATATAACATCACGAGCTGGAGCCTCAGGACCGGCGGATGTGGCAGTGCGAGCCTTGACAGAGAATCTCTTTGTTGAAAAGATCAATACGTTCGGAACTTAGACGGTTAGTACACAACTTGCTACAATAAAAAATTGTCGCCATAACAAGAACAATTTATTCCCCCCCTTGATTATTCTCTCTGGTTAGTCTCCGATCTGTAGCATAGCTATGAGTCTAAGTAGAAGCTGGGCGACGTTATGTTCCTTACCATCCAACATTTCGGCGTCGCTGGTCCCTCCAATTCAGAGGACGAACAGTCTCCACCGCATCTAATCGTATGCAGGTCGGGGTAATCGGTTATTCAGAGCCAAATCTACCCTACCGTCTTGACGAGCTTTCGACTGAACTGCCGACGTGCCAAAGTAGTCGAATATGGATCATGGTCAGCGGTACATCTTTTGCCTCGCTGGCCTTTTGCATTTCCCCGTCGCCTTTTGTTTGCTCCCATCCCATCTTAAGTTGCCCCGGGGTGAGAAGTGCGACAGGGAGCCGGGTGCTTCGGCAAAGGGGGAAGCGTCAGCCGATTGCCCCGATCCCCGAGGCCACCTCAGCTCTCCTTCACGTGTTTAGCGACATCAAGAGCTGGATGCGTCATTCACGGACTGAACTGGACCGGTGGATTCAAGGCACCAGCGGTCGCGAACAGGGGGACATGGCCAAGTGTCGTCAGCTCTAGTAGGGCTGCTGCAACTTTGCAGGTGGCGGGTCCCGGCAAGCGACGGTTAAGCTTGGGTGGAGGCAAGTTTTTGTGGAAGCCGGCTCGTCCTCTCGGGGCTCCAATTGGTCATCGCGTCATATGTTCTTGGTCGTTGCGAGGACTGTGGACTGGATTGACAGGAATCCGATGGCTGTGCAAATGGCGAATATATGAAAATGCGGAACCCTTCGATACCAGATTGGATACGCATTTGGCAATTCTGCTCTGATTTTGTTGATGCAGCGATGTCGGGCAAACATGACGGACTAGGCGAGCTGCCGAGCGCTTGTGTTGCTGCTACAATAAAGCAGATTGGTCAGTGGCTTTTCGTTGCTCTACACCCACTCGCGGCGGCAGTTTCGGTGCGACGAGGAAGAAACGGAACCCAATTTTAGTTATTGCCTGCAAAAGAGCTGGATGAGGTGGGTGCAAGATAGATGGCTCTTTAGAGCACATTCGTATAGAAGCACAGAAGCTTCAATGTGCTTCCAGAGTGCCCACCATGCCACCCCACAGTGCCTGCAAGCTAGTGCCTTGTAGAAACTTTTCAGGGGCTGGAACTTGCAGCCGCGATACCAAATGTGAAGGCGAGGAAGAACATCAGAGATTGCCCCGAAACGACAATCTCGCCTGGAGAATGCAGCACCACACTCTCATTTCCCCGGGGGTTTGTCTGAGTGTTTTGGTTGAATGGATGAAGCGGGTGCGAGAAACCGGGGCTTCGAGTAAGACAGACGTCTCTAATGACAAATTTGGCGACACGTTGTGAGGGGAGGGCTGACGTCTACGCCGGAAGCCGTAGAGGTACAGGAGGTTAACATCATCGTACAGCTTCGGCGCCCTGCGCAAAAGAATGGCCCGATTTTGTCGGTCCGGAGCGATAAGTTTATCCTCCTCAAGCATTGGATCTTCGCATCGAGGGATACGTGCAGAAGCCATGTGTACGAACCGCGACGCACCCGGAGGGGGAGCAGTCAGGAACAGCACCAAAGGAGCAGAGCCAAAAAGAGAGCCATTCAGGACAACCTTCCCATAATGGTTTTCTCACCGCCGGCGTAGCGTGGGTACGGGGAATTTAGACGTGAGACATTTTTCAAGCTTCCAGAAATCGGAGTGGCCGTGTAAATCTGCTAGGGACACTGTGATTCCACCAGACCAAGCAAAGGCGTGCACAGTCTCTCTGGTATTAGCACAGTAGGCCCTGGAAAGATGTTGAATGCGGTGTACCACTCTATCAATCCTTGTACCAACTGACCCACCAACCGCTGCGCCATCCCCTGTCTGTGCCGGCCTTTGAACGGTACCCGCCACTGAAGAAGATTTTCCTGCTCCGAACTTCTACCGACTCCCACCGCCTCCTCCCACAAACTACAACGGCTCTAGATGAACACCTGCGGGTGGTGGGCAAGACATACACCTCCGCTTCTCCAATGTCCCTGTTTCCAACCTGCCTCTTGACCGAGGAGTGGACTAGTGGTTGATAAACATTTGTCAACCTCTACATCCTCTTCTCAAAGAAGTTCCGGTGCGAGGACTACAAGAGACTCAACCCATCGGGCTTGTCAATCTGCCGCCGGAGTTCGCATATCTGGGCAATCTCTGCATGCTGGACAAGAGACGGTGCTGCATTAGCCTGTAACCACCTACTAGCCTGGACTTCTCTCAAGCTCTGGTACCGCACCTTCGTCGATTCCAGCTCCAACCTCGCGTCCAACTCGAACATCTCGTCAGCACCCCCTCGAGCTCGGCATTTAGATCCCGGCGTCGACCTTGGAATCATCGAGATTCCCGCAGTCCTAGTTCCATAAGTCGGATTGCGCAGTATGGATCGCTTGTGAAGCCAGACGGACCTCGTCTCTCTTTTGACGCCTCGACAGAAGCGTGACACGACGCCCAAACCCCCCCGCCTCATTTGACGGCCCGCTACGATTCAACACATCACGAAATAATCTCCGCTCTCCTTTCTTTCCCTACTGTCGGCATATTTTCGATACTATCGAAGTCTTTCGAAGGGCAGAAACTTCTGTCACCTTCAATTCTGCGCGGCTCGCCGACAGAATGCCGCCCTCCGAAGACCTCATGGAAACATTCCTGGACATTGACGGGATCGAATTTAGAGATTGCATTGATGGGCTGGACGAGGACCGGACGCTGAATCCTGCGGCCCTCGACCACCCGAAGGGACTCTCCGCAGATCACGATTATCTCGGCGATAACGAAAGAGGCCAAACTCCATTTCTTCTCGAAGAGTCCTACCACGAAGATTCCCTGTCGGACTCGTCCTCTTCAAAACGGGCCAGCAGTGAAGCCTCATCGTCGAAAAGTAGCGGAAGCAGTGGCGAGTTGATGGCGGATGACTTTGGTGATGGGCAGACTATATGCCCGGATCATTCCGTGATTAAACATGGGCCTCCTAGTAACCCGCGCAGCCCATTGCCTCCTAAAATGGGCAACTCCTTTGCCACTGATGCGTTTGACCATGACGACTTTATGAACGACTTCCTCACAACACCGAGCCCTGAGGGGATGGACTTGGAGGAAAGCTCGCCAGAGGCGGAAATGTCGTTGGATTCCTCTGCCCACCGGCGCTCCGGCGCCGGAGCAGGACGAAGAGCCAATGGTCACGTTAAAAACGAATCGGTAGGGAACTTCTGGCGGTGCACAACTGGTACTTTGATGAATGCTAACTTGAACAGAATGTATCTTTCATGTCCGTCTCTGGCATGTCACCATCCTCGGGCGGCCTGCTCCAGTCTCCCGCCATGGCCAGCAACTCGCCTTCCCCGGCCGGATTCGACTTCACAGCGGACCAGTTGACCAGAGGCACCAACACCTCATCTTTGTGGGCAAATTCTCTAGCCGCCATGGGAAGCAGCATAGCGAACCCGTTCGCAAACCAACCAGCCAGTCAAGGTTTCCCAATGCCTGAGGGTCTCTTCCCACAATTCTCCATGTTCAATGCACCTCCCCAAATACCCCTCGGCCCGCCTCGACTCACCTTTAGCAACGAAGGCATGCCTTCCAAGATCAGGGTAGAAACGCAGATTCGACTTAAGATGACTCTGTCGCCAATGCCCATGGGCATTACGAAACTGCACCTCCCTCACCACGCCATTTCGAAACCAAAGCTCTGGATCAAGCCTCCCCACGAACGAGCTCCAGACACGCTTGAACTCTATACGATGCTGGTGTGCACAAGCGCCATGACTAACAAGGAAGCCAGGGAAAGAGCTTTGAAGAAAGCTCGGGAGGGACCCAACGCTGGAACGCTCGCAAAGCGGCCCGAGAGCGAGAGCGAAGAAGACAAGCCACAAAATGGCGGCGAGGTTTGGATCTGCAGCAACTGCATGGAACGTGAGAAAAAGCGATCGCAGCGGAAGCGGAACAAGAAGCCCGACGAGGATAAGATGTGGGAGCGTGATGAGTGGCGACGTGTCGTCATCTTCAACACGCAAGAAGTGCGCGAATTCCCGAAGCCCGACCCAAATTCGGGCTTGGTCACGTTGGAGCTGCCTATGCGGCTGGCATGCTATTGTCGACATCAACAGGAGAAAAGTGGCTATCAAGTCATATTTACGCTACGCGACTTCCAAGACCGTGTAGTCGCCCAGGAGCTAACGCCATCTATCATGATCTCCGATGACCACAAGACGCACCCCGCTCGGCCTGCCCAGGGAGGACCTGCATCGGCCGCAGCAGCATCTTCTAGCCACACGTCTCAAACCACGACTCGGGATGCGACGCCGGTACCCACCAGTGCTCCGACTGCTGCAGCATCCAACTCACTGGGTCCACCTGGACCCTTTAGAAACAGCCACTCGGTGTCGGATCTAACAAAGCTCCAAAACCAAGCCCAGGCTCACGCGCACCCTCCACGGATATCGACGAGTGGCGCTTCAAGAGCTGCCATGGGCCGGACGCTCTCACGGCCAGCATCCCCGACAAATTCCTCGGCACCCCTTGCCAAGAAACGGAAGTCGAGTTCGGGGAAGATACCGGTCAGCATGGCCATGACACCGCTGGACACATCAAGCTCATCATCACCTCCGGGACATCTATCGCAGTCTGCTGCAACATCCCCCTTCACGCAGAGCGCGGTGACGTTTGTCTCCCAAGATGGGCCATTCTCAGGACGCAGCCCTGGAACTGTACCTTTCAATTTCGGAACGGCGCCGACTACACCCAGCATCGAAGATCAGGCCTTCTTCCCGTCTCACGGGCATCGTGGCAGTCTGGATAATGCCTTCACGATACCCCAGCAGTTTTCTGTCAACTCTTCTGCACACGCCAGCCGAGCCCCTAGTCCGAGTGCGTTTGGCACCGCGCTGAATGCGGCAATGCCGCCCCAGCTGGCCCACATGCTGCAAGGTGGACCAACAAATGGTCTTGGGACCATGAGTGGATTTGGAGGCTCCATGTTGGGCAACCCTCCTCAACTTCCTACTATCTCCAAGGTCAATCCTGCGTCGGGGTCCAAAGGCGGTGGTTACGAAGTCACCATCCTTGGGTCGGGCTTCAACAGAGCCCTTGAGATCATGTTTGGCGATCGCAAGGCCACGACAACGTGCTTCTGGGCAGAGAATATTCTTATCTGCATCGTTCCCCCCTCCCCTGTGCCGGGCGAAGTTACGCTCTCGTTCTATCAAGTTCAGCAGGGCGTTCACTCGATGCTCCAGCCCATCAAATTCACCTACATCAACGACGACGAGGATAAGATAGTCAGGACCGCCATGGAAGTCCTTGCCCGCAAGATGAAAGGCAACCTTGTCGATGTGAAGGAGTTCGCCATGAATATCTTGAGCAACCAGTATCCTGGTGGCTCTGGCGCTCAAGGCAATGGCGCCGCCGGTCCTCCTTCGGGTGCGGGCTTCAAGCCGGCAGCATATGATATCGAAACACAGCTCATGCACTGCCTAGAGCTGGTTGACCTTGACGATAGCGCCTACAAGCCTCAGTGGGATTACAGAGCCTCCTCCGGCCATACCATGTTGCACCTTGCTTGTTCCCTGGGCTACCACCGCCTTGCAGCCGGACTCTTGGCTCGAGGCGCCAACTACGACGTGCGTGACAACGGCGGCTACACGCCCATGCACATGGCGGCTTTGAACAACCGACCCGAGATTGTCCGTCGTCTTCTCCTGTACGGGGCAGATCCCAGCATCAAAACCCTGTCTGGTTTGACGGCGGCTGATGTTGCCACGTCAATTGGCATAGTGAAGGAACTCCGGCGTGTCACGCGCCACCGGAGGACGCAGAGTGCGAAGTCGGTCCCTGTGACTGCCCTTCACAGCGCTGCCAGCAGTACTACATCCCTCAAATCGCTCTGGGTTCCGGATGCGGCTGCACTGGAGCAAGCGAATCAAGCCCTTGAGGACGACGAGAGTCTCGACTATTCTCCGTCCGACTCGGAAGAGAGCGACGACGGCGGCCCGATTCTCCATATGCGACGACCAAGCATGCACCGACAAACCACGAGCGATCACGCAGCACTCGACGCCGAGCTTCCTGGCTTGCCTGCATCACCAAGTGCAGCCGCAGCCGTGACTCGCTCGTTCCATCAGTTCCAGCAGGCTATGGCGGTCTATCTGCAGGGCTTGCCGCAGTTCCCGCAAATGCCAGCATTCACGGGTATGCCAACTCTTGCCGAGATGCGAAGGCTCGCTTCGCTTGTGCCGGGTATGTCGGAGCCACGGCCTGGGTCCTCGGACTCGGAATCCGAGCGAAGCATGGGAAGTTGGCGCCAGAACTTGTGGCCGTCGTGGGTCAACGACAACTCGGCGCCTCCACCGGCATACGAGGACATCTTCCCAGACGCCGACGCCGACCTGGACAGGAAGCCGAGGTCTGCCGCCGAGGCGCTCGCGAGACAGGCCGCGGATTTCAAGACGATGTCCGCCCTCGAGTTGCCCTCCCCCGGCGAACATGGTGTTCTAAAGATTGGGAGGAAGAACGCCATCACAAAGGAGCAGCAAGACATCGTCTTGAAGGCCCACGAGGCCAAGTTTAAACGGCTGAGCCGAGACCGGAACTTGTTCTTCATCTGGGTAAGATGTCCCCCCCCCATCCCCTCGACATGATTAGCCCCGCTAACGTGGTCCCGACTAGATTCCCCTTCTTATTTGCATGCTTTGCGCTCTCCTGTACAGCAGTTTCCCTGGTGCTTTGACTATAATCAGCACCTTCGTTTGGTCTTTCTTCAAGATCGAGAAGCCCATGGGAGCTGTCGTCAGAGGCGCCGGTCACATCAAGGAGCGAATTGTTGAGGTGTAATGAAGTACTTTAGACTGATTGCACGCTTCACTGCAGGGATGAGTTGTATTCCTTCGTACGTTAATGCTGGGATGAATCGGTGTACGGGGAGCGTCGTCGACATTCTTCGGAAGCTTTTCCTGCTTGGAGATTTTGCGGAGTCGAGGTGTGAATGTGTTTGGAGGTTGAATGTTCCCATATATTGTTATTAGGGTTGCTTTCAGTTTTCCTTCATAAAGTGTAGGAATGTGTGGTCTTTGACCATTGAACATTCGAAATTAGGGCCAGGGATACGGGTCTCAAAACACAAGGTGTATGTCGCCGATGTTGGTAAGCCGGGAAAGAGGGAACATCCTTGGTTTGATGCTACGGGTTTCGCTTCTGCGGGCCATTGGTGGGGTCTGGTAATTTGGCAGGAAGTAAAAGGGGGGCTAAGATTCTGAAGGGGAGGGAGACTG
>Ga0247774_1000904_pt1 | contig 14999 bp, 5 predicted proteins | sample UWRJL001104B6_FD_179933 | JGI IMG/M metagenome (GOLD analysis project Ga0247774, IMG submission 179933) | Plant litter microbial communities from Arlington Agricultural Research Station in Wisconsin, United States - UWRJ-L001-104B-6 | ecosystem: Environmental > Terrestrial > Plant litter >... | reverse complement strand
TGGGCTGTTCTCTATTTTTTTCCTCTTTTTTTTTTTTTTTCGCTGGTCTTCTGCAATGTTCGTCGCGTGGGCCGCAGTACTTTTCGCAATAGATGCGTGGATCGCTCTACTTATGCTTGGAAGCACGTGAGAAGGGTCTGCCATGAGTTTGGTGGCAGCATCGATGTGCTTTGTAGGTGCTTGTGCTGGGTGAGCCCACACATATTCTTCAGTGCGGAAAACCGATCTAAATCTGTACAACTACGTAATGGACCCGACGCGTTGGCCAACTCAATACTCGAATCACTGACAACGGGGGCACTCCGCCAAGCGTCACGGCTATGCTGTGCCGAACATGGGAGAATGGAGCATGCGCCGATGGGCTAGCGCAGTTGAAGAGGAAATGAGGTCCAAGACCCCAAGGATGGGGAGGAAACTTGATCAGATGAACGAGTCGATGGTGGGGACAGTCAGCAAGTTTGTGAAGGCTGTGATTCGTCCGCACCCCGTCATCGACACAGGCGTCACCGTAGTACTAGGCATCCGCAAATTAAAGTATTGAAGCATGGCGGCAGATTCCATTCGCTGCAATTATTATTAGAAACCGATAGCATGACAGTGACAGCACACATGCTTGCCCTAACAGCTTCGCAAAGCCGTACTAGCAAGGCCCTATCCGCATGTTGTCTTTGGCACGGTGGAACCTTGTCAGATCATTTTTGGTGCTCTGGGGCCGCCCCTATTTCAAGCGGCAACTACTCTACAGTAGACACCGCTGTCGGGAGGGCCCTATGTAAATAATTGTACCTCTTTCGTTTGCAGGACTGAGGAGTCTTGGGGCCGGACCCAGGCATCTGGCAGCACAGAGACAGGGCAACGATGGACCAGATGCGACCGCAGTATTAGTAGTACTCGGTATTCAACTCTGGTGCTCAATCTGGACCATGCCGAGTCAAGGCCGGAGGAGCGAACTCAGCTGGATCTAGTACGAATAGTCTCCCAGGTTGCCCATGGCCTGCCTGGCCTGGCCCCCATGCTCCACATGGCTCGAGTGGGAAGGCGCACACTAACATGCTTCCTCAAAGGAATCCAATTTCAGGTTCCGCGTGGGGCTGAGAGCTTTTCGCCAATCTACACGCATGGGTGACCGAGGGGTCAACAGACAGAGACCGCGCGAACATATCATACGCCGGGGACATCAATGTTGATACTGCAGGACGAAATAGCTTTTCATCTGCCATATGAACACACCATTACCTCTGCGGTCTGTTGTGGAAATGCGTCAAGCCTCGCGATGCCGACATCTCCATCGAAGCCTGCAATGACGGGGACTTGTACCAGAGCAATAATTTGCGGCCCGCCCATGGTGCAGCTGGAAGCTAGAGCAGATGAAACCAGGTTTTTTGGTCGGCTCGTTCGAATTTGGAAACACTGCAACCCCAGACTGCTTGTTTGACATTTCAGTGCTAACATCGCTCAGCGGACCAAGGCAACTTCTAGCACCTGTATGTTGTACCCGTGCATGGCAGGAAATAATTCGCTTGCAAAAGCGGAAGCCGATCCAGATAATAGTATGACGAACAAAGGTGGAGAGGCGCTGTCGAGTCGAAGATTCCCCTGCCCGCACGCGTTTGGTCCGAACAAGGTGTTTTCTGACTTTGTACGGGACGGGAGAGGAACAAGCCAATTTTGAGGGGAAGTACCCGTTTTCGCGAACCACATTGAACCCTCCTTCTGAACCTTTGCACTTACTGAAACACGAAACAACCAGCCCAGGAATAAGGATGCGCACTCCTGAACATCTGAGCGATCGAATGGCATGTCGCAAAAGACAGTTCGTGAGGCCCGAGACGTTTTTTCTTGGCGCTTGCTGACGGTCGGATAGGGGTTACGAACCTCGAACCCATGTTCGGGGGGCACCTGATGGCTGTGCCAAGCCCGAAATGGGAATGGTCCCGCCTCCTGCAGCCGTTCCGGCGTCCCATAGCTTGGTTGGCGCCCAAACGAACGAGGCTATCAGGCTGCCACGGCGGAATTACGATTCCGCTTTTTCTTCAGGTAAAGAGGTCGCTCCCCCAGATTGTCTGGTCGCTCTGCGGTCAAGTGGTTGGTCAGTTCAATATGTGGCTGATGCGAAACCGGACGGCGGTCTGAGTGGTCGACTTTGGGCTCCCCTCGAATGTGGACTTTCAGCGCTGCGTCCCCTGTCAAGAGATGTACCCCTACCTACCCCAGTAACCCCACCTACGCAGGATACGAGTTAGGCAATTGCGGTGCGCAACAAACACAACCTGCACAAGGGGCAAATGAGGGATTTCCACGACTTTTCTCCAGGCACGTTTTGACGTCTCTGGCACAGACGATTGAGAACGACGGCGCTGTCGTTCCAGCTGCTGCATTTGGAGAGCCTCCCGGCGTACCTGGGCCCTTTTTTGTCCCTGAGTAAGTTGCAACACCTGCAGGTCTCCCAATAACTGACTGCAGCTGCAAACTCAAACAAACATTCCCAATGTCGCACCACCAGCAACGATAGCATTCGCGTCACAGAGGCTAGAATTAAGCTTTGGAGTGCACATCGGTCTCCAATAAGCAACGTGGGAACCAGGTATTCGAATTTCATCACAAGCTGCAGAAGAAAAACGCGCGGGATGGGGGCGCTTCACGAGAAGCTTCGGGGCGTTGGGGAAAGGGGGCCCACTATTCCAGGAACCGACCAACAGCCAAGCTTGGGATGACGCGAGAGCCCAGTGCCAGGGATCTAGCACCGCCCTCCTCGACCACGCCTGCAACGCCAGGCTGGCGTTCCTCGGGCCATGGAGTCTGCCATCCACATTGGTACACTGACACACAGGCCCAAAGCGCAATCTCCCCCGTGGCAGCAAATTTCCCAGAAGCAAAGAAACAATACTGATTCGGGTAAGGTTGAGACCAAAGACTGTGGTATGGCTCGCCAGCTGCCACCCCCCGAGACCGAGACCGAGCACCACGCTCCCAGACACGGGCACGTTGACATGTTGGTTTATAAGACGGGGGCGGCATCCATCACCATGGTTGGCTTACCTCTCCTTCTTCTGTCCTTCCTTCCTCTTCCCCAAACCGCGCGGGATCATATCAATCTGGTCGATAGGGCGAGTCTTTCGTTAATATCCAACACCCGTCTTTCTGTTTTCTGTTTGTCCTTACCAGTCACTCGTTTATACCTATACTTAATATATACCACACTCGTTTATTGCTCAAAACACCACAAACCATCAAAATGAAGTCTACCATTATCCTCGGTGCTCTCAGCACCTTTGCCGTCGCTCACCCTTCGATCAAGGCTTTCGAGAACGAGCTTGCCAAGCGCGCCGATGGCCCCTCCACCGCCATGTGGGGTGACGTCGACGAGCCTTCGTCTGAGACCGGCAAGGCCATCAACGGCATCTTCACCGGCAAGGAGTCCGGCCTCAGCAGCGAGGGGTACGAGGCACCGGATATGGATTCCGACGAGTGCCAGAAGGATGAGTGCTGCGTGTGGAAGTACATCTCCGAGGAGCTCCTGGACATGATGCAGGATGGAAACGGCTGCAACGACTTCGCCCGCGGTTCCATCCGCATGGGGTTCCACGATGCCGGTGCTTGGGATCTCGAGTCCGGCCCGGGTGGTGCCGACGGTTCCATCATCCTCGCCCCTGGTGAGATCAGCCGCAGCGAGAACACTGGTCTTCCCGGCCACGGCAGCACCCTCAAGAGCATCCACGCCAAGTACAGCAAGAGCTTCAAGATTGGCATGGGCGACTTCCTCCAGTGCGCCTCCAAGATCGGCGTCATGGCCTGCAAGGGTCCCCGCATCCGAATGTTCGTTGGCCGTCCCGACAGCAACAAGCCCGCCCCGAGCAACATGCTTCCGTCGTCGACCTTCTCGGCCTCGCAGTCGATGGACCTCTTCGGCAAGAAGGGTGTCAGCCCCGCCGGTCTCGTTGCCCTGCTCGGTGCCCACACCTGCTCGCAGAGCCACGGCCAGTCGCCTGCCGTTCCCCAGGATTCCTCTCCCGGCTCGTGGGATACCGACTACTTCTCCGAGACTCTCCAGAACACCGCCTCCCCGGGTGTCGGCCGCTTCATGTCTGACGTCCTCCTCGCCAAGGACGCCGAGACCCGCCCCGTCTTCCAGAGCTTCGCCGAAGATATCGGTTCTTGGGATCAGGTATGTCTCCTTGCGCGGCAGATTTGCCCCTACCTGTGCTAATCTCGATTGAAAATAGGCCTACGCTTCCGAGTACATCCGCATGTCCCTGTTCGGTGTCATGAAGATGAACGACCTCAAGGAGTGCACCAAGGCCATGCCCCATGGTGATGTCAAGCCCAAGCCTGATGACAAGCACTCTTCCTCCACAACCAAGGGGGAGCACAAGACCACGTCCGCCTCGAAGTCCACCTCCACCAGCGCCCCTCCCTCCAAGGAGACGTACGAGTCTAAGACCGAGGACTACAAGCCCAAGACGACCCCTTACTCCGCTCCCGAGCCGTCCTCTGCCCCCGCTGAGCCTTCGAAGGTTGCCGCCTCGGGCGCTGCCCAAGTTGCCGGCAGCCTTCTCCTGGCTGTTGCTGGTGTCGTTGCTGCTCTCCTGTAAATTGGGCAAGGGAGTGCGAATGGGGGATGGGGATCTCATCACGGGCGCAACGACGATCGGGTTATCTGGGTTTTTAATGATGTCTCTGTCCTTGGAATCATGATTGGGAAGCATGGAGTCGAATCTCAACAATGCTAATTTCTTGCTTGGGATCCTTATCGAAGAGGAAATATACCCCCTAATATAATAGAAATTTCGATGTTCCTACTTCTTGGTTTTGGTTCCGGGGGGATCTGGAGCTTCATTTACCAGCGAAACTCAGTTCACTATTACAACCTGGTCTTTCAATCTCCGGCCCCGTGATCACTGAGAATTCCGATAAGTGGGAAACTGGACGCCGAGCCGTGTGATGAGGATCGTGTCGATGCAGGGGATGTTATCGTGCTGTGCGCAATACTTACAAAACGTTGGGCAAAACATGTATCTGTTCTCAAGTCTCGTTGGAAAGGCCATCAGCCAGACATTCTGGGCGTTGTCCTTCCACGGCTATCTCACGTTCCTTCATAGATTCTTTTAATTCTTGCCCAGATGATGATCATAGCGAGGGGTTCCTCGCAGCTACGTAATAGTTAATACATCATGACCATGATTGCGATTTCCAGCTGGCCAAAAGGGCGAATCCTTACATCCTAGCATATTACAACCCTCCCCAGCCATTTGGGTTCGAGACGATCGTTGAATCATCGTACTCCCAACGCACTCATTCAAAGAGCCCCCAAACCGATCCCGGCAGGCATTCATTTGCTACCAAGATACCCCAGCAATGGAGAACAGACATTCTATTCCCAGAACAAGAGGCAATATCTTCCTCACCCGGCCTCATGCTAAACGATCTTGGCGATTGATAGTACACAGCCGTCTTAGTCTTCCATCGTCCGAATCGAAATCACGAGTCGCGCAGGCCCTCTGTTGAAACACTCATGCTACCACAGCTTTTCGCCTCAGCTTGCCAGTCTCCGCATTGTGGACGGGCTGCCCTCCGCGAGTTGGCAAGGTTCCATCAGCGCCCAGGCGCATCATCCCCTGAGGCCTGGAGGAACGACTGACGTTGATGATCAAGATTGGAGTGGGTCCGCCAAGATTGTTTAATTTCCCCAGGCGGCGCTAGCATCCGCACTAGTCTATGGTTTGCAGGGATTGGGGGGTGTGGGTCTACCAGCAAAAAATTGAAACTGCGGGTTCGGCCGAGCCCACCAGTCGACATGAGGTCAGAGGAGGCAATGATGGGCCGATGAGCCTGTATGTTCGTCGCTCCCCATTCCCTTTGGGTCGCGAAGTTTCGAGCATACGGTTCGACAAGACAAGAATCGCGGGGGAGGTACATGGGAGGATATTCATTCTGTTTCAATTGCTTGCTCTTTTGAATTTGTCGGCGTGTCCTACAGGGCTCTTCCTAGTGCTGTGTTTACCTCTGTCGACTTCGCCCGTCTCAGATCAATGTTTCACTTAAAGCTGGCAAGTTGCTCGTTATCAACAATAAGGGCGCCATCGCGGAGTCTGCTTTCTTTCTTTTTATGTCAACAATTACCTTCTTTCTATCGTCTAGACCATTTGAAGCCAATAAATACTTCTTTTTTTTTTATCGTTTCCACTTTCCACCACAACCCCTGCGGAAATTCCGAATAATCTGCGCCTCTGCCGTTGGGAACCGGCTTGGCCACGCTAGCAAGCCATTATGATGCAGAAAAGTCTCCTTCTATCCCGCCTTGAACAGCTTTCCGCTTAACTGAGTCTGTCTTCAATCACGACAAGGCCGACGCGCAGCAGCGTGGTTGATTTGTGCCTCCGCAACCATGCTCTACAAGGCTTCACTGTACCTGTACGGGGAGCCGTCCCCAGCGGAGCACTAGCTAGAAGTGGATAACACCAAGGGCTTAATCGACATCAATATCCGGGATGAGTCTTTTTGAGCGCTATATTTTACTTCCTTCTTCTTATTCGGTGCTCCTAGGGAGATATCCAGACGCGTCCAAGAACGACAGACAAATCGAGGACATGACTCGCTGCTCGTCGTGAAACATACCTGTGTGGGTTCTTGTAAGCACGTCCGTCCCTTTTCCCCTCGGCTTGTAGGGTGATGATATTGGAGAGGGCGAAAAACCGGGTAGCTAGTCGGGCGGGCCGGGGTTGCGTAAATTGTTTCTACATGACGGCTTGAAATTAGCCTGTGGGTTGCCAACCTTATTGTGACCTCTTGAAGGATCTCTTCAGCCTGAAAGATCGGCCGGACTTAGACTTTGGCGAGAGCCGCATCAAGCCGTCTACTGACGGAACGGCATATCCCTAGTACGATTGCATGGCTAGTATTCTCTACGGTCTTCTGCGCCCTGATCTAAAAGGGTTAGTCAACTATGTGAGCTTCATATTCAGATGGTATATCAGGCGGCCAACTCATTAGGATCAGACAGTGAGTGCATCTCGGGTTTTGCGTGCCTTGGTCCCGAAGATGTTCGTGCTTCTCTCTGTCCTGATAGGCCTTCCACAGAACTGGTCTTTCTCCCTGGGTTTGAGTGCGGATGTGAAGAAATAGTTGAAGCGATATTCTTGTGCGACACCCATTAACCATCAACCATCAACTTTCGGAATGCTTGACCTAGGTAGTAACCGGGCAACTGAAATTTGGCAACTAGACCGTGTTGACTATATCATAAGTTCGTCTTCCGTTCTATCCTAGTTGCTCTGTAAATATTTTGCAGGGTTGGAGTGTTGATCATCTTTATATCTGCCGAAGGGACTATCTAAGTGCCCTGCCTGCACTCTTCAGCTTTTTGCAATAGTTGGCCAGAAGTCCGCTTGCTTTACTCTGGGCAAGCCAGGTCTGTAGTCATGAATTATGATCCAAGTGCATGAAGGTCCGAGAAGGCAGTGAATGGACGCCATTCCCACCACAGCAGATGTCTTATAAAATAAAATGGGACTCCCCCGACGGGCTGGTAGTCTGAAGGTGTGATTCTCGATTAGGAAAATTCCTCCGTCCCAATATACAAGAGGTTCCGGGTTTAGTTCCCGGCCTACCCCATATTTTGCATTTGTTTGGTTCTTCATAGGCGGTATTTCCCAGCGAACAAAGAATTGCCTTTTGTTCTGTGAGGTGGCTTCTGAAAGGCTACGTTGAATGGTTCCCTTTATTCGGGTTAGGAGTTCGTGACATTCGGCGATTAACACATGATCGTATATTTGTGGCCTTTTACACTACTTATGCGCGTCGGCGATCTGAATACTATTATCAAGAATATCAGCTGCAAGGATGACCGCAGACCTTCAGCTACAAATGCAAAATCGGCGACATGATCGATATCATTTTCACTAGTTTGGTCACGGGACAGGGCTGAGACATCCATGTGTTGGTGCATGTAAACTCACCAGATACGTGCGAAAAGTCATAGGCAACCTAGAGAATGGAGATTTGTGGCTAATACCCATCATGACGCTGTATCAGAAATCATAGGAAACCCAGGTCTGTGGCTTCCCAGAGGGCAAAGACAACCGTGTTGCCACGGGGCGGGGAAAATGTCTTAATGTGGGGAGTGGGGAGCAGGCTGGGCGTCGGCCGAGAGATCCGACAACCCGGAAGCTCCGAAACTTGTTGCACGAGGTACGAAGCTCATCGAGCCCTTGGAGCCACGAGTCCCTATAGTCATTCGATATGTCGCTAGAGGCAAGGATCGGATGCCGTTGCGGATGCTCAAGGTCGGGAACTTTCCAGACTACGGCAGGAGCTATAAATAATATGGTGGCAACTCCCCGTCGTGCCACCATCAATTTAAAGTCCCCGATAGTAGTAAAGAAACAAATTTAAGGACGGCCTTTCCCCGCCTTGCCTGTATACCACGAAATCGTCCGTTTTTAGAGAGTTCAGACAATAAAGTGGTGGGTGGAACAGAAATCGATGGCCTGCTTGAAGGGGTGGAGTGATGATGTAACCAGTCCACGAGGTCCCGTCGCAGGTCCAGGGTTTCTTATCGATAACATCAGCCGACCTTCCAGAAGGTCCAGTGGGTGGCGGTCAACGGCATTTTCGCGCCTGCAGCTTACGACGTCCCCAACTATTCCGAAGTTCGCCTCGGGTCAGCAATATTTTTTCCCTGGTGTTTCTTATTTCGAGTTCATTCTTAGTATTTCCAATTGATTGTGACGAGTTCGCGTCACTTTGGGCGGTTTTTTTTCTTTTCTTTTGCAGTGCTCGAGATTCAATTGCCCTTCCTTCTTTTCCTACTCGCCTTTTCTCTTCTTGGCCGTTTATCTCTAAGTTGGCCAAGGTTCCAGACGTTCCGCTCCGCGGCCACGATGACTTCATCCACCACGGCGGCGTCTGGCGTCGAGAAATTTGGTGACAGCGCCGCGGGGGAACAACTACTCAGGCCGCGGCCATGGAAACGACAAAGTAACTTGCTTGGAAGGACGAATGGGGCCTTGCACGATGGCATGATGAGCGAAACGCCAAGGTAAATATATACATGGACTTCGAACCCATAACCTCTCCAATTCTCTACCCCAATTCGCCCACCATCCCGTCAGCCTCAGGCCGGGTAAAGCTAACGAACATGCTTTGATCAGCGGCGCCTCGACGCCCATTCCGGAAAACGCGCCTCCCTCGATCCAGTCCCTCCACACGGCGCGAAAGCAGGTACGGGCTGCTCACCGGCGGCTCTTCCCCACGGTCGACTATACGTGGCGGCTCTCGCACTTTGACCCCAAGAGTGACCATACCGACTTTCACGGATTTTATAACTTGTTCTGGATTGGCCTGGGCATCATGGCCATCACGACGATGCTGCGGAACCTGAAAGATACGGGCCACCCGCTCAACCTGCGAATCTGGACGCTGTTCGCGGTGAAGCCCCAATACTTGGCCCTGGCCGACTTCCTCATGGTGGCCAGCACGGCGGTGTCGCTGCCGCTGCACCGGCTGTGGCGGAGTGTCGGACCAAAGTCGCGGTGGACGTGGAAGAGGGGCGGCATGGCGCTACAGAGCGCGTACCAGTTGGTGTGGATGGCGGTCTGGACGGCCGTGCCGTTCGTGTTTGACTGGGCGTGGACGGCGCAGGTGTTTTTCCTGCTGCACAGCATGGTGATCTTGATGAAGATGCACTCGTACGTCTTTTATAACGGGCACCTGAGCGAGACGGAGAAGCGCCTGAGGGAGCTGGATAATCCGAGGACGGCGTCCAAGGCGCCGGCGTATTTGTACCCCAGCACTGAGAATCCCATGGGCGGCGTGTCGAGCCCGAAGCGGGCGAGCCGGGACGATGGGATGGAGAAACGATTGACCAAAGACAAGGCGGAAGATGCGGGGAGCTCCTCGGACGAGGTCGACCAGCTGAGGGAGGATCTGGCTAGGGAGCTAACGTCCCCGCTCGGAAACGCCACGTACCCCTCGAACTTGACGTGGAAAAACTACGCCGACTATCTCCTCTGCCCGACGCTCTGCTACGAGCTCGAGTACCCGCGCACGCCGACGGTGGATTGGTACGCGTTTGGCTCCAAAGTAGCGGCCACGTTTGGCTGCATTTTCCTGCTCACCATCATCTCGGAGGACTTTATTCTCCCGGTCCTGCTCGACGCCAACACGAGACTGAATCCGGCATCGGGGCCGAACCCGTCCGCGACGGAGACGCTCCTGATCCTGTCCGAGACCATCTCGTGGCTCCTGTTCCCCTTCATGGTGACGTTCCTACTCGTCTTCCTCGTCATCTTCGAGTACGTGCTCGGCGCCTTCGCCGAGATTACGCGCTTCGCGGACCGCCACTTTTACAGCGATTGGTGGAACTCGACCGACTGGATGGAGTTTTCGAGGGAATGGAACATGCCCGTGCATGCCTTCCTTAGGCGGCACGTCTACAGCGCCACGCGCCCGCACATTGGGAAGAGGATGGCGACGGTGATTACGTTCCTCATATCGGCCGTGGGGCACGAAATTGTCATGGCGTGCATCACGAAGAAGCTGAGGGGCTATGGGGCCGTATGCCAGATGTTGCAGCTGCCGATTGTGGTGCTGCAGAGGACGAGGTGGGTGAGGGGGAAGAGGACGTTGAACAACGCGATGTTTTGGTGCTCTATCATATTGGGGTTGAGTTTGGTAAGTCGGGATCTGGCTGGTTTGGGTGTCGGGGGTTTTGCTAACTCGGGCAGATGTGCTCCTTGTATGTGCTCATATGAGAGACATAAGTTGATGACTTAATCACGGAGGCGATTGCCAAGGTACCGATTACAAACGCCGATTTGTATTATCGACGATTGCCTCTCACGAAGGAAACAGACAAGATCGTCAGACTCAGTTTATATAGCCGTCCTGTTGAAGGCCGATGAGCGGCAGGCATTAGCACTCGGCGTTCGTATGGCATTTCTTTCGTGACCAACATACCACTTATTGCCGCAAGAAATCGCATGGGAAAAGGAGGACGGAAACCCGGTACTTCCTGGCGGCCAGGCCTTGGGCAGCGAAATCTTGTACTACCACCGGCAAATCACATTATAGAGGAAGGGAATAAAATACCCACGGCAAGCGAGAGAGTTGCAATCAATCGTTGGAAGGAAGTCTTTTGCTTTTGTCGAAATCGTGGTCTAATCCAACTGCTCCTGCAGATGTTCTTGGCGGGTTCTAGCCACAGGTCCTGTTACAAAATTGATGCCTAGTTGTTGAGATTGGGTTACCACCACCTGGGAGTTGGGTTCTCCGGGAGGAAATAGTAGTGACTGAAGAAGGTCCCCAAGACTTTGATACACTTCTGCGTTCCTCCCTAGAGCCCACCCTTGAAATAAAGATAGGCATGACATCTTCCATCATTGCAAGGTGAGGTCTCGTCCGAGGCGTACTCATTCACATTAGAAATAAAGGGCTGAGAGACGAAATCTAGCATTTAATTTGGACGGACAGGGCACAGGAACACGAGGATGGTAAGACGAAGCCCGTTGTCTACTTTGATGAGCGTCATGAGGAGCTGTCTCATTAACATGGGCTATCTCATAAAACGACTACCAGCTCAGCACCCCCTTCTCCACACTGAGAATACGTCCGACCAAGTCTCCAGGCCCGCCCAAAGTGTTGTCCAGAGAAGCGCCGGAGATGACCGGCAATCAGGAACCTTAGGACACTAGATTCTCTGATCTCTCTTGATTGCTCTCCTACCGGGGCAGCTACCCAAATTATCTCGTCGTTCAGCGCGTCCAAAGCGACTTCCCCCCCTAGTCTGCCAACCATCTCATCTTCGAGCATTGTGCAAATGAGTGTGGCGGATTCTGAACTCCTTTCAAATGAAAGTAAGGCATTTCCTTTACCCTAACCCCCTTCGATGCATGGAGCAAAAATAAATGTTTATGTTTGATGCCGATTGCGTCATTCTTCTCTCCTTCCAAATGCTGTCCATAATTTCATAATTGGTTGCTGCGCAAAGTGCGCGGGCCACCTTGTTGATGTATGTGATCCTCCATAATGACTTGATTCATCCAAAGAAACTCCGATTGCGACGAGAGAAAACCGTGAAGCATACCAGAAAAGTACAGCCCCCTCGCCCCCTAAAAGCTGAAGAATATTTTTTCCATCGGGGCGCCTAAATATTCTCAAATCTTATTTCTCGTAATATGTTGTAATGTCCATGATAAATAGAAACATCTGCATGCGTCATACACTTCGTCAAAAGTAAAATCGAATAAAAACAAAACGATATGGGATCTGGAACAGTTGTGCCGGAAGGATTGTGGAATTAGATACAAGTTTTTTTTTAGTATATCAGAAGAAATTGATGGTGCATGGCGACATGCGGCGAGCCGGACTTGGTTCCAGAAGGCGTTCAAGAATATGCTGGCACGCTGTCCCCAGGATAGCGGGCCCAGTTGACGTCCGAATCCTCGAAATTACGCCTAATATTGAGCTTGTCAAAAAAAGCAGCGGGATGCACAGATCGCACGCTGCTGCCGTCGGGGGGGACCTCGTAGTACATCTTGCTCCGGGACGTCTTGGTGCGATACTGTGGATGGTCGTCGTAAATGGCACTGGGCGACGGCGCTCTCCGACTGCTTCGGTGGCTACTCTTTTCCTTGTGAGCGCGGCGGCGGGCGACTTTTTCATCTTCTTCCTCGCCGTCCACGATGTGCAGCTCTGTTGCATACGAAGGGATGTGACGACTCCGATGATCCCGTTCTCCTGCCATGTGGTCCATCGTTCCGGATCGACGGATTGGGCGCGGTACCCCCATTGTATGTGATAGAACGTCGGGATGGTACGACGTGTGTGCTCGGCGCATCTGGGGAACGGGGGGGTTGGGAGGCAAGTCAGGCGCCGCCGGCATTGTGGGGGAGTTGGCAAAGATCGGGCGGGTCGCTCGAGGAGAAGAACCGGGGAAAGCTGTCTCTTCCCTTGGACCTGAATACGACTTCTTGTGACCCAGGCGTTCTGCGGAACGGGCGGCCATGCCCGAGCCTCGGCGTGATGTTCCTCGTGAGCGGTATACGTCGTCTTCGTCCGGCAGCTCTTCTACGTGAGGAGCAGGAGGGGGCCCAGTAGGGGGTGCGGTAGGTCGACGCAGGCCCGTCATGGGTGGCGGAGGAGTTGGGGCATGCGGCGGTGAAGCCCCAAGCGCAGGTTTGAATGACGGAATGGGCACGACCCTCGGCGTACTCGTCGGCCGGGGCGCAGGCCTCGATGCAGATACTTCGGGAACCCTGCTGCCTTGGCTTTGAAGATACCCCCGCAACAGTTCGACTTGTATCTTGGACTTATCCTCATCTGCCGGTGTCCTGTCTCTCCTGCTCCGATCCCGACCGCGGTCTCGGTCCCGGTCCCTGTCTCGCTCTTTGTGTCTTTCGTCATGTTTGCGAGCGCTGGATTTCCGTCCATGTGAGTCGTCGGCGTAGGACTCTTGAGGCACGACATCCGGCGTCTTTTGGCGGTGCTTCTTCTCTTCGTGCTTCCGTTCCCGCTCCTTGTCTTCGCGCTTCTTCTTGTGATCGGACGACCCGCGGTCTCGTACCCTATCCCAGTCTCGTTCTCGCCTCGCCTCTTCGTCCCATTCCTCTTTGGTTTTCCTTTCCTTGCGGGGAGCGCCTCGGCGAATGCCTGCCTCGTCGACGAAGACATAATCATCGCGCGGTGTTGGCTTCCCATCGTTGAATACCGGGGGTCGTTGTGCGGCTGTATATATGTGATGTCGAACCTGCTCTGGGGGGACACGCATGGTGTAGACTGGAACAGTTCGGGGTATCGACATGTTGGGCATAGCCGGTGGCTGTCGCCGGTGTTTTTCCACAAGATCATCATACTCTCCGCGTCTCTTTTCGTCCATGAGAAGCTCGTAGGCTTGCTGTATCGCTTGAAACTCGGCCACCTTCTTTGCCCTCAGCTCTGGGTCGTCTGACTGGATCTTGTCTGGGTGGCATTTTAATACAAGAGCGCGGTGTGCCTTCTTGATGTCGGGCGGCTGCGTCCTCTTGTCCACGCCTAAAGCCTTGTATGGGTCCGGTGGTAATGGGGGAAGCATTTTCATTGACCTTCGCGACCGCGCGGTGGTAGAAGGTGACTCGTTTCGTCGAGGCTGTTTGCATTCAGCGGTTCGAGCGGGCACACGTCTTTTTGCGCAACTTGACGCCGATTGAGGACTGTTGAATGACGATTAATGTCGTACAGAGGCCGTAGTTCCTTCTAATGTATAGAAGGTTGAAATGGCGGTGCCGGGATTCCCACGAGTGTGCCTTATTCGTTATGCGGCGTCACCGAGCGGCACGGTGACTGGTCGTTATATCTCCGAGGTTCGAAAGACGCCGATGCTGCGAGGCGGAAGTGGCGGAGCAACAGTGAATTGATTGAATTCACGCAAGCAGAAGGGGGAAGCAGGAAACTGTTATCGCAGACCAAGAACAATTATTAGCAGCTGCGAAGTTTGTCGATTGTTCAGTCCGAATGCGGTTGGGCAAAGACGTCGAAGAAGTGTTTCATGAGGACTTAGTTGTTCGAGGCGGGACGACTTGTTCCCACAGGGACTGATGAGGTCACGGGTGACAAGAGTGATTATCAGGTTCGGGCTGCTGCTAAAAGGAAGAGGGTGGTGCCACGACTGTGAAGAGAGCAAAACGGCGACCAGTCAAAGGGCGCCGCGCTAGCTGTTATGAGAGGTACGCCAATGCCGCTCTAATAATGTGGTGGGTGCCAAGATAGAAAGTGGGGAGCGAGGGGGCCGATCAGGGTGGTGCGCTCTGGTGTCAAGGTGCTGCGTGCTTAGGAAGCGGTGCCTGTGGTGGCTTCCTGCGACATCGAACTGGATGCAGCCCGATTGGCATATTCTTCTGAACAAGAAACTTCCTGGGTCTGGCGAAGATTGGGAGGAAATGGTAAATGGAGAAAATAAGAATGGAAGAAACGGAATATTCGCAAGATCCAGTGGCAAGGCGCTGACGCCTTTGTTTGGAGAGAGA